>Ga0114956_1000842_pt1 | contig 23399 bp, 24 predicted proteins | sample MaitaG_FD_87304 | JGI IMG/M metagenome (GOLD analysis project Ga0114956, IMG submission 87304) | Marine algal microbial communities from Maine, USA - Maine_Asex2 metaG | ecosystem: Host-associated > Algae > Red algae > Unclassified | place: Maine, USA | collected 2015-01-05
CCAACTCGCCAGTCTTTGTGAGGCGGTCATCGGGCGAGGTCGGCGCGGCAAACAAGATGTTCTCGACACCGATCTTTTCGGCGGCGGTCATCCACTCGGCTGATTCGTCCATCGGGATCTCGGGCAAGATTGCGCCGCTAATGCCGGCGTCGACGAAGAGCTGTGCGAACCGTTCGTGACCCATGCGATACGCGATGTTGTAATACGTCATGGCCGCCAGCGGGATTTGCGACTCAAAACCGCGCAGATGTTCGGCGATCGTGTGCGGGGTCACCCCAGACTCGAGCGCGAGATCATTGGCCTGTTGAATGATGGGGCCGTCCATCACAGGGTCACTAAAGGGGATGCCGATCTCGCAGGCATTCGCGCCGCCATCGATGACGGCCGCAACCGATGCCAGCCAGTCGTCGCCAAGGCCGCCGGTCACATAGGGAACCAGCGACTTGCGCCCAGAGTCGCGGACTGCCCGAAGGGTTGTTTCGAGTCGACCGAGAGTCACAGTTCGAGGATGTCCATCATCTGGGTGACGTCTTTGTCGCCACGCCCCGACAGGTTCATGAGCACGATCTTGCCCGCCAGCGACGCTCGCTCGCGAGACATCCATGCCAAGGCGTGCGCACATTCGAGGGCCGGAATGATGCCTTCGGTTCGGGGCAGTATCTGGAATGCGTCGATCACTTCGGCATCGGTCACCGACTCGTAACGCGCTCGCCCGATTGCAGCGAGATGCGAGTGTTCGGGGCCGACACCCGGGTAGTCCAAGCCGGCCGAGATCGACTCGGCCTCGAGCACCTGGCCGTGCTCGTCTTGCTTGAGATAGGACAACATGCCGTGCACTACACCGGGCACGCCGTTGCCTACCGCTGCACCACCGGCTGGCTCGATGCCTATTAGCTCAGCATCGGTGTCGACGAAACCGCTAAAGATGCCAGCAGCGTTCGAGCCGCCGCCAACGCATGCGGTCACGACATCGGGGTCACGGCCATGGCGCTCAAGCATCTGCTCACGGGCCTCGCTGCCAATCACTCGATGGAACTCACGGACCATGTACGGGTAGGGGTGCGGGCCCATCACTGAGCCGAGGCAATAGTGCGACTCTTCGACCGTTGCGACCCAGTCGCGCATTGCCTCGTTGACTGCGTCCTTAAGGGTGCGGCTTCCGCTGAGGGCGGGTGTGACCTCGGCGCCAAGCAGCTTCATGCGGAACACGTTGAGCTCTTGGCGCTTCATGTCGACCTCGCCCATATAGACGAGGCACTCCATGCCGAGCAGCGCGGCTGCGGTGGCTGTGGCCACGCCGTGCTGGCCAGCCCCGGTCTCAGCGACCAGACGGGTCTTGCCCATGCGCTTGGCGAGCAATGCTTGGCCAAGCACGTTGTTGATCTTGTGCGAACCGGTGTGGTTGAGATCTTCACGCTTGAGCACGACGGTGAACCCGAACTCTTCGGACAACCGAGGGCAGTCGGTCAACGGCGATGGCCGACCGGCATAGTCCTTGAGCAGGCCGTCGAGTTCAGCGCGGAAGCTGGCATCAGCCCATGCTTCGGTAAACGCCTGCTCGAGCTGCATGCAAGCGGGTACAAGAGTTTCGGGAACAAAGCGTCCGCCGAATTCACCGAATCGGCCAGTTGGGCCGGGGTCGGTCATCGTCATTGAGAGGTCTTTCAGATGGCGGGCAGGGTGAACGAGTGACGGCGCTACAGGGCGGCGTCGGCCTGCCAATCGTAGGGGCCGACGCCAGCGACGACGTGGTCGGGAAGCACCACACTTTTGGCGAGCCGAACGAAGTCGGCGACCAGCTTGGGGTCCTTTTGACCGGGTGCGCTCTCGACGCCCGAAGCAACGTCGACGCCCCAGGGTCGCACGATGCCGATTGCCTCTTCGACGTTGCCCGGATGCAGGCCGCCCGCGAGCAGCACCGACAGCCCAGCAGGCACATTGAGGGCGAGGGTGTAGTCATAGGACTCGCCGCTGCCTGGCCGGGGCGAGTCAACCAGAATCGGGTTGGTGCCCCAATCGTTGGCTCTCGCTGCGTTCTCGCTGCCGGCGACAAAGCACTTCATGGTGCGCGGCACTTGCTCGGCGATCCAGGCCGTGTCATCGATGCTCTCGTTGCCGTGCAGCTGGGCAGCGCCGAGTCCTTGGCGGTTGACGATTTCGGCAACCTTCTTGGGGGCGTGGTTGCGGAAGATGCCGACCGTCAACACCTCGGGTGGCAGCCGCTTGGCGATATCGCCGGCCCGTTGGGGCGCAATCTGGCGCACGCTTCCGGCAACGAAGTTGAACCCAATGGCGTCCGCGCCCATGGCAACCGCAAGAAGCCCATCAGCCTCATTAGTTATCCCACAGATCTTTACGAACATCAGCAACGAGCATAGTGGAGTTTCGGGCTCGGGTCTGCCAAGTTCCCACTCACCAGCGAAGCGGCAACTTGGTGCACTTCTCACGCTCATAGCGGGCAAACCGCACTAAGAACGAAGGTCCACCCGCCGGTTCGGCAACTTGGTGCACTTCTCACGCTCATAGCGGGCAAACCGCACTAAATTCGGGGCCAGTGCGGCGCTGGTTCGTCGCCAGCCTTAGTCGGCGACGGCGCGTAGCGCTGCTACGGCCTCGGAACGGCCTGCCGCAGTGACCACCGACTCGCCGACCAGCACAGCGTCGTAGCCGGCCCGATAGAGCACCCGAGCGTCGTCGGGGCCCCGCACGCCCGACTCGGCGACCCGAACACGGTCGGTCGGGATCTGCGGTGCCATGCGTACGGCGCGATCTTGATCGACCTCAAACGTCACAAGGTCCCGCTGGTTCACGCCAATTACCCGGGCGTCTGCGGCCAAAGCCCGCTCAAGCTCAGCCTCGTCGTGGATCTCAAACAGCGCGGTCAGAGAGACGCTGGCTGCGACCGTTGCGAACTCGTCCAGTTCGTCATCAGTCAACGCTGCGACGATCAAGAGCACGGCATCAGCACCCATCAGACGAGCGTCGAGAACATCGTTGACAGACACCGTGAAGTCCTTGCGCAGCACCGGCAGCGACACCGCAGAGCGGGCTGCTTGAAGATCAGCCGGCGACCCACCGAAGTGATCCTCGTCGGTCAGTACCGACAGGCAGGCCGCTCCCCCGGTCTCGTAGTCGGTCGCGACCTCGGCCGGATCCAAGTTGGCAGCAAGATCACCCTTTGAGGGCGAGCGACGCTTGACCTCGGCGATCACCGAGAGCCCCGGCGCTCGCAGTGCAGCACCAAAGTCGCGAGGCAGCGCCATTGCCTCACATGCGCCAAGAAGCTCGTCGCGGTTGCGAGTGTCTGCGGCTGCGGCTTCGCGGTGCACCGCAAGAATTGCATCGAGATAGGTCGCGCTCATAGCAGCGGGTCCCGTTCGGCTCGGCTCATGACAATCAGGGGCATCATCAGCAGACCCACGGCGCCGAGCAAAACAATGATCGCCCCAAAGGCCAGAATCGCGCCAGCTGCCAACAAGAGACCCACGCCGAAGAACGTCACGCCGAAGGCCAGCATCGCCAGCGGCATCATGGTGACCCAGCGCGGAATTGGTTTGCTGCCTGCCATCGGGGTGGGATCGAGATCGACATCGCTTCGGTCGATCGGATCGTCATCGAACGCCCGGAAGTGCGCGTTGCCGCGCATCGTTGTGCCGTGGGCCTCGGCGTTCGCCTGACCATCGACCGGCAACTTGGCGTCGTACTGGCGCCGTTTGTGCGGCACGCCAAGCACATTCCACGCTTCGTTGATGGCCTGCATGCGCTGCTCGGCGTTGGCCCGACCACCCTCATCAGCTTGGTCAGGGTGATACGCGCGAGCCAGCTTGAGGTACGCGGTTCGCAGCTCAGACTGGGTGGCACCGATGTCGGTCCGAAGGGTCTGATAGTGATTGCGGGCCACGACAGAGCTGCTAGCCGGCAACGAGTGGCAGATCGCGCACGACTGCCACAGCATCGCCCACCGAAACTTCGGCGCCGGCTTCGACCGCTCGCCCGACATATGCCAGAGCGACAGGACTGCCAAGCTCGTCGGAGATCGCTGCCGAGGTGATCACGCCAACTTCTTTGCCGTCTGCCCCAACTGAGGCACCGGCGGCCATGATTGCGCTGTCGGCTGCCACCAGCCCCACCAATCTCCGGGGCACGTTGTTGCCGCGGCTGTCGATGCGGGCGACAAGTTCTTGGCCGGTATAGCAACCCTTGGTGAAGCTCACACTCTGGTCAACGATGCCAGCCGCAGCCGGGATGGTTGATTCGTCGAGCTCGCTGCCCATGGCGGGGCGGCCCGCCTCGACCCGCAGCGCTCGAACGAGATCTTCGTCGATTTCTACGGGGTCGCCGGACACCACCGGCGCCGCACCGAATATGACCCGCACGCTCAGGCCCGCCCACTCGTCGGCGACATCAAGCGAGGCGCCAGATACGTCGGCGGTTGCCGCGTCAGGACCGAACAGCAACAGCGATTTCCACCCCATGATCTCGAAATCGACCTTGGTACGAAGCTTGAAGCGCTCAAGACGTGAGATGGCCTCGTCGGCCCACCCGGCATCGACGTCGAGCACAAACTCGGTGTCTGCTAGGCGTGTCACCCTGAGCCAGCTCGACACCTTGCCCTGCGGATGCAACAGCAGCGACCAGCGACTCTCGCCCGGTGCAATCGCAGCGATGTCTTGGCTCATTTGGCCTTGCAAGAAACCAACGACGTCTTCGCCAGATGCCCGAATCGCTTGGCGCAGGCCGGTCGCGACTGAGACGCCCGAACTTCGGACCGTGCTTGTAGTCGCAGTCATGATTGGGCCTCTCGTCGCGCTTTGGTCAGCCGGTGGGCCGCAGGCACCGCAGCCAACAACGCCGAGGCCTTATGGAAGCACTCAGCATCTTCAGATGCCGGATCGCTGTCATAGACGATGCCAGCACCTGCCTGAACCGATGCTGAAGTAGGGGTAATCACCATGGTGCGGATCGCAATCGCTGTGTCGAGGTTGCCGTTGAAGTCGATGTAGCCGACCACGCCAGCGTAGGGGCCGCGCTTCGATGGCTCGAAGTCGTCGATGATTTCCATCGCCCGAACCTTGGGGGCGCCCGACACGGTGCCAGCGGGCAAGGTTGCCTTGATGACCTCGATCGGGCCTAGACCAGCTCGTAGCTGACCGCTGACTTGAGAGGTCAGGTGCATCACGTGGCTGTAGAGCTCAAGGGACATGAGCTCGTCGATCTCAAGCGAGCCGTACTCGATGACTCGACCAATGTCGTTGCGCGCCAAGTCGACCAGCATCACGTGTTCGGCACGCTCTTTAGGGTCTTCGGCGAGCTCGGCGCCAAGCGCGCGATCTTCGATGTCGGTCGCACCCCGGCGCCGAGTACCCGCGATGGGGCGGCTGATCACCCGGCCGTCTTCGATCTTGACCAACGGCTCGGGCGATGCGCCAACGAGTGTGACCTCGGGCGATCGCACGAAGTACATGTAGGGGCTGGGGTTGATTTGGCGCAGCACCCGGTAGACGTCAAAGGGTTCGGCATCGAGTTCGAAGTCGAACCGCTGCGACAAAACGACCTGAAAGATGTCGCCGGCCCGAATCAGATCCTTCGATGCTTGGACTGCGCCCTGGTAACCGCCAGCCGGCATCGTGCTGGTTACCTCAGGCAGTGCCTCGCCACGAGTGGGCGGCTCAAGCAAAGGTTCATCAAGACTCGACGCCCCGTCAGCAGCAAACCCATCGAGATTGAGCTGCGCCTGATCGAATGCCGCATCAAGCTCGGCCTCGGTCATCTCAGCGTTCACCACAACGTTGTCGATCAGCACGACGCGCTGGCGCCAGTGGTCAAATGCGGCAATCTGGCCGATAACGCTGAGCTGAGAGTCAGCCAGTCCCAGCTGGTCTTCGGGCACGTCGGGCAGCCGCTCGATTTCGCGCACGATGTCGTAGCCGAGATAGCCAACCAAGCCACCATGCATCGGGGGGAGCTCGTCGACGCTCGGCGACCGATAGGCGGCCAAGATCGCTTCGACTGCGGCCAAGATGCCTTGGTCGGTCGGCACCTCGATGCCGAGGTCACCAGTGACCGTTACCGCCAGACCCTGAGAGCTGAGCGTCGCCGACGGGCGACGACCAACGAAGCTAAAGCGACTCCAGCGCTCGCCGTGCTCGACCGACTCGAGAATGAACCCGGGCTCGTCGCGAACACATCGCGCAAAGGCCGCAACGGGTGTCGTGAGGTCGGCAACGAGTTCGCGCCACACGGGGAGCACCGTGTAGTCGCGAGCCCATGCTCGGAACTGTTCGCGTGTTGGGCCAGCCGACATGTGGCTAGAGGTACAAGCCGGTGCTGCCCTCTTCGAGGCGCTCCGCAGCTACTGCGTGAATGTCGCGCTCTCGAAGAATGATGTAATCAACACCCCTGACCTCTACTTCAAAGCGGTCGTTGGGATTGAAGAGAACTTGGTCGCCGATCTCGATCGAGCGCACATTCGGGCCAACACCCTCGACTTGTGCCCAGGTCAGCCGCTTGCCAACTTGGGCAGTCGCCGGTATGAGGATTCCACCGGTCGTGCGTCGCTCGCCCTCGGGCACATCGATGTTGACCAGGATGCGATCGTTGAGCATCTTGATTGGCAACCGATCATCGGCATTCAACCCGTTACTTTTCGATGTCGTAGGTTCGGCTTCGATCAGCTTCTTCTTCGCCTTCGCAGTCACTTCGGCAACGGTATCGGCCCCGCCTTTGGAAATTTGCAGGGTTTGTGCGCACGGTGGCCACCAGCGTGCAGAGTTCGCAGTGAGAGACTGTTTGCATGAGCGACGCAGAGTCCAAGCCCGCCCGGCGAATCTCTCGTTTCGTCGGGCCCTTCCACAACATCAGCTACTACGCCCCCGAAATGAAGACCTTCGCCGACCGTGGCATCGCCGGCTACTGGCGGGCCTACATGGCGTATCGCTCGGCACCAATGGGCCGTGCCCCTGCTGCGGCCGTCGAAGCTGCGTTCTACAACTTCTCAGCTCGCACCGTCGCGGCTGCGATTCCCTCGGCGTGGCTCGCCATGACGCCCGCCGAAGCAATCGAACTGCGTGATGAGTGCGTTGACCGCGCTCTGCGCCGATCACTCGGCGAACTCACTGACAGCGCCGAAGTAGCCGAAGCCGACGCGCTGGTTCGTCAGGCCATCGAAGATCAGCCCGGGCCGGGGCGGGTGCTGTACGCCGCTCACACCGAACTGCCATGGCCAACGACGCCCCACATGTCGCTCTGGCACGGCTGCACGCTGTGGCGCGAGTATCGCGGCGACGGGCACAACATCGCGCTGGCGGCCGCCAACCTCGACGGAGTCGAGTGCCATGTGCTCGTCGCAGCCCGCACTGGCCCCAAGACCGCGGCGACGATACGCACCATCCGCGGCTGGTCCAACGACGAATGGGCAGGCGCCGTCGAGCGGCTGCACCAGCGTGGACTCGTCGAGCCCGACGGAAGCTTCACCGAAGCCGGACGCACCCTGAGGCGAGAGATCGAAGACAAAACCGATGAACTGGCGACTGCGCCGTGCGAGCGTGTCGGCCCCGATGCGGTCGACCGGCTCTGCGAACTCATGACTCCGATTGTGGGCCACATGGTCGAGACCGGCGCAATAGCCGGCTCATGGCCGCCTGACACTGCCAAGACACCACCACAGGCATAAGCATTCCAGGGAAATTAGCGGAGGAAAATGGGTTGCGGCGTGCGACGATGGCAGCCGTGTCCGTGGCAATTCTCGACTACAAGGCTGGCAACGTGACCTCGGTTGCCCATGCGGTACGGAGGCTCGGTTTCGATGCCGAAATCACCGCCGATCACGGCACCATTCGAGCGGCCGATCATGTGATCTTCCCCGGTGTCGGCGCGGCCGCGACGTGCATGCAGGTCGTGCGCGAGCGGGGCCTAGATGTCGCGCTGCGCCAGGCGGTCGACTCTGGCAAGCCTGTGTTTGGCATTTGCGTTGGCATGCAACTGCTCTTTGACCACAGCGATGAAAACGGCGGCGTCGACTGCCTTGGACTGCTGCCCGGTCGGGTCCGACGTTTCGAGCTCGACGATCCAGCACTCAAGATTCCGCACATGGGGTGGAACCCCGTGAGCTTTGCGGCCAACGAACCCTTGGCCAGCGATCTTCAGGGCGCCAAGGACACCGCCTGCTACTTCGTGCACAGCTACTACTGCGACCCAGACCCGTCGGTCGAGGTCATCGCCACTACAGACCACGGGCACCCCTTTTGTGTCGGCGTGCGCAAAGACAATCTGGTAGCGCTGCAATGTCACCCCGAAAAGAGTGGTCCGGTCGGCATGTCGATCCTCTCTGCGTTCTTGAGCGAGGACTGAACCATGGCCTTGCTCAAACGCGTGATCGTCTGCCTCGATGTGCGTCGCGGTCAGGTCACCAAAGGCATCAAGTTCCAGGGCAACGTCGATCTCGGTGACCCCGTTGAATACGCGCTGCGATACGACGAACAAGGCGTCGATGAGCTCGTCTTCTACGACATCACTGCCTCGGCCGAAGAACGCAACTTGTTCCTCGACGTGGTCGAGAATGTCGCGGCAGCGATCCGGATCCCGTTCTCGGTCGGCGGTGGCATCGACTCGCTCGACACCATGCGGGCTGTCTTGCTTGCGGGGGCCGAGAAAGTCAGCCTCAACTCTCCCGCAGTGCGTAATCCAGACCTACTCGCCCAAGGCGCCGAAGCATTCGGCGCGCAATGCATCGTTCTTGGCGTCGACGCGAAACGTGTCGACGAGACTGCCGATATTCCCTCGGGCTATGAGATCGTCATTCAGGGCGGGCGCACCCCAACCGGGCGCGATGCGCTGCAGTGGGTAATCGAAGCTGAAGAACGCGGCGCCGGTGAGATCTGTCTCAACGCCATCGACACCGACGGTGTGCGAGACGGATACGAACTCACGCTCACCCGCATGGTCGCAGACGCTGTACGCATTCCCGTCATTGCATCTGGAGGCGGCGGCACACCCGCCCATCTCAGTGCCGCAGTCACCACCGGTGGCGCCGACGCTGCTCTCGTTGCGTCGATGGTGCATTACGGCGACTTCACCGTCGGCGAGATCAAGGCCGCTATGGCCGCCGACGGAGTGCCCGTGCGGCTTAAGGACTAGTCGCCTGCTAGCACCGCGACGGCTTCGGCCACGGTAAACGCGTTCTCATAGATCGCTCGGCCAGCGATCACACCCGCCAGGCGACGATCACCAGCAACAAGGCCGCGCAAGCTTCGCAGGTGGTCGAGTGACCCCACCCCTCCGCTGGCGATCACAGGCACCGTCGTCGTGGACAACACCTTTTCGAGGCCGGTGAGGTCGGGGCCCTCCATCGTGCCGTCGCGTGCGATTTCGGTGACGACAAACGCGCCAACTCCCGCATCACCGAACGACGCGACGGTTTCAAACAGGTCGTGCCCGGTTCGTTGTTCCCAACCAGCCACTGCGATGTCGGTGCCCCACGCGTCGAGGCCAACAGCAACCGGCCCGAGCGGTGCGAGCTCGCGGACGAGCGCCGGATTCTCGATCGCGGCAGTGCCGATGACTACGCGTGTCACGCCAGCATCCCAAAGGCGCTTTGCGGCGTCGACCGTTCGCACTCCCCCGCCGACCTGCAGCGGCACCTGCACCCTTGCCGCTAGGGCGGCAATGCTCGCCAGGTTCTGTTGATCGCCGGTTCGTGCGGCGTCAAGGTCGACGCAGTGAATCCAGGCTGCACCTTCGTTGGCAAAGGCAAAGGCTTGGTCCGAGGGGCTGTCGCCATAGATCGTTTCGCGGTCGTAGTCACCCTGGTAGAGGCGCACGCAGTTGCCGTCGCGGATGTCGATTGCCGGATACAGGTCAATCATCAGAGGTTGCCGGCGTTTGGCACCTAGAGCACGCCCTTGGTCGAAGGCACCTCGGTACCCTCGATGCGCACCGCGTCACGCAGAGCTCGTGCGGTGCTCTTGAAACACGACTCGATGATGTGGTGAGTGTTCTTGCCACGTATGAGCACCTGGTGCAGCGTGATGCCAGCGCTGGTGATGAACGCACGCCAAAACTCTTCGACGAGTTGGGGGTCAAATGGCGGGTCGCCAAGGATCTTCTCGCCGGGAGGTTCGATCTCATAGACCAGAAACGGCCGACCACTCAGGTCGAGAGCGACTTCGACCAACGCCTCATCGAGCGGGCAAGCAGCGGTGGCGAACCGGCGCACGCCAGCCTTGTCGCCAAGAGCTTCGCCGAAGCACGCACCCAGTGCGATGCCGACGTCTTCGACCGTGTGATGGGCATCGATCTCGAGATCGCCTTTGGCGTGCACCTTGAGACCGAACGCGCCGTGGCGGCCCAGTTGGTCGAGCATGTGGTCAAAGAATGGCAAGCCGGTCGAGCAATCGACAGGGCCGCCGTCGAGATCGACGGCGATGTCGATCGACGTCTCTTTGGTGGTGCGAGAACGAACTGCGGTGCGAGCCATTAGCCCAGTATGGCCCTCAGCGCTTCGAGGAACGCGCCGTTCTCGTCTTCTGATCCGACCGTTACACGCAGGCAGCCCTCGAGCCGAGGCCAGCTGGCGCAGTTTCGCACCAACACACCAGCGTCGACCAGCTGTTGCCAGACGACCGCGCCATCGCCTGCGGGTCGGAACAGAACAAAGTTTGAGTGCGACGGCCAGAACTCGATGCCGAGATCGCTGAGCCCGTTCTGAATGACCCCTCGTTGCTCGACCAGACGGGCGACTCGAGCCGCCATCTCATCTTCGAAGTCGAGCGCGGTGCTTCCGGCCGCTTGGGAGACTGCGTCGAGGTGATACGGCAAGATCGCAGTGTTGAGACGCTCCGTGATCCAGGTGGGCGCGATGAGGTAGCCAAGGCGGGCTGCGGCCATAGCCCACGTCTTTGAGAACGTGCGGGTAACGATCAGCGGGGCGTCTTCGTCGAAGAGCGTCAACGCAGACCAGTTGCTGAACTGCGCGTACGCTTCGTCGACGACGAGTAGCCCAAACGGCGCGACTGCCGCGAGCACGCGCTCGACGAGTTCGCGTGGTTCGACGAGGCCGGTGGGGTTGTTCGGTGAACACAAGAACGTGACGATTGGGCGGTGCTGTTCGATCGCAGCGATCGCTGAATCAGCGTCGATCGTGAAATCGTGCTGACGGTCGATCTCGATCACACCGGTACCGGTCACACGGGCGATCTGGCCGTGCATGGCATAGGTCGGCTCAAAGGTCAACACCTGGCGACCGGGGCCACCCCACGCAATCAAGATCGTCTGCAGTACCTCGTTTGAACCGTTGGCGACGAAGATATTGTCGGCCGTAAGCTCGGCGCTAGCGGCGTGATGCGCGGCCAACTTGGCACGCAGTTCGGCGGCGCTTCGGTCGGGATACCGATGCCAATCAAGTGCTGCGACCTTGTCTGCGATGGCCTGTTGAAACGCGGCGGGTGGAGGCTCGGGGCTCTCGTTGGTGTTGAGTCGAACATCGACGTCGAGTTGCGGCGAGTGATACCCGGGAAGCTCAGCTAGATCGTCACGGACAGGTGGGCGGAAGCTCATGACAGATCTCGCAGTCGCAGGCGAACCGATTCTGCGTGGGCATCGAGCCCTTCGGCGATGGCGAGGGTTTCGACGTGCGGGCCCGCCCACTTGAGAGCGTCGATGGTGACCGTTACGACGTGTACGTCTTTGGTGAAGTCCCCAACGCCGAGCGCACCACCAAAGCGAGCGGTTCCGTTGGTCGGCAATACGTGCGACGGGCCAGCGATGTAGTCGCCGAGCGACGCTGGTGCCAGCGGTCCGAGAAACACGGCGCCAGCGTGACGAACCCGTTCGACAAGTGCGTCGGCATCCGCGGTCATGAGTTGCAGGTGCTCGGGGGCGATGGCATTGGCGACGTCAATGGCTTGGGCGCCGTCACGCACGATCGCAACGTGGCCGCCCACCGCCAAGGTCGCCGTGATGTCGTCTTTGCGAGGGGCAACGGCGATGAGTTCGGCCATCGCAGTCTCGACGGCAACAACTGCTTCTTCGTCGTAGGCGATCAACCACGAGAGACCATCGGGGCCGTGCTCAGCCTGCACCATCAGATCGATAGCGACATAGCGAGGGTCGGCGGTGCCATCTGTCACCACACAGATCTCAGATGGCCCCGCAAAGGCCGACGGCACGCCCACCACGCCGCTAACTTCACGTTTCGCAATGGCGACGTACACATTGCCAGGGCCGACGATCACATCGACCGGATCGATCGTGTCGGTGCCATACGCCATGGCCGCTATGGCTTGTGCACCACCAACTGCGTACAACTCGTCGACGCCAGCGATCGAGGCCGCAGCGAGGGTCGTGTCAACAACCTTGCCATCGCTGCCCGGGGGTGCACAGACCACGACGGTCTCGACACCGGCCGCCCGGGCTGGAACCGCCGTCATCAAAACAGTGCTGGGATACGCGGCTCGACCACCAGGCACGTAGCACCCGGCTCGGTCAACGGGCTGGCGTATCTGGCGAATCGTCATGCCGCCGCGCTCGTGCACGTGACCGTGATTCGCTTCGGCGCGGTGGAATGCGTCGATCGATTTCGCTGCTTCGCGCAGCGAGCTAATCACGGCTGGATCGACTCGACTGATTGCAGCGTCGAGCTCGGCTGGTCGGACCCGAAGCGGGTCCGCGGCAGAGCCATCGAATCTCTCGCCAAGGTCATTGATAGCGGCGTCGCCACGGTCACGAACGTCGGCGATGATTGATCTCACCGCATCGAGCGGACCCGCGCCATCGTCGAGAGGTCGCGGCAAAACGCTGGCGTAATCACCCGTTACCGAGCGGAGATCGTGACGAGTCAGCACGGCGTGCACCGTACCCTTCGCCGACACGATCTCTAAAGCGATTTCGGCACGAAACTATCGATCGGTGTTGCTACAACGCCGCTAAGCAACTAGAACCGGCGGCGATGACAGCTGACCAGAAGCCCACCCCTTCCAACGATGCCGCCGAGCTGTCGTCGATCACCTCGGTGCTCGAAGATCTGCAAGCCCGAGTCGTGATCGTGGCCGATCGCTGGCGCGAAATCGAGCGCGACGATGTCGCAGGCGACCTCTATGACGTCGACCGCTCACTGCGCAACGCCCAACGCCGCATGCGCCGAGCCATGATCTCCCTAAACGACTAGGCACTCGGCTAGTTCGGCCAGTAGAGCCACCAAACAAGTGCAACTTGCCCGCCCACAGCGTGAGAAGTGCACCAAGTTCACCAACAGCGCGCCCGGATCCCCCCACCCCGCCCCCACCCACCAATCCGCCGAGTGAGCCACCGAGGCCCTCGGCCGAAGGTGTCGAAACGACCGCGGCAGCAAAGAGCGTGTCGAAACGACTGCGAAGCAAAAAAGATGCCGACGCCTCCGAAGAGGCGTCGGCGTTGGCGACACAGGGCGGCGGATCCCTGAGCTAGTCACCAATTTGTTGGGTGGCGGAACCCAACAGTTAGAGACTATAGCGTGCGGGTTGGGTCGCGCCATGCACCCACGAGTAGGTGCATGTACCTACTGTGACGCCTCGCGAACGACACCCACTGCGAGACCCATTGACGGTGTCTGTGGCAGCTACTCTCAGCGTGTGAAGCCCTTAGCACCGACCTTCGATACTGCCGCACAACGCTGGACGATCGACGTGCCAAGCGCCACGAGCTCGGCTGATTTGGCCGATGCACTGCCCGCGGCCGTGAGCGCCGTCTCTGACGCCGGCGGTGGCGTCACCCACCTTTGGATTCACGAGATCAACGACGATCTCGATGTCGTGGCGACAGATCACGACTTCACGCCCCACCGCGACCTCTGGCAGCTGCGCTGTGACCTTCCGGCCGAGCGTTCGACGATCGAGACCCGCGCATTCACGATCGAAGATGCCGCATCGATGGTTGCGGTCAACAACCGAGCGTTCAGTTGGCATCCAGAGCAAAGCGGGCTCACCGTCGAGGCACTAACTAAGACCATGCAAGAGCCCTGGTTCAACGCTGATGGCTTCCGGTTGTACCAACCCGACGACGAATTGTTGGGCTTCTGCTGGACCAAGGTGCACGCAGACCTCGACCCGGTACTCGGCGAGATCTACGTCATAGCCGTCGACCCATCGGCACACGGTCAAGGTCTCGGATCGCCAATGACGCTGGCAGGACTTGACTGGCTGGCAGCGCAAGGAATTGCTCACGGGATGCTCTACGTCGAGAGCGATAACGCAGCAGCCAACCGCACCTACGAACGCATCGGCTTCGTGCATCACCACACAGATCGCGCCTACAACCGTACGATCGAGACATCAGCCAGATGAAGACGAGTCTCTACGACCTCGAGCGTCATCAACTCGACGAGCTCTGCGACGGCCAGCCGAGCTATCGCGTCGATCAACTGTGGCAGGGGCTCTACCGCGACTTCGCGCCGATCGGCGAGATAACGACGATCCCCAAGGCGCTTCGAGCCGAGCTCGAAGAAGCCGCTGCCCCGGCTCTCACACAAGTGCAACGCCAGAGCGCCGACAAAGGCCAGACCATCAAGTGGCTGTGGAAGCTGCACGACGGCCACCAGGTCGAGACGGTGCTCATGCTGTACCCCAAGCGCGCAACGGTCTGCGTCAGTTCCCAGGCGGGCTGCGCCATGGCTTGTGGCTTCTGCGCGACAGGCCAAGCCGGGTTCGATCGGCACCTGACCGCAGGCGAAATCATCGAACAAGTCGTCGAGGCCGCCCGAGCAGCGGGTGACCGCCGCGTTTCTAACGTCGTCTTCATGGGCATGGGCGAACCATTGGCCAACTTTGATCACACCTGGCGTGCCGTTGGTCGATTCACCGATGCAATGGGCATGTCGGCTCGATCGATCACCATGTCAACCGTGGGGCTCGTGCCGGGTATCAAAAAGCTCATCGAAGCCGAACGACCGGTCACTCTCGCCGTGTCGCTGCACGCCGCGAATGACTCGCTTCGCACCGAGCTGGTGCCGATCAATGCCCGGTACCCGATCGACGATCTTTGTGAAGCCATGATCGGCTACCGCGCCCGCAAAGGCCGTCGCGTGTCGCTCGAGTGGGCCCTGATCGACGGCGTCAACGATCGCGAGAGCGACGCGAAAGAATTAGCGGCTCTCTCGAGACGAGTGCGGGCCCACATCAATCTGATTCCCCTAAACCCAACGCCCGGCTATGCGGTGCGTGGCACGCCGCCAAAGCGGGTTTACGCATTTCGCGACCGGCTCGAAGAGCTCGGTGCCAATGCAACCGTGCGCAAGACGCGCGGCCTCGAAATCGACGCTGCTTGCGGGCAGTTGGCAGCCCGCCACAGTGAGAGCGCGGCAAGCGACTCGGCACAGCCGGTGACTATCTCGCGCGCGCCCCAGGCCGAAAAGCAGGCAAACTAGCGACGTGCAGACCATGCGCTGGGTGAATCCCCAGCATCCTCAGACGCTTAACATTGGCGTCATCTTGTTGTACATCGATGCCGTCTTTTTGGTCATTGGCGGAAGCATCGCCAGTGGGCTCGGATTCCTTCTGGCGATCGGCTCGGTTGCCGCTGGCGTCGGCATCGCAAACGACAAGAAGATTGCGTGGTACTTGGGTGTTGCGATCTCTGCGATCGTGCCGCTGCTGCTGCTACTGCAGCTGCGCGACAACGGGTTCTCGACGCTGTTCGATACCGGGTTCTTGCTCGGCGCAGTGTTTCCGATCGCTCAGTTCGTAGCGTTGATCCACCCCATGAGCCAGTCACACGTCAAGACCTGGTTCGAGTAAGCAGACTCGACGACCAAATGGCGATTCCTCAGCGCGATGCCCCGTTGCCTACCGGCGACGACAAGGTCGCCAGCATACGAACCATGTTCGACACGATCGCGCCTCGCTATGACCTCGTAAATCGGGTGATGACGTTCGGCCTCGACGTGCGGTGGCGTAATCGCACCATTGCAGAGTTGAGACTCAGCGACCGGGCGATTGTGGCTGACTTGGCGTGCGGCACCGGCGACTTCTGCCGCACCCTCGCAGATCGCGGTCTACGCCCGATCGGTTTCGACATGGCATTCGGCATGCTGGCCCACGCCCGCACCGAAGCGCCACTCGTTCATGCAGATGCGCTGCGGCTACCTATTCCTGACCATTCGGTCGATGGCGTGACGTGTGGGTTTGCGCTCCGCAACTTTGTCGAGCTCGAACCGTTCTTTGCTGAACTGGCTCGGGTTGTTCGGCCAGGCGGCCGTATCGCGCTACTCGACGTAAGCCGACCCGAGTCGCGGGTACTCCGTGCCGGCTATGACATGTACTTCGGCAAGGTCGTGCCACTGATCGGTGGCCTGTTGTCGAACGCTGACGCCTACCACTACTTGCCTCGGTCGTTGTCGTATCTTCCGCCGCCGGACGAACTCACCGCACTGGTGAGCGCGGCAGGTTTTGCTCTAGCTGAACACCGCCAACTCAGCGGCGGGCTGGTGCAGCTGATTACGGCGACTCGCTAGCCGCCCAAACACAGACCGAGCGACAGCAGTACGCCGTAGATCAGTTGGGTGCGGCCGGTTGCGCCGAGTGCAGGAATGAGCTCACGGCCGAGTGCGCCAGAAACAACCGGTCGCATCGCGATCGCCGCGGCCGGAAGCGCGCCCAGCGCCAACAACGCCCATGGCCGCTCCACGGCAATGACGGCAGCTACGCCAAACGGCACGATGAGCAGCGCCACAAAGAGCACGCGAGTGCCTCGATCGCCGAGCCGAACAGCCAGCGTGTTCTTGCCCGCTACTTGATCGGTCGGAATGTCTCGCAAGTTGTTTGCTACCAGCAGAGCAGTAGCGAGTGCGCCGACGGCAACGCCCGCCAACCAGGCGATCGTCGACCACCCGGCTGGCTGCACATAGGCCGAGCCCACTGTCGCCACCAACCCAAAGAAAACGAAGACGAAGAGCTCGCCAAGCCCGAGGTACCCGTAGGGGTTGCTTCCGCCGGTGTAGAACCAGCCGGCAGCGATGGCAGCGATGCCGACCACCAGCAACTCCGCGCCGACCGCGACCGTGAGTGCTAGACCGCCTACCGCCGCGACCGCGAACCAAGCGAAGGCCATCGTGCGCACTTTCTTGGCGGGAACCAACCCTGATCCGACCAAGCGCAGCGGCCCCGCCCGATCGTCATCAGTGCCGCGAATACCGTCGCTGTAGTCGTTCGCGTAGTTCGTGGCGATCTGCAACGCGAGTGCGACCACCAAGGCGGCCACGGCTCGCCACCAGACGATCTCGCCGGGCCAACGCGTCGGGTCGGTTGCGACGGCGGTGCCCACCGCTACTGGCACCAGGGCCGCCGGCAATGTCTTGGGCCGAGCCCCCGCGAGCCAGAGCTTGAACCCGGTGAGCGCGGTCACCAGCCACCCCGATGGATGATCACGTCAGGGTCCGGGCGGCCACGCCGAGCCGACTGGCTGACGCGTTGGTCCGGCGCCGGCCAGCCCAACGCCACAGCCCCGATTGGGCGGACGCCCTTTGGGATATTGAACTCGTCGAGCACCGATGGTTCATGGTCGAACACACCAAAGAACAGTGCGCCAAGGCCAGCGTCAACTGCTGCATGCAGCAGCGTCATCGTCGCCATCGCCGTGTCGACATGCCAATAGGGAATCGCCCAGGCCTGTGGCGACTCGCCAAGACCCGTCGACTGCTTGTCTGATTCGCTGTACCGATCGACATAGGCCGTCTCATCGCCACAGGGAAGCACGAGCACGGGCGCAGCGAGCAACCCTGGCCAGGGAAACGTCTCACGCTTGTGCGGCGCGAGCGTTCGATCCCAGTACCGGGCCGTGTCGGCTCCCTCGAGCACAACAAAGTGCGTGCCCCAGGTGTTGCCAGCCGATGGTGCTCGCGCTGCTAAGCCGATCAGGTGATCGACGAGTGACACGGGCACAGGCTCACGCGCAAAGTTGCGCACCATCCGGCGCTGCCGGACGACTTCGGAGAATTCCATTGCCGGGCCGGGCCCGGTGTCAGCTGCCGAGTCGAGCGAGGCGTTCGGGTGCTACCCAGCCGTGCGCTATCAGCGTGTCGCCAGCGGCCGCGTCGTGGCCGTCGAACAGCGCGATGATGTCGGCGTCAAGCTTGTCGGGCGTTGCAGTCGTGTAGTCGAGTACCGAGCTTTGCGAGCCGTCGCCGGTGGCCTTAAAGGCTCGATCGTCATAGCGGCTGTTGCCGATCTGGAACCGCTTGGCGAGACGTTTGCCCCACGCCCGCTCTTCGCCGTTTGGCTTGTAGCCCGGCCGGGGAATGTGGTCCGCGAGTTCTTTGTACGCATCGAAGCCAGAGGGGTCGTTGAATTGGGCGCCAAATAGGACGTCTTCGTCAGGGAACGCCATGAGGGCCCGATGAAACAGCTCAAACATGAGACCACGCAGCACCGTCGAGCGACGGGTGTTGCTCACCGTGCCCCCGAGACCGATGATGACCGCTGGGGTACCACCAATGCGCTCGAGGGTCGAGAATGCGAAGCCTCGTAGCTTGCCGTTGTCGCGGGCGGTCGTGCAGAGCACCCACAGCTCGGTTTGCTTTGAAAGCAAGCCGACCGAAAACGGGTTCGGACCTTCGGCGCAGAGGTCTGCCATCTCTTCGAGCTCGGCATCTGTGATAGCCGTGCAGTCCTGCGTCTCAATCTCAAGCGCCATGGAAAAGCCCCCAACAACCGTTCTCTCGTCCCCCCGCTGCAGCCGGATGGCGCAGCGAGCCAGACCGAATTGTCTCACCTCAGCGCCGTCGCAACAACCTGAACCCAACGCGACCTGCGTTCAACACCAATTCGGGGACCTGTTACGTTCGCTAAATGGCGACGGCTTCGGGACCGAGCAAGACCCGCAACTCGCCCATGAGCGCGGGCGCGGGCTCGACGGTGTAGCGGTCTGAGAGTCGCACGACCGTGTCAGAACCACCGACCTCGACGAGCACATCGGATGCGCCGGGGTGACGCAACAGAACGGCTTTGAGCTGTTCGAGTCGCTGCTGTTCAAGCGCTCGGGCGCTGAGTCGAACCGTGACCGAGGCCGACCGAGTCGGTGCCTCAAAGAGTTCAACCTCGTTGGCGATGAACTGGCGTTCGTCGTCGTTGGCCTTGACCCGACCCTTAACGATCACGATCGCATCGTCAGCCAGGGTGTGACCGAATTTTTCCATCGCCCGCGGGAACACCATGACCTCAACAGAACCTTCGAGGTCCTCAAGTTCGAACACGGCCATGAGGTCTTGCTTGCGGGTGTATTTGCGTTGCAGGTTGGTGATAACGCCGCCCACACTTCGGAAGTCGCCATCGTCGAGCTCGCGCAGTTCGGGCACGCTGCAATCGCTCTTTCGACGCAGTGCGCCCTCGACGCCCATCAAAGGGTGATCGCTGATGTAGAGACCGAGCATCTCCTTCTCGAACGCGAGTCGAGGCGTCTTTTCGAACCACAGGTCAGGCACCGAGGGGCGCTCTTCGAAGCCGGCCACCTCGGGCGAATCGCCGAATAACGTCTGGATACCCATGTCGCGTTCGCGACGCCGAGCAACGGTGAGGTCAATGATCGGCTCGAACACCTGCAGCATGCCCTTTCGGCCATAGCCCATTGCATCGAAGCCGCCGGCTTTGATCAAGGCTTCGATGGTGCGCTTATTCAACACGGTTGGATCGACTCGTTCACAGAAATCGTAGAAGTCGACAAATGGGCCGTTCTCGTTGCGCTCTTTTACCAACAGCGACACAAGACCTTCACCAACATTGCGCACCGCCGACAGACCAAAGACGATGCGATCGGGCTTTTGTGTCTCTGGGTTGACCGCAGCGGTGAAGTCGCTTTCGGCCAGGTTCACGTTGGGAACTTCGACGGGGATGCCGAGCAGTCGACACTCGTGCAGATAGCCGGCGGCCTTGTCGAGGTTGGATTTGACGCTCGTGAGCAGCGCAGCCATGTACTCGACAGGGAAGTGCGCTTTGAGATAGGCAATCTGGAAGGCGATGAAGCCATATCCGTACGAGTGGCTCTTGTTGAATGCGTAGTCAGCGAACGGCTCGATGACTTCCCACCACGTCTCGCCAACGTCGGTGCCGTATCCGGTCTTCTCGCAGCCTTCGACGAAGCCAGCCTTTTCCTTGGCCATGACCTCGCGGATCTTCTTGCCGCACGCCTTGCGCAGGTTGTCGGCCTCTTCGAGCGAATACCCGGCGAACTTCTGGGCGACACGCATCATGGACTCCTGATAAATCATGAGTCCGTAGGTTTCGCTGAGAATCTCAGCAGCATCGTCGTGCAGCAACTCGACCGGCTTGCGCCCGTTCTTGCGGTCGGCGTAGTCGTTGTGCATATTCATGGCCATGGGACCGGGCCGATACAACGCGACAAGTGCGGCGACATCGTCGAACGTCGTTGGCGCTAGCGCGCGCATTAGCGTCCGCATCGGCGATGACTCAAGCTGGAACACGCCAATCGTGTCGCCGCGCTGCAAGAGCTCATAGGTCGCAAGATCTTCAAGGTCCACATTGTCAATGTCGACCGTGACCCCTTGGATTTTCTCAATCATCGCCAGCGTGTCGGTTATGACGTCGAGGTTGCGCAGGCCCAGAAAGTCCATTTTGAGTAGGCCGAGGTCTTCGACCGGACCCATCTCGTACTGGGTGACGACGGGAGCGTCTTCAGGGTCTTTGCCCGCTACCGGCTTGCGCTGAATCGGTAGGTACTCGGTGAGAGGCTCGTCGGTAATCACCACTGCCGCGGCGTGGATGCCATCGCTGCGTCGCAGACCTTCGAGCCCTCGAGCGACGTCGATGACCTCTTTGGCCTCGGGATCGATCGAGTACAACTGGCGCAGTTCTTTGGCCATGCCATAACCATCGGCATATTTGGGTTGCTCTTCGAAGCAGGCATACAACGGCGTGTCGCGCCCCATCACCAGCGGCGGCATGAGCTTTGCGATCTTGTCGCCAACGGCGTAGGGATGACCAAGCACTCGGGCAGCGTCGCGGACTGCGGCTCGGGCCTTAATCGTCGAGAACGTAACGATCTGTGCGACATGCTCACGGCCGTAACGATCGGCGCAGTACCGGATCATCTCGTCGCGATAACGCGAGTCGAAGTCCATGTCGATATCGGGCATCGACTTGCGACCAGGATTTAGGAACCGCTCAAAGAGCAGGTCGTACTTGATTGGGTCGAGGTCGGTGATCCGCAGGCAGTACGAGACCGCACAACCTGCCGCCGAACCACGCCCGGGGCCGACGCGAATATTGCACTTGCGAGCGTGGTCGATGAGGTCGCCGGTAATCAAGAAGTAGGCCGAGAAACCCATGTCGTCGATGACCTTGAGCTCAAAGGCCAACCGCTCAACAACATGGTCGGGCAGTTGGTCACCCCAGCGTTTGCGGGCCCCCTCGAACGTCAGATGCTCGAGATAGGCCGCATCGGTGTCAAAGCCTTCGGGCAGCGGAAACGTCGGCAGCTTGGGGTCGCCGAACTCGATCTCGACCTCGCAACGCTCCGCGATCCACAACGTGTTGTCACACGACATGGGCACCTCCTTGAAGAGGTGGCGCATCTCGGCCGCGGACTTGAGATAATGATCGTGGCCCTCGAACTTGAAGCGGTCCGGGTCGCTCATCAACGAACCGGTCTGCACGCACAGCAGCGCGTCGTGTGCGTCGTGGTCATCAACGTGGGTGTAGTGAGTGTCGTTGGTTGCCACTAACGGTGCACCGAGATAGTTGGCAATCTCGATGAGCTGCGGGTTCGTCTCACGCTGGGCGATGATGCCGTGGTCTTGGATCTCGACGAACATATTGTCGCGACCGAAGATGTCTTGCAGCTTGCCGGCCTTGCGGCGAGCTGCTTCTTCGTTGCCCTTGAGCAACTCTTGCAGCACGTGACCGCCAAGACAGCCGGTGGTGGCAATGACACCCTCGCTGTGCTCGGCAAGAATCTCCCAGTCGACGCGGGGCTTGTAGTAATAGCCCTCGAGGTACGACCTGCTCGAGAGCTGAATCAGGTTCTTGTAGCCGACCTGATTCTCGGCGAGCAGTGAAAGGTGGTAGTAGAGCTTTCCCGAATCGGTCTCGCCACCTGAGTCATCGAGACGGCCGCGTCGTTTCGGGCGCTCACTGCGATGGTCGTGGGCCATATAGGCCTCGATGCCGATGATCGGCTTGACGCCTTCGTCTTTGCACGCTCGGTAGAAGTCCAAGACGCCGTACATGTTGCCGTGGTCGGTCATCGCCAACGCTGGTTGCCCATCGGCCGCCGCAGCTGCTGCGAGCTCGCCGACTCGCGATGCTCCGTCGAGCATCGAAAACTCAGTATGTACGTGCAGGTGCGTAAATGATCCGCTCATGCTTGCGGCACAACTCCACTCGCTTTCGCTTTCTGGACTCTCACGACTCTCACGACTCTCGCAACTCTCACAACTCTCACAAGTGCCGGTTCACGACCGGGTCATGAACGGATGCTCTGTATTACACCCGTGTGATTCGGAACCTAGCAGAATCGAGCGCTTAGAGGTACTGGCCCGGTGGCGGTTCGCCAATCGGCGATTGCGCCGGCGCCATCGTCGATACAGGACCACCTGGCGCTTGCCCCGGCGGTAACCCACCACGAAGAGAAGCGAGCTGTTGTTGAGCGGCAACCTGCTGAGCGAACAGCGTGGCCTGGATGCCTTGCACCAGGCCTTCGAGCCAACCAACAAGCTGGGCCTTTGCGACCGCAAGTTCTGCTTCGCTCGGGGTCTCGGCCTCGCTGAATGGCAGACTCAATCGCAACAATTCGTCATGCAGGTCGGGCGACAGCGCACTGCTGAGTTCGGTGATCGACTGCTCGTAGATATCGCGCATCCGTTCGCGGCTCGGCTCATCGAGATCGATGCCGCGCACCTGCTCGAGGAGCTGGCGCATCATGGCCCCAACCCGCATTACCTTGGCCGGCTGTTCGATTGACTCGCCGCCACCGATCGCAGATGTCTCGTCGGCACTTTCGGCGATTAACTCTGCTGGCTCGACGTGTGCTGGCTCGACGTGTGCTGGCTCAGTGGCTGGCGGGGGCGCCCCGGCCTTATCTGGCATCGTTTGCTCCCGTTGAGTCGCAGTTGTTGACCATGGCCGAGCGTAGCGTCACGACGGGATCGCCAGCAGCGGCACGAACATCTCGTCGGCTGTCATCGATCCATGGCGCCCAATCAAGGACTTTGGCGGGAGTGCCGGGTCGACCAGCGCAAGATTGGATCGAGCGATCAGCGCCACATCGCCCAGGCATTCGCGGGCCACCGGGTTCACACGCGCCCCGAGTATGTGTCGATCCAGAACCTCTTCGACCGACATCACCCATGCGTCTTCATCATGATACGAAGTAGCTGCGGCGAGCACATCAGTGGCGTTATCTCGGCGACCGTGCAACCAAAC
>Ga0114956_1000843_pt1 | contig 23366 bp, 26 predicted proteins | sample MaitaG_FD_87304 | JGI IMG/M metagenome (GOLD analysis project Ga0114956, IMG submission 87304) | Marine algal microbial communities from Maine, USA - Maine_Asex2 metaG | ecosystem: Host-associated > Algae > Red algae > Unclassified | place: Maine, USA | collected 2015-01-05
GCAGACCACCACTCCCTCCGGGGGGACGTTCGCCACGCAGACCACCACTCCCTCCGGGGGGACGTTCGCCACGCAGACCACCACTCCCTCCGGGGGGACGTTCGCCGGGTTCGCGTTCCACCTAGACGACGCGGAGGTGCGGGCGATCGACGTCGTCGAGCCGGACACCTTCGGCCGTGATCAGCTGATCAATATCGCTACCCGCATACCGCCCGGGAACGTCGACCCGATGCCGGCCGGCCAGGTCTGGGAGCCATACCTCAAAGCGACGCTCACGCGCGGCGTTGCGGCGGCCGCCAACAACAACGGTCGTCCGTCGCTCCTGCAAGTGCCCATGACCCTGACCCAACCCGGCCCACTCCGATTCAGCCAACGAGAACTGCACATCGGGGGCGACCTCCCACCGTCGCCCAACGGCCATGATCACGGCTCCCCGCTCGCGAGCCCGCGCCGTCAGACGCCGAGCTGACCGGTAACCGATACGCGGCTGATTCGCCCCACTCAAAACCACGACCAGATCAAAACCATCGACCAACGTCGCAGCAACGTCAGCCCAGGTCTCCGCCCCGGTGTTCGGGCGACTGTCGACGAGCACCAGCCGTTCGAACGGCACACCGCATTCGCGTACCGCAGCAAGACCAAGCGATTCAGCACCCAACACGGCGACCCACGAGCCCTGGCGGGCGGCCTCGGCGACCAGAGCAAACGCCAACGTCACCGACCCCGCCGAACCCTCGACCCCCACCGTCGAACCACGCTGGAGTTGACCAGCGGGCAAGAGTGATTTCAGGTGATCGGCAACCGGCAAAGATCGTTGTTGGGCCAACGCGACCGGGGCAACCAAGGCCAAGTCGTCCCCCACTCCCACCCCATCACCAAGTGCCCGGGTAGCCACTTCAGCAACACCAACACCAGCAGCCTCAGAGGCGTTTGCCATGCGTGAAACGGAAGCCCCTGTGCCCATGTTCGCCAGTATCGAACATACGTTCTAGAAAAGCAACCGGCCCATTTCTGGCCATCGCGTGAACCGCAACTTTCTGCCCTCCACGGCGACCATCGCAACAATTTCGGGTCATCATGATCTCATGTTCGGATCGGGTCGACTCTCACCGCTGGTCGCCGATGGTGTCGCCGCGGCAACCAACGCGCTCGATGCTGAGGTTGAGGTGATCGGTGTGCCGGTCGATCTCGACGAGCGGGCAGTTGCCATCTGCATCGTCGGCGATCAGTCCAGCGACCCCGACACTCGCGCTACCAGCGGCAGCGCTACCAGCGACAGCGATACCAGCGACAGCGACACCAGCGACAGCGCTACCAGCGGCCCCGACACCAGCGACAGCGACACCAGCGACAGCGATACCAGCGGCCCCGACACCAGCGACAGCGATACCAGCGATAGCGTCATCACCGAACCCGAGCGTCTGGTCATCAAGGCGACACGCAACGCCGACGAGGCCACCCGGGAGCGAACGGCGCTGACGATCCTCGCCGCCCACCTCCCCGTCCCCGAGATTCGATTCGAAGACACGAACGACACCGTCTCGACCACCGGGCTCACCTTTCTCGACGGCGATCCGGTCGACCATCGCCTGGCCCCAGACCGCGGGTGGACGGCTGCAGCTTCCGCCTTACGCACTGTGCACGGCCTCGACCCTGGCGGCTTGTCACCAACGCCCTCTCATCCCGACCACGTTCGCGACTGGGCCGACACGCTCGCTGCTGCTGCGCTCGAGCTGGGGATCATCGATGCCGACGTGGCCGAGCGCTTTCGCGTCGTGATCGAACTGCGCGAGCAATCACCGCCCTCGACCATGCTCGTTCACGGCGACGCGAGCTCACAGCACTTCTTACAACGTGGCGGTTCGCTGACTGGGCTGCTCGACCTTGGCGACGCGGGCCAAGGCGACGCTGCCGCCGACCTTGCCGTATTGACGTTGTGGGCTCCGGAACGGATCGAGTCCGTCGTCGACGCCTACTGCTCGGCAGGTCAAACCGACCCTGCTACAGCAGACGATCTTCTCACCCGCATCGCGTTCCACCGGCCGTTGCGGCAGTTGGCGGCTGCGATCTGGAATGAACAGCGCGGCTTCAGCCCAACCCCGTTCGTGGTCGCTCTCTACGAAGAGCTCCTCAAGCCAGCGCTGTAGACGTTATGCCTCGAAGCTCTCGATCGTCGGTACTTCGACACCGGGCCGGTAATACGTAAACAGCTCTTCGATGAGCTCTCGAAGACCACCGGTGTGGGCGCCAGGTTCCAACAACAGCGTGATGACATTGCTGTTGATGTGCACGTTGTCGACACCGCCGCGGGCGAAGAGTCGCCGGGCGAGCTCGTCGGGCGGACGGTCGGTCATGGCATCGTCTGCGGTGTCATACCGCTCGTGACCCATACCCGTGATGGAGCGATTGATTTCGAAACGCACGATGCCTGACTTCGACGACGGCTTTTCGACAACGGTGACCGGTTGACCCATGTCTAAATGTTAGTGGTCCGACGTCGTTCAAACTCGCAGAGCGAGTCCTCACGTGCAGAGTTGCTGGCTGAGGCTCGCAACTGCCGGCGTTACAGCGAGCCGGTCACACAGTTGATGGTTCGAGCGTTGTCACGTCAGGCCGCAATCGTTGCAGCACGAGTGACGACAGAGCGACGACGGCGATGCCGAGCAACGTGTGCACGATGATAAAGCCGAGGGCGTGATCTCGTCCGGCGATCTGGATGACCCGCACGAGCCAGTAGAGGCTCGACCCGATGGCGAATCCCGCGATGACCATGACGGCGCCTCGATGTCCTGAAGGCGACGTTCGGAGGCGCCATGCGGCAACCAATGCGACGGTTGCGACGGCGATAAACCCGAGGCCCAACGCCGTCGCGACGAAACGGGTCGCGCTCGACGTCGTATCGTCTGACCACACGTTCCGTATGCGGGTGAACCACAGCAGAATCGTGAGCACTTCGAGGGCCAGCACGGCCCGAACCAGCTTCATGCCGTGAGTGTACGAGGGCGTCAGAGGTCGAACAGCGACGCCTGGTCCTGGCGCCGCCGAAGCGGTACCTCGACCTCGGGCAACCCCTGCATGAAGGCCCACGAATGGCGGTGGACCTCGGTCGGCCCGTACTCGGCCAGCGCCGCCTTGTGACGCGGACAGGGGTAACCCTTGTTGTGATCGAACACGAACTCGGGGAACGAGACGGCCTGGCCCCGCATGAGCCGGTCGCGGGTGACCTTGGCCAGAATCGACGCCGCGGCGATCGATAGGCACGTGGCGTCACCTTTTACGATGCGGGTCGTGTTCCCGCCGCCGATGAAGTCCCACTTGCCGTCGAGCAACACGTGATCGGGGGCAACCCCGAGGCCATCGAGGGCCCGCCTCGCGGCAAGTCGCTGGGCGTCAGACATGCCGAGTCGATCACATTCAACTTCGGTGGCATGACCGACGGCCCACGCCTCGCACCAGCCCGCGACCCGGTCGAACATTGCCTCACGCTCGGGTTCGGTGAGCAGCTTCGAATCGCGGATCTTGTACAGCCGACGGTCTTTGGGCACGACGGCGGCTCCAACGGTGAGTGGGCCTGCCCACGCCCCTTTGCCGACCTCGTCGATGCCGACCACAACGTCGTGGCCCGCCTGCCATAGCGCCCGTTCATTTCGCAGCCCCGGCGGCTTGCGCTGCACGGCCTTGCGCAATTTCGGGACCGGCGTCGCATAGGTGCTCGACGGAGGTGTCACGAGTCGAACCTACCGCAACCGAACAACATCGCTCAGGATCCGATGCTCGGCATACGCGACCGGGGTCAGGTCGTTTCCGGCCAGCCGGGGTCGGGCAGCAGCTCTTCGCCCGACAGATCAGTCGCCGACCAGTCAGCGCTGACGCCGGGCACGGTCAGTCGCCATTCGGTCGTCGCTGGCGCGGCGGCGTCGTTCGGTGTGATCTCCCACAGCAGTGCGGGCCGAGGGCCGTGCCAGCGCACACCGTACGAGAGCGATGCGCCAGCAATCGGTAGGCGATACACGCTGATGTCGCGACCTCGCCACGGCAACGGGATCTCGGGGAGTATGCGTAGCTCTCGACCCCCGGTGCCGAGCTGGTCATCGTCGAGGACCAGTCGACGCACGTGCAGCAACCAGGCTGCGCTGATCGCGAGATCGTGTGATCGGGCGTGCGGTTGACCGCCGAGTCCGCTCCAGGCCCACGTCGGTGACGCCGAGGTGCGCAGCTGCTGCACTGCGTCCCATGGCCCCGGACGCGGTGGCTGTACCGGCAGGTCGATGACCTGTTCGACCCGTTCGGCAACGTCAGGCTGATCGATTGACCGCAGGAGGTTCGCCGCAGCGTGCACGGCACCCCTCGTGAGATACGGCGGCGTTCGCTCCGCCGCCGACGCACCGCCGCGTTTGGCAATTCGGTGCAGCTCATGAGCCGCGATCGCAAGAGGTTCAAGGGCTTCTTCGGCCCACGTCGGCAGCGGTTCGAAGCCCGAGTCGATCTCGTCGGCCGACGCATCGGCGAGCGCCTCGGCCCGGCCGAACGACGCGGCGTCTCCAAGCTCAATCGTCCGGCCGATCGCAAAGATCGTGCCGCCGGGATCGAAACGAGGGTCGAGGCGCATCAGCCCGCGGCTGGCGTCGGCGGCGAAACCGGCCTCGGAGGCAGCGGCCATCCACGCCGCCGCGGCTTCACGGCTCGGCAGGCGGCTCAGTACGTCACGTTGTGTGGCGAATGTCGCCGGCCCGAGCTCGGCATCATCGACCTGGATGGCCATCGACTTCTCAAGATGCCGCTGCCACCCGCGGTTCACATCGGCGGGGGCCGGAGCGATCGCGTTGGCATCCGGGGCCGTGGCGAGCGGCACCGACAATCGGAGCGTCGCCGTATGAGGTAGCGGCCAGACCATTGCGGCATTCGCTGCACCACTGGTCGACGTGACCGGACCGGGCTTCCCCGTCGGGTCAGGCACATCGTCGGGTCGGCCGAGAAGCAGGCGGAAGGCGTCGTCGTTTGCCTCGAGGTGCACCGAGCGCGGCGCGGTGTCGGCGGTGAGCGCAACAGCGTCGTCGACGGTGACTCCTTGGGCGACCGACCGGACCACGTCGATGCCCGCTGAAGTGAGGTTGAAGGGCCGAACTGCGACCGCAACAGCGACGGCGACCGGTGTTCGATTTTCGATCTCGATAACGGCGACCGGCTCACCAGCGACGACGGCGACTGCCAGCCGATGCACAATCCACCTTCCGCCCGATGGCAAGGAGGTCTCGACGACAGCTGGTTCGACAAGCTGTTGCGTCACCTTCTTGTCGGTCGCCGGACGCTGCCACCCGTCGGCGTCGCGAACCGCCCAGTCAATCGACCAACTCGCAGCACCAGCCCCAAACCAGCCCGCCGAATCAATGCTGACCTCGGCGGCACCGCCGAGCGGTCCGAGCGTCGTCAAACCAGCCGCAGCGGGGGTACTGACTGACTCGGCGCCGGTCGCCCGGGCCGCGGTCGCATCGCTGGGCGACACCGCTCGCGGCAGATGCCACCCGTCGGCAAACGGCGCGAGTGCGTCGCGCCCATCGGTGGAATCGACGGACGGGGTTTGCGCTCCGAAGAGGCGGGCGACTGCTGTCTTAAAGGTTCCGCTGCTCACTCTCGGCGTAGGTTACGGCCGAGTAGTCCACGGTAGGCAGCCCGGGCATCGATTTGCCCAGTAATGACCCCGACGACCTCAGCCGTGATCGGCATCTCGACCCCATGCTGGGCCGCAAGCTCAAGGACGACGGGCGCGGTCTTGACGCCCTCGGCTACTTGATTCATCTCGGCGTGAATGTCGTCGAGTGACCGGCCACGACCGAGTTGCTCGCCGACAAACCGGTTGCGGCTCTGCGTACTCAGACACGTGGCGAGCAGATCGCCCATCCCCGCGAGACCGGCAAAGGTTTGCGCTTGCCCGCCCATCGCAATGCCGAGCCGGCTCAGCTCAGCGAGTCCCCGGGTGATGACGGCGGCGCGCGTGTTGTCGCCGGTTCCGAGCCCGTCGGCCATCCCGGACGCAAGGGCGATGACATTCTTCAGCGCGCCGCCGAGCTCGCACCCGACGACGTCCGAGCTCATGTACACCCGAAATAGATCGGTGGTCAGGACGGCCTGGAGCGCCTCGGCAACCACATCGTCGGTCATCGCAATCACCGACGCAGCGGCGTCGCCCGCGAGGATTTCCTTTGCCAGATTCGGACCCGACAACGCGCCGGCCGGATGACCGGGCAGCACTTCGTTGGCCACCTCGGACATACGCAATGCGGTGCCGCGCTCAAGTCCCTTGGTGAGACTGACCACGGGAACCCACGGTCGGACATATGGCTTCGCGGTCTCGAGTGTGGACCGAAAGACCTGCGACGGCACGCCCATAACCAACACATCGGCGGTGGTCACTGCTTCAGCCAGGTCGGTCGTCGCTCCAAGATTTGAGGGAAGGGCGTAGCCGGGCAGGTACCGCTCGTTGGTGTTGGAGCGGTTGATGGAGTCGGCCGTCGATGGGTCGCGGCACCACAACGTCGTGTCGGTGTTGTGCGCCGCAAGTGACGCCACTGTCGTTCCCCATGAGCCACCGCCGAGCACCACAACACGCATCGTGCCTACCTCCCTACCGAGCACACTAGCTACCGCAGATGTCACCGGCCCAGATCGTTCGGTCCCTCGGCGACTGAGCGCTAAATGTTCGGCGCAGTCATACCGAAGCTTCCCGGGGTACGTGAGCAGTGTTTGGGGACACGATGGTGGATCGACGGCGTCGGAATTTCGCCGCTTGGCCACGTGGTCCACGATCCTCACCTGTGCTGTGACGATCGCCTGGATGTTCTACGTGCTCACCAACAGCGGCGACGGCGACGAACCGCAGCGGAGACCCGGCGTATGACAACGCGGTGATGACGGTGACCGCAGCGTCGGTACCGGACTCAATGCAACGACGAATATGCAGGACCGGACCGATCATCCATCAGGCCGGGTTCACGTCGCCAATGGTGTCGTAACCCAAGCCAGCGGTCCCTCCATGGCGTTCGAGTCCGGTCGTCCGCACTCGACCATCGTGGACCACGAATCGGCCGCGGCGCTGCGGTTGAGCTGATCTGGGAGGCCAGCCTCGATCTTGCGACGGTCAAGGTGCAGCACACCCTCGATCTGCAGTTGCTTCCTCGATGACCTACTGAGACAGTGCCAGGACGGAGGGATCTCAGCGGGCGAGGCGGGCGACCGTTACAGCTTCGGAAAGACGACGAAGGCTACGACGCAGTAGTGCAGCGTCACCGCGACGGTGACCAGGACATGCCACACCTCGTGATAGCCGAACGTCGCAGGCCAGGGGTTCGGTACCCGAGCGCCGAGCATGAGGCCACCGACGAGGTACACGATGCACCCCGCCATTATGAGGTACACGCCGGTTGGTCCCGGAAACTCCCAGAGCTTCGGCAGTGCCGGCACAAACATGGCACCGACGACGATGTACAAGCTCGTGGTCATGCCAAATGGCGGCACGATCGGAAGCCAGCGGATGCCGATGCCGATCGCCGTGGCCGACCAAACGGTGAGCAGCAGCACCGAGCGCCATGGGTCGTCCATCGTGAGGCCGACGAGCGGCGTGTAGGAACCAGCGATGATCAAATAGATTGCGGTCATGTCGAGCTGGCGTGCTCGCCACCAGCCTTCGTCGGTCCATGTTCGGCGATGAAGGTTCGCGCTGGCCGAGAACATGCCGGTGACCGACAGCGCAAAGATCGCACCCATGATGCGAGCGGTGCCGGTCGGGGCGAAGATCACGAGCAGGATGCCAGCGAGGATCGAAATCGGCACGCAGGCCGCGTGCAACATGCCCCGCATCTTCGGCGGGTCGAGAGCGCTCAAGCGGCGGGGGTCAGTGGCGAGATCCAAATCCACGGTTCACTACTATGCCGACGGGGCAGACGATCGCCTCACCGCGGCTTGAATGGGAACGAATTGATTTACCACTGGCGATTCGGCCCCTCGGCATCCGCACTGCCACCAGGTCGGCCGATTGGGCTGTGTTCAAGGTCAAGGCGCCACCTCGTCGGTCGTCGTTGCTTTGCCGCCCTCGGCCCAGGTCTGAGCCCAGTGGTACATCGCGATGCCGGATGCGACCCCAGCGTTGATCGATCGGGTCGATCCGTACTGGGTGATCGCAACGATGGTGCTGGCTGCGGCCATCATCTCGCTACTGAGCCCCGGTCCTTCTTGTCCGAACACGAGCACGCAGCGTTCGGGTAGCACTTGCGATTCGATTGGCACCGATCCGGGCACATTGTCGATACCAATGATCGGGAGCTCTTCGGCGTCGGCCCAGGTTGTGAAGTCGGTGACGGTCGGGTGGTGCTCGAGGTGCTGGTAACGATCGGTCACCATGGCGCCACGGCGGTTCCAGCGTCGTTTCCCGACCACATGCACTTCGCGGGCAAGAAACGCATTGGCGTTGCGGACGACCGTGCCGATGTTGAAGTCGTGTTCCCAGTTCTCGATCGCAACGTGAAAGCCGTGGCGGCGGGTATCGAGGTCCTCGACGATGGCCTCAAGGCGCCAGTAGCGGTACTGGTCGATGACGTTGCGACGATCGCCTTCGCCCAACAGCTCAGGGTCCAGGCGAGGGTCCTCGGGCCACGGCATCGGATGAGGACCAACGCCAACCTCGGGTGGCGCGGTTTCGGCCTCATCACCGCCGCTGGCGGTTGAGGGATCCTCGGCCGCGGGGCCGCTGGCGGTTGAGGGATCCTCGGCCGCGGGGCCGCTGGCGGTTGAGGGAGTCTCGGCCGCGAGGCCGCTGGCGGTTGAGGGAGTCTCGGCCGCGCTGCCATTGGCGGTTGAGGGAGTCTCGGCCGCGCTGCCATTGGCGGTTGAGGGATTCTCGGTATCGGGCGAAGTCACAGCACGGCGAACACTAGTGGCTGACCGGCGGTGTCAATCAGACCGGGGGCGATGGTATCGAACCCCAAAACGGCGAAAACCGCCGCACTCCGAAGAGTGCGACGGCTTTCGTTGTACGAGCCGACTCGTACGAAAGGCTGCGTCGGTCAGCCAGTGAATGCAGGTGCAACGCTCGAGCTGCTGCTCAGGGCGATGACACACTTGGTCTTGTCCTTGCTCAGTTCACCCTTGGCGCAAACCGGAACCGTCTTGCTGGAGACGTCGGCTGCACCGAGGATGCAGACGTGGTCCTTACCAACTGCGACCGGCGAGGTGCCGTTCTTGCAGGTAACTGAAGGAGCTGCGGCAACGGTGCGTGAGCACTGGCCGTTGGTTGGGCCGCTGTAGCCTGCTGCGCAGGAAACGACGGCTGGGTTCTGCGTCACGATGACGGCAGCGGTCTCAGTGTTCGTTGCAGAGCCGAGGCACTGCTTCGAGCCGAGGGCTGCGCCGTTCGTCACGGTGCCACCTGGGCAGGTGACGGTCGGGGCGACCTGCTGCGAGTTAGACGCAACAGGAACCTGGACAGTGTTGCTGCCGAGGCAGACCTTCGTGCCGGGGGCTGCGCCGTCGGAGACGGTGCCGCTTGGGCAGGTAACGGTCGGGGCAACCGGCGTCGTCGTCGAGCCAACTGCGACCTGAACGTTCTCGCTACCGATGCACTGCTTCGAACCGAGGGCTGCACCGTTCGTCACGGTGCCACCTGGGCACGTAACCGTCGGGGCGACCTGCTGGACGTTCGGCGTTTCCGCGTTCGTCACGGTATTGAAGGCGCTGCACATGTTGCCGGTCTTGGCGGTCGGGTGTGAAGCGGGGCACGTGAAGGTGCTGGCAGCCTGCGAAGCAGTTGCAGCAACCGTGCTGGTGCTGGTGTCGACAACCGTACGGGTCGGCTTGGCGGTCGTGTTCACACACTTGACCGTGCCGTCGGTGTGGTCGCCAATGTTTTCCTGCGTTGCGCCACATGCGGCGAGCGTCACGAACGAGCCGTTGTTGGGCTTGCAACGTGCGCCAGCGCCAACCATGACCTCGATCGAACCTGCGGGGCAGGGATCAGTCACGGTGCGGGGCGTGTTGGTGGTAATGGTGCAGGTCTGGCCGTTGAGAACACCAGTCGAGCAGCTGTAGCTGATTGCGCCAGGAACCTCGGTTGCGGCGATCTCGGACACCACGGTGCTCGAGGTCGTGCACTGGATGCTTGCGCCACTACCGCTCTGCGTGCTGCCGGCTGGGCAGCTGTAGATCGGATCGTTCGGCGAGACGTTCGGGCCAACCGAAGTTGAGCGAGTCTCGGTACGGCTGCAGGTGAGCGTTGCTCCACTGCCACCGGCGACCGAGCTACCTGCTGGGCAGGAGTAGATCGGAGCGTTCGGGGAAACCGAAGCTGCGACCGAGGTCTGGTTGGTCTGGCTGCGAGTGCAGGTCAGCGTTGCGCCGCTGCCACCGGAGACCGAGCTACCTGCTGGGCAGGAGTAGATCGGAGCATTCGGGGAAACGTTCGGGCCAACGCTGGTCTGCGTCGTGACCTGCTTGGTGCAGGTCTTGCCAGCGCCGCCACCACTCGAGGTGAAGCCTGCTGGGCAGGTGTAGGTCGGCGCCTGTGGCGTCGACGTTGCAGCAACCGTCTCAGTGCGGGTCTGCGGGGTGACTACGGCGGGGAGCCAGCAGTTCTTGCCATCCGGGGTTACGTGACCCGTCTTGCACATTGCTGGCGACGTCGTCGTCTGGCTCTGTGCGAGCTGGAAGCACGACTTGCCGTCTTCGGAGAGGGCGAAGTTATCCGGACATGGGATCTTTGCCTCTGGGGTAGCGCTGGCGGTCGTCGCTACAGCGAGACCGGTCAGCACCATGGTCAATGCCGAGAGTGCGAGGATGAGGACCCTCACCAACCCGGGCTTCTTCTTTGGTTCCACGGAATCTTCCTTTGTTCCTACCTGATGTACCGACGCTGCCACATTTGTGGCGCTTGTATTGCTTTACTCCGGGGAGCGTATCGCAATCCAGCGCAGAGCGCAGAAGAGGTCAACACAACCCGACGGCCGAACCTTAGGAGCCACCGCGGTGGCACGCAACTTCGACCCGAGAGACAGTAACAAGTGCTTGCCACGCTGAAAAGGATTTCCTCGGTGTTGTAACGCTGCTGCCATATTCGGGTCCTCACCGTCGACCGCAGATCGGTTCAAATCCCTGCATTTCCGCGGATTCTTGCCATCACCATGTTTCAGTTGGCCACCGACCGCGCGCAGCTCGAATACACAATAATGACGGCCGATCGGTCGCTTCTGGGGTCCAGACTGCTCAAATCCAGGTCCCATGAGTCGGTCGACACCCAAAGAACACCGGTGAATCGTTCGATGAACCGACCAAGGGACCGGTGGGCGAGTACCGTTTCTGACGTGTTCAAACCGCCCGACGGTGCCGACCAACCGTCGGTTGGCCCGCACCCCGCCCCCTCCGCTGCCGAACCGTCAGCAGAACCCACGATTACAACGCCACCGCCCCCGAGCCTCTGGACCAGCCTCGAGGGGGTCCTGCCCGTCATTGCGTTCATGGTGATCAACAGCCTTGCCGGCCTCGGTTGGGCTATCGCCGCCGCAACGGTGCTGTCGTTATGGAGTGCGGTGAATCGTCGCCGGCGTGGCCTGCCGATCGGTCGGTTTCTACCAATAGTCATGCTGATCATCATCGGCCGCGGCGCGATCGGCATCATCACCGACAGCGAGGCCGTCTACTTCGGCCTGGGGATTGCATCAAAGTTTGCGATCGCCGCAGCCCTGGCCATCTCCGTGCTTATCGGGAAGGCCATCGTCGGCTATCTGGCCCCCTACGTGCTCGGCTTCGACGAAACGACACAACAGCACCCGTCCTACCGTTCGGCGATGGCGCACATTACTGTCGTGGGTGCCATCTATTACCTCGTGAGCGCCAGCTTTGATATCTGGCTGTTCAACAATGCCTCGACCAATCAGTATGTTCTGGTGCGATTCATCGTCAACTGGGTTGTCACAACCGGAACGATCGTCGGTAGCGCCGTCTATCTGAATCGGCGACTACAGGAGATTCCCGGAATGCCGAGCCTCATGACCGTGGTCGAAGACCGCATCACCGAACAGGCCGCGGCCCTGGGCTGGGATCTCTCCGAAGACAGCGACGGAACGGCAAGCGCCGATGATGGTGCGTCCGGTGCCGCATCGAACGGAGAGATGTGACGAAACCCAGCCCCGCTCGTTCGGGCCGGGCCGCCTCTCATAGCCCAGCCCGCCTGATGGCCAGCATCGCCGTCGCCGTTGCCCTCTTCGCTGGCTGCGCTCCGGGGGACCGGCCCGTACTCATCGACGATGTCGATGTGCCGTCGGCGGTTGATCTTGCCAGCCTGATGCCTCCGGCACCACCCGAAACCGCGCCGCTGCCCGGGCCAATTCAGGGTGCGTTACCGCAACCGAGCGCCGATGACGCCATCGCAAATTGGGCCCGTTCGGTCGGCGTACCGTTCACGGGAACCTGTGTGGGCACCACGCCCCCCGGCTCGCTATGTGCAAGCCAAACCGAAGATCCGACCGTCTACTTCCTCGGCCCGAACACCGTCGAGCTCTGGCATGTGCTGCGGCTTGCGTCGCTGCCCGACGGTTTTGTGGTCGAGCGGGTATCGATGGCGGGTACCGGCAGCTGACGAACGGCCAGCTCCGGCGGTTTACTCGCTCGCTTCGATCGTGCGGGTGACACCCATCGTGCGGCTCATAATGTCACTATTCGGTACCAGCAGTGACTCGCCGGCGACCTCGAATTCGACTGCAGTGCTATGCACCGTCAGGACGGTGCCGGTGAGGTCGTCGGAGCGCAATTCGTCGCCGGGACCAATGACCCGGCGCAGGGCCCGGCCTGCGGCGATCTCTTCGGCGACACCTCGGCCGCCGAGTCCAATGATCAGTGCCATGCCGAGACCAAGGCTGAACAAGACCGAAGCGACGGCGATGTTCACGATCGTGGTGTCGATACCCAGCTGCGACGAGGCGAGGATCACGGCGAACGCCAGGATGACGAACCGAACGACACTGGGGATCTTTTGGCCCATGCTGCTCTGGCGGCCAATGGCACCGGCAACGGCGCTCTCGGCCACCGTGCCGAGCACGTTGCCCACAATGACAACGATGCCCGCCGACAACACCCGGGGCAGATAAGAAACCGCGTCGTTCGTAATCTGGTCGAGCGCATCGGGCTTGGTAATTCCGAGCGCGGTCACAAGGCCCACAACGAGAAACATCGAAAAGACCATCGAGGCGAGCGCTGACGCATTGGCCTGCAGCGCCTCGGGATTGCGTTCCCGGCTCATGAGGCCCCGAGCGACTCGAGCGATGATGGAACCAAGCACCATCGACGCAACGATCGCTATAAGCGCCCACAGCCATTCACTATTCATTCAATCTCGGTCCCTCGACTCATTACCCGCACTGTCTGCCACGACACGCCAATGAGTTCCCCAACCAGCTCGACATCGGCACGCTGCTGCATCTTAAGCCCAATTCCTTGATTCAACCTACGTGCGAGATCCGTCGGGGGCCGGGACACAGCCATCATGGCGGCCTTGATCCCGGTCGTGCCCGGTTCGAAGGCCTCTTCGATGCGGTTTGCGCAACGATGGCAGTTCTCGATGTGTAGATCCAGGCTCGGCTCGGTGCCGTTGACCCACCGCTCGAGTTTCCGGGGGCTCGGGTGGAGATGCCGATTTCGCTTCATGGCCGCCACCCCTCAAGAGCGATAGCGAGTTGGCGCCGAGCCCGCAGCAGGCGGGTCTTAACGGTCGGCAACGTCAAATCGAGCGTTTGGCAGATTTCGTCGTAGCTGAGGCCTTCAACTTCTCGCAGGACGACGATTGACCGGCTGACTTCGTCGAGATCGTCGAGGGCCAAAGCGAACCGGTCGAGGGCAATACTGTTTTGTACCTGCGACTCGATCGACCAGGTGCTGGCCTGCTCCGGCAGGTCGACTGGGTCGCGGGTCTCTTCTCGTCGGCGCCGAAGGGCCGAAATCGCAGTGTTGTGCGTAATCCGTAGGATCCAGTTCTTTAGTGGAGCTTCGCCTCGGTACTGACCAAGGTTGTTCCAGGCCTTAATCAAGGCGTCCTGGGCAACATCTTCGGCGAGCGTTGGGTCGCGGGTGACCGACAAAGCGACGCGGTACACGGCGTCGGAATGCTCGGCGACCAGCTCCGCCATATCGATGTCGGTACGAAACGCAGCTGGTGGGGCATCACCATCGTTGTTGGCGTTGGCCGGACCCGAACCGGCACCGGCCGCCGTGGCACCGGCCGCGACTGCGCCCCCGCCGACAGTGTCGGTCGTCGGCGTGTTGCCGACCATGGCCAGCAGTCGTTCACGGAACCCGACGGGTGGCGCGAACTTGTGCCGCAAGTGGAATTCACACGGAATCAGTACCTGTACCGACGACGTTGCGCCACCCGTTCGAAGGCGCGGCGCCCAGAGCTGGGAGCCGAGAGCCGTAAAGAACGGCAGTGGCGTGCGGCTGCGGGCAGTCAGCGGTCGGTCGGTTTTCACAAGATCCATGGTCGCCTCGTCGGGCTAGGTTATTCGGCTCAGTCGCCTAGACAAAATCGTCGAAGTGAGCCGCATTGCCGCCCCGGCTGGATGGCGCATCAGTTTGCGACACCGACGCCGGAGAGCACGAGATGCTCAGTCGGACTGCGGCCGCCGCCACATCTGTCCAGATACGACAAAGACGCCGGGTCTGGATGAAAGTCGCGGTCCCCGTTGGGGGATTCACGACGATCTCCAGACGCCGGCGTCTCAGAGACTTCGATCAGATCCACCGGACCTGATCACTTTGGCCTGGGGTTTTAGCCCTGGCGAACGCTGGTGTCAGCCGAAGCCGACCCAACCTTGTTGTAAACGGCTGGCCAGAAGCGGTCGCGAGCGGCCCATATGCCACCGACGCCGTACTTGATGACCATGATGCCGACCAGCGAGCTGGTGACTGCCGTGAACAGCGTGTCGATGATGCCCGAGCCAATGCCGAGCTGTTCGAACGCCATGCTGGCACCGAGGAACCAGATGAAACCAACGGCGACGTTGGTTGCAAGGTTGCCCCAGGACTGGCCCTGCACCATGCCACCGAGGAAGCCACGAACGAAGTTCGCAATGGCACCGGTGACGAAGATGAGGATCAGAGCGACGAACAGCTGCGGGATCCAGGCGATGAGCTGGTCAAACAGCGCCTGCAGCTGCTGGATGCCAAGTGCATTGATGGCCAGCGAGGCCACCACGAGCATGATCATGACGTACAGGATCATGGCAAGGAACTTGCCAGAGTCCGGGTACCCGGCCTTTTCGAGAGGGCCACCGAGACCACTCCGATCGACAAGTCGGTCGACTCCGACGCGGCTCAGCAGCTTGCCGATGAGCCCACGAAGGAACTTCGCGATGAAGGTACCGATCACAAAGATGATGATCGCACCAATCAGGTTCGGAAGGAACCCGAAGAAGTTGTCGAACATACCCGTGAGGCTGTTACCAATATCAATGTCGATTGCAGCAAGTGTTGCTGTCTGTATCATATTTTCTCCTCCCACATACCAAATGCGGTCTGTGTTCTTGACGCCCGCGAGCGATTGAAAGTCGCGGGCGATCGATCTAATCGCTCACAGTGTTGTAATGAGCTTGAAACTCTCCCCGCTCGTAACACCGACAAGCGCCCCGTGTTCCTGCAAGGTGTTGCGAACCCGCAGGTGGAAAGCTATCCGCTCTGAACCGTCGTCGTGCTCAGAAATGGACATTGTTGACTCAAGCTGACTCACGTGCCGCTCAAGGGCCTCTATCTTTACGTCCTCAAAACCGGTGACGTCTTCGACATGGTCGGGTTCATCGGCCTCGAACAACAACAGGGCGTCCGGCCGGTGATGCGGTAGCCCGTGCTCGGGGAAAAAGTGTGGGTCACGGGCGGCAACGATCCCCTCGACGGTCAACAGACCGGCGTGGCGATGATCGGGGTGGAGGCGGTACCGCTGCCAGGGGTCGTGGCCAATGACGACGTCGGGCCGGAAGTGCCGTATCCATCGAGCGATCACGCTTCTCTGCTCAAGGCCCGATTCGAGCTCGCCATCGACCCAGCCACAGAACCCGACCTCGGTGCTGGCGCCAAGGGCCTGCGCCGCTGAACGTTGCTCGGTTTGGCGCTCCGCGATCAGCTCAGCGAGGTCTTGGCTGGGATTCCACGTGCCCTTTGAGCCGTCGGTGCAAACGACGATAAAGACCTCACACCCGGCGGCCGCCCACTTTGCCAATGTGCCGCCAGCCTGCAATTCGGAGTCGTCGGGGTGCGCCGAAATCGCAAGGGCGCGGCCAGGAACGGGCAGGTCAAGCGAACTGGTCGCTGACAACGTCGTGGACACAGTGACATTTCCTCCTGGTCAGGTGGGCGCCGTCTTGCGCCGGGGCGGTCGGCTACGAGGTTATTGGAGATGCTGCTGCATGCGCTTGCTGCAATTCAAGTGCGGCCAGATCATCGGGAAAGTCGATATCCCAACCGAGCGGCATCGAAAGGACGATGCGGAGCCCGTGTCGGAGCCGAACCGCCTCGCGAACGTGGCGTCTGAACGAGCCGGTTCCGTAGGAGAACTCGAAGCCGCTGCCGGTTCGGACCGCCAGCACGTTCGTGCCAGCTCGGTGTCGGTCGGGGGCGATCGTGACGCCCGGCCAATTCGTGAAAGCTGCGAAGCCAGTTGAGAACGGCAGGTCGCCGTGGGCGACAATGACCTGTTCAAAACCGTCGTGGCCGAGCGTGCGGACCCCTTCGGTCACAGCCCCATTCAGGCCGGTTCCCGGTGTCCAGATGAGGCGAGCGCCAACTTCCTCAACCCATTCGGCCACGATCGGGTCATCACAAACCACCGCGACGGGCAGCGGACTCGCAGAGCGAACGACGTGACTGGCCATCGACCGGGCAAGCTCGCGCCGACGATCAGGGTCGAGGGCGGGCGTCAGCCGAGCTTTTGCTCGATGGAATGCCTTGACCGGCACGAGCACCACTCGCCCATCGGCTGCTACGTCGGTGCCCCCGTCGGGCTCCAGGTGTTCGTCCACTGTCGAAGTGTAGAACTCAGGCGCGGCCCAGATTTCCGATGAGCCGAAGGAAAGCCTGCATGAGCTCGTTGATCTCCGCTGCGGAGGCCACGAAGTCGGCAAGATCACCCCCCGCTGGGTCGATGACCTCTTCCCATTCGGCGACCACCGCGTCGGCCAAGGCGAGCGCAGCAACGGCCGCGGGAAGCGACGTTGTCGTCGAAGAAACACCCGGAAGCTCGCGAACGAGCCGCTTGAGGGTCGCAGTACGGCCGGCGCCGTCCGGGTGTTTCCGGCGGATGTACTCGATGTGTTGCGGTTCGAAGCACACGATGAGATCAGCGCGTTCGACATCATCATCGACAAGTTGGTGACTTCGGTGGCCGGGATCCGCGAGATCGAGGCCCGCGAGTGCTTCGCGGGTGCGTGAACTCATCGGCAGCCCCTCGATCGAGAACGTGCCGGCGCCCCACACGTTGAGCTCGGGGGCCCAGGCTCGACTCATCGTGGTCGCCATAACCGACCGGGCAGCATTGCCCGTGCAGAGATAGACGATGTGCAGTTGTGTGGATGTCATGGGCGCGCCGCCTGAGGGACGACGAAAAGGGCCGTCGCTTGAGCCGTTGTTTCGCCATCGACCATGCAACGGGCGGTGGCGGTGCGCCGCCAGCCTCGATCTTCGGTCACCCAGCCACAGAACACGAGGTCGCGATTCAGCGGTGTCGGCCGCCGGTAGCGGACCTCGAGTCGAGCGGTAACCCCGCTCTTGCCGCCGCTCGCCGCGCTCGCCGCGCCAAGCACCTCGTCGAACAAGCCCGAGAGCACCCCGCCATGGACCGCACCGGGTGGGCCTTCGCCCGACCCTGAAACGCGCACGCGCCCTTCGACGACAACATCGGTTGCCGATCCATCAGCCGGATCGTCGGTGGCCGCTACTTGGGTGATCACAATCGGTGGGGCGAGCGGGTTGAGTTCGCCTCGAAAAGGCGAGTAGTACCGCCATCGTTGGCCGAGCAGCCCGTCGCCGTCAGCGGAGTCGGCAAACGTGGCGATTTCGTGATTGAGGTCGCGGGCCTTGGCGACAAGCTCAGCCAATGCCTCGTCGGGTGGCGCAGTTTCGACCAGGCCAACAACGAGTGCCCGGACCTCGTGCACGAGCTCGCGCCGTAGCTGCACATGCCCTGCTTCGTCTGGGGCTCGGTTGTCGGCGGCGGCCGCGTTCACCCGTCGACCTCGTCGACCGGTCGGGCGATGACGTCGAATTCGGTGAGCGCTAACACCGGATCGACCAAGCCGACCTCGCGGTCGAGTACGAGCACCATCGACGAGCACGGCGTGTCGATCAGGTGGGCCATTGGCCATAGCACTCGGCACGAGACAGCAGGCAAACCGGGGTACGTCCATCCGCTGTTGATGACATCGTGCACGGCTTCGGCCGATGTTGGGCCCTCGACCACGTCGAGCGCGGCGAGAAAGATGTCCATTGAGGCATAGCCATAGACATAACCCAGCCCGATCGTGGTCGGGTCATATCCATTGGCTTCCGCATCGGCCCGCAACGCAGGCCAGGCGCCACCGTCACCGGCGACAGCCGCGCCTTGAATGATCTGATACGAACCGGCAACCGCAGCGTGAAGGCGGGCATCGGAGCGAAGTAGCGCCGGATCGCCGAACTGGGTGCCAACGAGGTCACCGGTAAAGCCCGCAGCGCGAAGCGCCGGGTACAGGTCCTCGGAGTTCTCCAACTCGAGCAGTACGACCGTCGGGTCAGCAGCGATGAGACGCTCGGCCGCTGCCGCGAGTTCTTCGTCGCTCGGGAACAGACCGAGGTCGGCCTCGATGGCAACCCGCTCCGCACCGACGGCTTCAATCTCTGCGAGACGCACGCGAGCGAGTTCTTCGCCCGTCGGTGAGTTGTCGACGATGTGGGCCACCCGCACCGGGGCGCCTTCGCCGTTTACTTCGAGGTACGCCCGAATCACGCCGCTCGACGCGACCGTCAGGCCGAAGACATCGAGGACCGGGCAGGCCGTTGCCCCAACGGAGCTAAAGCCAAAGCTGCTTTCAACGCCGCAGTACTGGGAGCCAACGCCGATGTACGGGATGCGGGCTTCGTTGAGCGCAATCTCGTCGAAGAACGCCCGCGAAGCCAGCGGAACGATCGCGAAGACGTCGTCAGCTCGTAGCTCACCGACCAGTTCCGCCGCGCCATCGATCGAGCCGCGGTCGTCATTACATCCGAACCACTTCGCCGAGATCGGCAGTTCCTCGTTGCGACCTGCTCTCACGATGCGGGCGGCGGCACCATCACAGATGCCGGGCAAAAGCGCTTCACCGTCGATCGTTTCAGTCGCGAGACCACCGAGTTTCATGACCTCACCGGCCAGACGGTCTTGATCGCCGGAGCCGACGAGCGGCGGAACCTCCGGGTTCACCGCTCCGGTGATTTCAAAGTACGGATCCGCGGCACGCGCCCGTTCAACGTCGGCGGCACTCGCGACGAGCAAGGCGCTCTCGGGGGTGGCGGTCGGCGACACCCGAACCGACAAGTCTTCGTCGCCGCTGCACGCAGTAGCGATGAGCGCCGCGATCAGCAGGGCGGTAGCGCCGCGTCGACCAGCGGTTGGCAGTCGGCGAGCGAATCGCACGATGAAGTGTGATCGCAAGATCTGCGGCGCGAACATTGCCCGCACCGTAGTAGCGGGTGACCGCTATTCCGTTCCGGTCATGGTTGGGCGTGCTCGTCGATTAGCTACGGGCCCGTCGCCGCACCAGCTCGTAACTCAGCACGGCGGCGGCCGCTGCGACATTGAGCGACTCGACGCCGTTAAACAGCGGCATTGCGATCCGTTGGTCGAGCGCGGCGGTCGAGGCCGCGGACAGCCCGACCGACTCGTTGCCGAGAACGAACGCACAGCGCTCGTTCAGCTCGGCATTGAAAAGGTCCTCCCCGCCGGCGTCGAGGCCGACGATCGAGAAATGGGCGTCGGCGAGTTCGGTAAGGGCGTCGTCGATCGATGCGACGTCGAGGTGCGGCACGGCGAAGACCATGCCGGACCCCGCCTTGATGACGAGCGGTCCGAGGCCGGCCGTGCCCTGCCGCGGCAGGACAACGCCGTCGATGCCAGCAGCCGCAGCGGTTCGAAGGATCATCCCGACATTCGCTGGGTTGTGGACGTGGTCGAATACCAACAGATTGGTCGCCCAATCGCGACCCGTGCGGGAATCGAGAAATCCGGACAAGGCCGGCGCGTCGGGAACCTCAACTGCAGCGACGACGCCCTGATGCTGACGGTTGTCTCCGGCGAGACGGTCGGCCTTCTTCTCGTTGACCCGGTCGACGGGCACCTGCGCCACCTCCGCCGCGGCGGCAAGGTCGTCGATGTCGATGCCTCGCGCGGTCGATGCGATCGAAATCCGGGTGACGATTAGCGCGTCGGAGTGCAGCGCCTCTCGCACGGCCTTGCGGCCCACGAGGTGCATCGACGTCATGCCGGCGCGATCCGGTCGAGCGCGGCGACGGCATCGGCGACGATCTCGGCCATGACGTCGGCGACAGCCGGTCCGTTGGCTATCACACCGAGCCCTTGTCCGGTCGGCAGGATGCCGACCTCGGGGTGCCCGTCAACCATCGCAGCTTTCGTCAACATCGGTGCGTTCGCAGCCAGCGCAATCTGGCTCCACGTCAGGCCCTGCGAGCGCTTCATGGCGAGCGCTTCGGTCACCAAGTCTCGGAGCGGCACGCCGGTGAGTTTACGAAAGCGCAACGCGTTCTTCGTCGCCCGTGGAAACGCAGTGAGGCGCGCCGTCTCAAGCTGGTCGACCATGTCGGTTCGAATCACGCGCTGCGGAGCGCCATCGATCGACCGCGACACGACCGTGCCGTTCACATCCGTCGCGAAGTAGATGTCCTTCACTGCGGCGGGCACCTGCGACTCGCGCGTGAGTAGGAATCGCGTGCCCATCGCGATGCCGTCGGCCCCCCACGCGAGCGCGGCGGCAAGGCCAGACCCACCGGTAAATCCGCCGGCCGCCAGTACGGGAATGTCGACAGCGTCGGTCACCTGCGGCAACAGGATCGACGTCGGGACGGTGCCAGTGTGGCCACCGCCTTCAGCGCCTTGCGCAATAACGGCATCAACACCCCATTCGGCAACCTTCTCGGCATGACGCCGCGCACCGACCGTCGGCATCGTGACGAGCCCGGCGTCTCTCAGCTTCTTGACCATCGGTTCACTCGGCGCCTGCGCAAAGCTGGCGACCCGAACCTTCGACGCGATGAGGTGATCGATGCGCGCATCGATGTCGGCGGCGTCGGTGCGTAGGTTGACGCCGAACGGCCGGTCGGTGTTGTCACGCACCGACGAAATCGCCTTCTTCATCTCGTCGAGGGTCATCGTGGCGGCGGCGAGAATACCGAGCCCGCCCGCGTTGCTCACTGCCGTCACGAGCCGGGGATACGCAACCCACCCCATGCCGGTCTGCACGATTGGATAGTCGGTGCCGAACAACGCCGCGGCCCGCGTCTGAAGTCGACCGTCGATGGATCGCGAGTTCGCAGGATTCACCCGAACTCGGCCTTGCGAGCATCGGTGGGGTCGATCACCTCGCGCAGAACCCGCAGCTCCTCTTCGGTTGGCTGGCGGCTCTCGGGCACGTCGGTTGGGATGACGAGCTCGAAGCCAGTGTTTTCGACGACTTCGTCGACACTGACCCCCGGATGTAGCGACCTGAGGCGCATGCGATGCTCTGGCGTTTCAAAGTCGAGCACCGCGAGCTTAGTGACGACCCGGCGAATCTCGTGCCAGCGGTTTCCCGGCGCGCCAACTTCGGCCATTCGGTTGTAGCCCGGGCCCGAAACCACGTCGACCTTCGGCACGAACGAGCGGGTGCTGTGGTTCGGTATCCAGTAGCTGGTGACGTGGTTGACGAGGTTGCCGGGAGCACCCCGCATACCGAGAAGCTGCACCTTTGGTTTGGTGTAGTCGTCACCGATCGCCGCGAAGTTCTGATTGCCCCAGGGGTCGATCTGGCTCGCTCCCATAACGACGTGTCGTTTACCCGACCAGACCACGTCGAAGATCTGCCGGTACGGCATGTACGCCTCGATCGTCTTCGGCGCATCAGGCAGGCCAACCGGGTAGTCGTTGGCTGGCAATGCGGCGATGCCGTCGGTGTAAACGAGCTGTGGGCCGAACGTCGCTCGAGCGAGACGGCCGGCACACATCGGCAGCGTGCCGATCGGGTTGCACAAGATCTCGCCGTCATCGCGGAACGTGTCGGCGAGGTTGACGACGATGATTTCGTCGAGGGTCGCATCGGTCATCTGCGCCACCTGCTCATCGGGCGTCGATCGCTTTCAGGTACTCGGCGTGCGACGGCGCCATCACGTAGCGCTCGCAGAACGCCGCCCAGAGGTCGGGGTCTTTGGCGGTCGCGGCGTACTCGCGTTGAAACGCTTCATCGCGCTCGTAGTCGGGCGGACATTCGGTGAAGTGGGCGCCGCGTGGGGCTTCGACCACACCGGCGACGTTGATCCGGGGAATCCGCAACGTATGCACGGATCCTTCGTCGAGGAGGTTCTCGGTTGGCACGATGCGTTCGATGCTCATGAACGTCTTACCGGCCGCCATCGCAAACAGGTCGTCGAAGTAGAGGTCGGGTCCGAGGAACTGGCCGTTGCCCGCCTGGTCGCCTCGGTTCATGTGCAGCAAACAAACGTCGAGCGGAATCGCGGGAATTGCCACGAGCGTTTCGGCATCGTCGTACGGCGACTGGACGGTCCGAAGCGTTGGATTGTTCGCCACCATGTCCGAGCCGAGACCAGCACGGGTCGGGTAGAAGGGCACGCGATGGCCAGCCGCCAGAAGCCCGAGGTAGAACGCCCCCTCGTCGAGTTCCATAATCTCGATCGCCCCAGCCTGGCGAGCGGCACGAAAGTGGGGTTCGAGCGGAATGGTGTCGAGCGACACGAACCCATAGACCGCTTTGCGGATCTTGCCGAGCGCCGCGAGCAGCCCAATATCGGGACCCCCGTACGACACGATCGTGAGGTCGGTCAAGCCTGATCGAGCGATCGCTCGAACCAACGACATCGGTTTGCGACGTGAACCCCAACCGCCGATGCCGATGGTCATCCCACTGCTGAGTTCGGCGACCACATCGTCTTCGGTCATGCGCTTATCGAGCACAGTTCAGACGGTACGTCAGATCGCAGCGGTCGCGGTAACCCGGCCTGCGCCAGATCGCAGCGGTCGCGGTAACCCGGCCTGCGCCAGATCGCAGCGGTCGCGGTAACCCGACCTGCGCCAGATCGCAGCGGTCGCGGTAACCCGGCCTGCGCCA
>Ga0114956_1000845_pt1 | contig 23355 bp, 23 predicted proteins | sample MaitaG_FD_87304 | JGI IMG/M metagenome (GOLD analysis project Ga0114956, IMG submission 87304) | Marine algal microbial communities from Maine, USA - Maine_Asex2 metaG | ecosystem: Host-associated > Algae > Red algae > Unclassified | place: Maine, USA | collected 2015-01-05
AAGGCCTCGTGGGTGTCACCGACACCGGTGCCGTCTGCCCCAAGCATGTCGACGGCGCACCGGGTGCGGGCGGTCTCGAACTCGGTCATGGCCAGCTTGACGAGTGGGCCGAGCATCGGGTCACCGGCGCTGCGGTCGAGAAGGTGCCGGGTCGCGCCGGCCGACGTTGCGAGCTCCATGACCCGGGCCCGCAGCGCTTCGTCGGGCGAGGCTGAGGCCCCATCGATCAACGCTTGGGTTCGGCGCTGCAAGCCAATGCCGGCTGCGCCCACAGCTGACCGCTCGTCGGCCAGCACCGACGTCGCGACAGTCCAACCGCCGTTCTCGGGGCCAAGCAGATCAGCGGCGTCGACGACCGCGTCTTCGAGGAACACCTCGCAGAACTCTTGATCGCCCGTCATCTGGGTGATCGGCCGCACCTCGACGCCGGGTACCGACATATCGAAGAGGAAGAATGAGATGCCGCGATGCCCGGGGTCGGCGGGGTCGGTTCGGGCCAACAAGATGCCATGCTGAGCGAGCTGCGCCGTTGACGACCAGACCTTCTGACCAGTCACGAGCCAACCGTCGCCGGTGCGTTCTGCCCGGGTAGTCAGGCTGACGAGGTCGGAACCGCTGCCAGGCTCACTGAACAGCTGGCACCAGACGATCTCGGCTGCCAAGGTCGCCCGCAGATACTTGTGCTTCTGCTCGTCGGTGCCGAACTTGATGATCGCCTGCCCGGCCAACACAAAGCCTTGGAAGTTCATGTACGACGCCAGCTGGCGGCGTGCACACTCTTCGGTCCAAATGTGATGGTGGTTGATCGACAGGCCTTGGCCGCCGAACTCTGCTGGCCAGTGCAGCCCTGCGAACCCGTTAGCGAACATGTGACGCTGCCAAGCTCGGGCGCGTTCAAACATCGCGGGCGGCATGATCGACCCAAACCCCGGGCACGCCGTGCCATCGGCGATCGACGCGTCGAGAAACGCGATCGCACTGGCACGAAAGTCTTCGAGCGTGGAGTCCTGGTGCTGCATGTTTCCACGCTAATCGCAGCCGCCGACTTGGTTCTTGGCCGCGTCGCCTAGGGTGCGGCGATGCGTATCGGAATCAATGGCTCTGGCTTGCTCGCGAATCCCGACCTCGGCGCGATGCACGCCGACATCGCCTCGGCTGAAGCCGACGGCTTCGACTCATGGTGGCTGGCCCAGACCGGCGGGGTCGATGCCTTGACCGTGCTAGCGACTGGCGCCAACAGCGACTCGACTATGCAGCTCGGCACCGCCGTGATCCCCACATGGACCACGCACCCGCAGGTGCTCGCGGGCCAGGCACTCACCGCACATGCCGCGTGCGGCGACCGACTTGTGCTCGGTCTCGGCCTTTCGCACGAACCGGCGGTCGTCGGCTATTGGAAAATGACGTGGGAACGTCCGGTTCGCCAGATGATGGACTTCCTCGATGTGCTGCAGCCGTTGATCACCGACGGCAAGGTCGCTCACGATGGCTACTTCTGGAGCTACGAGGGCGAGATTCCCCGGTTCGGCGGCGAGCCGCCCAAGGTGATGATCGCCGCACTTGGCGAGCAGATGCTCAAGCTGGCCGGCAAGCGCACCGACGGCACAATTCTGTGGTGCGTGGGCCCTCGCACGATCGAACAACACATCGCCCCCGTCATCAACCAGGCCGCCGCTGATGCTGGCCGCGACAACCCTGCGATCGTTTGCTCGCTTCCGGTGTGGGTCACCGACGATCCCGAGCCAGCACGCGAATTCATCGCCAAGATCTTGTCGATCTATGCCGAACTGCCCAGCTATCGGTCGATGCTCGATATCGAAGGTCTGCACGGTTTAGGCGAGCTGTCGTTGGTCGGAAGCGAGGCCGAGATCACCGACCGCCTCGGCGAGATCGCGGCCTCGGGTGCCACTGATTTCACGGCGGTTGCAATGGGCGGCGACCCCGACGAGATCGCACGAACCCGAGCGCTGCTGGTTGCCGCCGCCGCAAGGTAATCGGCAGTTCGGCTCTCGAGCCTGCCGCGAGATATCGTCTCGTCGTGCAGATCACAGATGCGATGATCGAGCAGTACTGGGCTGACGGCGCAATCGTCGTACGCGACGCGGTCAGCGTCGAGTGGCGCGAGCGTTTGGCGGCAGCGATCGAACGCGATATTGAGAATCCTGGTCCCTTTGACCACAGCTATGACGTTGCCGGTGGTCGGTTCCACGGCAACCTGCGCATCTGGCAGAACGACGACGACTTTGCCGAGTTCTGCGTGCGGGGCCCGGGTGTCGACATCGCCCGACAGTTCGTTAGGGCATCGCGGATGAACCTGCTCTATGACCAGCTGTTTGTCAAGGAGCCAGGCGCCGATCACCGCACCCGTTGGCACAACGACCAGCCGTACTGGCCTGTGAGCGGCCGCGACGTGGTCTCGGTGTGGGTCGCCCTCGACACAACGACCGCAGCCAATGGCCGCCTCGAGTTCGTGCGCGGTTCGCACGAGTGGGACCGCTGGTTCCAGCCCGAAGCGTTCGGCCCTAACGCTGGCGCCAGCATGTACGAGCAAAATCCTGACTACGAGACCATGCTCGACATCGAATCGAATCGTGACGACTACGACATCATCACGTGGGATGTCGCACCCGGCGACGTCTACGTCTTTTCGGCGATGACCGTGCACGGCGCGCCGGGCAACACTTCGTCGACCAATCGCCGACGCGGCTACACCGTGCGTTACTGCGGTGATGACGTGCGCTATGACCCCCGCATGGGTATCAGCACCCCGGTGCTCGTCGAGGGCCTCGCGGCGGGCGACTTGCTCGACTCCGCTCAATGCCCCTTGGTCTTTCCTGCACCGTGACTAGGCAAGCAAGTGATTAGGCGAGCAGAGTGACTAGGCAAGCAGAGTGAGTTGGCGTCGACTTGCGGTCTTCCTCGGGGCGGCTGCTGCACTTTTGATCTTGGCCGGTATCGCCAGCAACGTCGAAGACATCGAGTTCAGTTCGACGACGCGCGTGCCGCGAGATCGTTCGGGCGCGGTCGAAGATCCGGCGCCGAGCTTCGGCGCTCTCGAACGGGGTCAGAGCAGTCCACCCCAACAGCGCGAACCGCAAGAAGCGGGCTGGATGGTCTTCGTCATTGGGGCGATCCTGGGCGGTGGGGTGTTGTGGTTGTTGAGCAAGCAGCGCATCAAGGTGATGCTGCACAAGCGGCGCTCGTTCCAGAGCAAAGTGACCGAGGCGCCGCTCAGCGACGAAGAGCATGCTGAGGCGATCGTTTCGTTTGCCGACACGCTCATCGATGATTTGCGAGTCGGCGGCGACCCAGGCGAAGCAATCCAGCGCTGCTATGCCGCGGTCGAGACGGGCTTTGGCAAGCGGGAGCTGCGACGCAAGCCCGCCGAGACTCCGCTCAAGTACCTCGACCGAGTGTTTGGACGCAACGACGACGCCGCACAACCGCTGCGCACATTGACCGACCTGTTTCAAGTTGCTCGCTTCTCACAAGAACCCGTGAGCGAACCAATGCGCGACACCGCTATCGAGTCGTTGGTGAGCATCCGCGATCAGTACGCGCAGGTCAGCCGCAAGCGGATGCGGGCGTCATGATTCTGCTTCTGATCATCGTGAGTTCGATCGGCGCTCTGGCGCTCGTTGCATCGGCGTTCGAGACGCTTGGGCGCGCCACCTCGACCGATGGCGCGTCCCGCGGCACGTGGGGTGTGATCGAGTGGCACTGGTCGCGCGAACGGGCGATGAGTTCTCACGAACTGCGCTGGCATACCGCGCTGACTGCGGGCCGAGCCAAGGCCAACCGTTGGCCTGAACTTGTCGCTGAGCTCGAACAACTTGAACGATCTGCTGAGATCGCTCATGACCCGAACCCGCCTGCCGAGTTCGACCCCACGTGGATCGACGATCGTCTGAACCAGCTCGAACGCCACCTTGGTGAGCGGCGCCATCGCACTGCCCCACTACTGCCCTCAACCCTCCCTGGAGCAACTGAATGAATGCCCCGAATTCGGCCCACACCGTGGCCGACGTAGCCAGCAATGGCACCGCGATTCTCGACGAACTCGAGAAGGCTGTGGTCGGCAAACGAGATGTGCTGCGTCAGCTTCTCACTGGCATCTTGGCAAATGGGCACGTGCTGTTCGAGGACGTGCCTGGTTTGGCCAAAACGCTGATCGCTCGATCGATCGCACAGGTGGCCGAGCTTGATTTCTCTCGCATGCAGTTCACCCCTGACTTGGTGCCGGCTGACATCACCGGCTCGATGATGTTCGACATGAACACCGGTGAGGGCAACTTCAAGCCGGGCCCCGTGTTTGCCAACCTCGTGTTAGGCGACGAGATCAACCGGGCTCCCCCAAAGACCCAAGCCGCGGTGCTCGAAGCAATGGAAGAACGTCAGGTCACCGTCGATGGCACGAGCCACCCGTTGCCGTCGCCGTTCATCGTTATCGCGACCCAGAACCCGATCGAGTCAGGCGGCACCTACCCGCTGCCCGAAGCCCAGCTCGACCGGTTCTTGATGCAGCTCTCAGTGGGCTACCCAAGCGTCGAGGCCGAAACTGAAATCGTGGCCCGGCGCGCCGATCGTGGCCGCGATCAAATCGAACTCAACCAGGTCATCGACGGTGCCACCCTGCGTTCGTTGCAGGCAGTGGTCGAGACCGTGCCCGTCGAACGCAGCGTCGCCGAATACATGGCCAAGCTCGTCGCAGCCACTCGTGACACGCCACGAACCGACGCGGGCGCGAGCCCTCGCGGCTCGCTTGCGTTGTTGCGAGCCAGCCGGGCGTGGGCCGCGCTCGATGGGCGCAACTTCGTGACGCCCGACGACGTGCATGCAATTGCGGGCCCCGCATTGGCGCATCGACTGATCCTCAAGCCCGACGAGTGGCTGCGAGGCGTCACCGGTGCCGACATCGTCGAGAGCGTGCTCTCGACGGTGCCTACCCCAACCTCAATCGCTGGCTCCTAACCCAACGTGCCTGCCCATACCGAGCCCAGCGAGGCTTCGTCGATGATCACGTTCGATGTGATCAAGCTCACGGGTAACCGCGAGCTGCGCAGGCGCATGCCGTTGTTCGACGTTGCCCTAACGCTTGCACTCGCTGCTCTCGTTGCGGCGATCGCAACGCAGCGCCCTGCGCTGCTCGCTCTCGGCGCACCGTTCATCGTCGCGCTCGCTGCGGCGTTCGCGCTGTGGAAGCCGCTCGAAGGATCGGTGGTTGTCGGCGTCGACACCGCCCACATCGTCGAGGGCGACGAAGTGAACCTGCTCGTCGATGTCGTTGCGGGCGATCACGATCTCGATCGGGTCGAGGTTGAGCTCGAGGTATCAGATCACTTGACGCCGCTGACATCGCTGCGAGCGATCACCTCGGTACCGGCTAGCGGACGCCGCAGGGTCAGCTTTGCCGTGTCGGCCGACGAATGGGGCATTGCAAAGGTCGAGGGCATCTCGGTTCGCGCCACCGATCGCTTTGGCATGTTCGGCGGCGCCGTGCAGCGGCCGGCTGGGCTCATGACGATGCGTATTGGCCTCGCCGAAGAGCGACTCAGCGCAAACCTCGGCGCCGAACAATTTCGCAGCATCGTTGGCAGTCACCTCAGCCACGACCGGGGCGATGGCCTCGAGATTGCCGACATTCGACCCTGGCTGCCAGGTGACTCGGTGCGCAACATCAACTGGCGCATCTCTAATCGTCGCCAAGAACCGTGGGTGACACTGCGCCACCCAGATCGTTCAGCAAACGTAGTGGTGGTCGTCGACGCCCACGACGGCACCGGTGACGCGCAGCGCATCACCCATCGCCGTTCGGCCGCCGCAGCCTTAGCGCTGGCGCGCGGTCACCTCAAGCTGCACGACCCGGTCGGCCTGCTCGTGGTTGGTCACACCGTGCGCTGGCTTCCCCCGCGACTTGGCAGAAACCATCTGCTGCGCATCGCCGACGAACTCATCTCGGTCAGCGACGTACCCACGGCCAGCCTGCGTCTGTATCGGCCGCCAGCACTCAGCTACATCGGCCGCGAGACGATCGTGGTGGCAGTCTCGCCCCTGCAAGATCCCCTAATGATTCGTTTGATCGCACAGCTGCGCAGCCGCGGCAACCCAGTGGTCGTACTCGAGCCTGAGATCGCGCCAGACGGGCCGCCTCGCTTGCAAGCAAGGGTCGAGCGCCCGGTGACCCGCCTCGCCAGGCGGTTTGCGCTCGCCGAGCGCGAGGCCGGCGTGCAGTCACTGCGGTCCCATGGTGTCGCACTTGTGTCGTGGAAGGCAGATGAACCCGCAACCGCGGTGATGGCGGCCGTTCAGCGGATGCGCCAGTCAATGGCAAGGGCGGGGGTTCGCTGATGGCTACGTGGCACCTCGATCGACTGTTCCGTTCAGCAACCGCGTGTCTCACTCTTGCTGCCGGGCTCATCGCGGCCGCCGCGTTCTTGGTGAACGCGTATCGCGAGAACGACAACGTGCTCGGCATCATGTTGGTCGGCGCTCTGCTCGTCGGCCTCAGCGGTATCGCGGGCTCGGTATGGACTACCGCCTTTGGGCTTATCTTGTTCGCCGCTGGATCGGTGCTAGCTAACCCACCCGACGTGCTGATCGCCGTCGCTGGTTGTGCCGGGTTCGCGGCGCTTTTGCTTATCGACCTGTCGATCACATTCAGAGGTGCACCCACTGCGCTGCGCTCAGTGTGGGTGAGCGCAGCGATTACGTTCGCGGTGGTCACCGCTAACGCTATGGCGTTCGTGGCAGTCGCCTACCTGGTAGCTACCCGTGCAACATTCGCGGCGTTGTTGCTTCCCGTTGCCGTGATCGGCATCGGCTATGCCGTGCGACTCGCAGCTGAGTTCCACGAGCGAACCATTTCTAAGTAGTGCTCTAACAAACCGATCGATCGAGGCCAAGTCCATGAGTAGTGATCCAGTGCTCTACGAAGAAACCGACGGCATCGCGATCATCACCTTGAATCGCCCTGAGAAGCGCAACGCGTTGAACGAAGACATGATCGAAGGGATCGCACAGGGCATCGACGCGGCAACCGGTTCGGCCGACGTCGCCGCGGTGGTGTTGCGCGGCGCGGGCGGCACGCTCACCGCTGGCTATGACCTAAGCCCCGGCGATGATGGCCCAGCCTGGGCAACGCCGTATGCCGCGTCGGGGCCCACGCCGCGCGACGGCGCCTGGGACCCCGTGCGTGACTATCAGTTCATGGGCAACAACGCCCGACGCTTCATGAAGATCTGGGAGTGCCCAAAACCGGTGCTCGGTGAGATCACTGGCTGGGCTGTCGGGGGCGCGACCGATCTGGTGCTGTGCTGCGACCAGCTGTACATGGCCAGCGATGCTCACATTGGGTACGCGCCGAGCCGTATCTATGGCACCCCCACCACGATGATGTGGGTGTATCGCCTCGGGCTTGAGCACGCCAAGCAGTTCCTGTTGACGGGGCGGGCAATCAATGCCGCCACCGCCCATCGCATCGGTCTCGTCGCTCATGTCACCGACCCTGCTGAGCTCAGCGAGTTGGTCGAAGCCGACGCCCGCAGGTTCCGTTCGATTCCGCCGAACCAACTCGCGCTCAACAAGATGCTGATCAACCAGGCGTTCGAGAACATGGGGTTGCGCACGACCCAAATGCTCGGCACGTTCTTCGACGGCATCACCCGTCACACCGAAGAGGCCTATAGGTGGGAAGAAGACATCGCCGAACGCGGTCTCAAGGCAGTGGTCGCCGACCGTGACGGGCCCTGGGACGATTACAGCCAGCGGCCCAAGCCAACTCACGACGAGCCAACCACCGAGGAGCCAACCAACGACGCGCCAACCACCGACGCATGAGCGACCGCCTGCCACTTGAAGGCATCACGGTCATCGCGGTAGAGCAGGCAGTCGCCGCGCCCATCTGCACCGCTCGCTTGGTCGATAGCGGCGCCCGAGTGATCAAGGTCGAACGCGCTTCGGGCGACTTTGCCCGCGCGTACGACGACACGGCGGGTGGCGACAGTTCGTACTTCGGCTGGGCGAACCTCGGCAAAGAGTCGATCGTGCTCGATATCAAGGCCGACGAAGACGCCGCTCTGCTGCGGCGCATGATCGCATCGGCTGACGTATTCGTGCAGAACCTGGCACCGGGCGCGCTTGAACGGTTGGGGTTCGGGGCCGAGCGGCTCCGCGCCGATCACCCAGCGCTCATCACCTGTGGCATCTCTGGCTATGGCGATGCGCCCGCGGTCGCAAAGAAGCGGGCCTATGACCTGCTGGTCCAAGCCGAGAGCGGTCTGATCTCGATCTCGGGTGGCCCGTCTGAGTTGGGCCGCATCGGTGTCTCGATCTGCGATGTCGGCACGGGTGTCACTAGCTACGCCGCAATTCTTGAGGCCCTCGTTGGCCGATCGGTGACCGGTATTGGTGCGGCGCTCGACGTATCGCTGTTCGATGTCGCAGCCGAGTGGATGACCGTACCGTTCTTGCAGCATCAGGCTGGCAAAGGCCCGACCCGCATTGGTCTCGCACACCCCACGATTGCCCCCTATGGGGCCTATGCGACCAGCGACGACCAACTCACGTTGATATCGATTCAGAACGAACGCGAATGGGTGCGCCTGTGCAGCGAGGTGCTCGGCGATGCAGCCATGGCGACCGACGATCGCTTTGCGTCGAACAACCAGCGGGTTGCGAATCGGCCAGAGCTCGAAGCGACCGTGTCCGCCATCGTGGCGAAACTCAGCACCACCGACTTCCGCACCCGACTCGACGACGCTGCCATTGCGTGGGGTGCCGTCAACGGGCTTGATGAACTCACCACCCACGATGCACTTCGTCGCCGGTCGGGTGTGAGCAGCAGCGGTGTGCCGTTTGAGCTCCCCGCCCACCCCGTGCGCGCTAGTCACTCGACCCCCCAAAACGCGGAGCCCACGCGCCAAGCACCCACGATCGGTCAACACACCCAAGCCCTCCGCGCCGAATTCGCCCCCTAACAGCGAAATTTTCGACCAAAACCACCTCTGAGGTGGTTTTGGTCGAACAGATCGTGGCGAGCGCTACTCCTTGAAGATCGGGTTCTGGCCGGTCGGTTCTTGGTGCAGCGCGGCTTTGACGCCGTCGATAACCCGCTGCATGTTGGCGCGGTGCTCGGCGACTCGGCGGAAGAGAATGCGAGGCTCTTTGTCGGGCATGGCAGCGATCGCCCGGCTGATGCCTGAGGGGCCCGGGCCCAACTTGACCGAATAGCGCAAACGAGTCGAGCCCGCGATCGACGCGACATCGAAGTGCCAGCGAGCGCCGGGGTTGGCAGCATCTGAGGTAACCCAGCCGAACTCTTTGCCGTCTACGTAGCGATCGATGAAACAGGGAACGTCCCATTCGCCGATCGCGTCGTGAACGTTTGAACCAATGAACTGGGCCCCGACCGCCGGGCCATCGACGCCGTCGGCCCATCGGGCACCCACGAACTCTTCACTGAACTGCGCGCCAAAGTTGATGTCGCTGACAAGCCTCCAGACCTCGTCGGACTTCGCCTTGATGTCAACCTCGACGACGGTGCCGGGACCATCGGCGAGCGTTGGCGGATCGCTCGGGCCTGACTCCCAGGTGTGGGCGTACCGATCGATGAACGTGATGTCGCGAGCCGGATACCGAGGCGCCTTCTTGAAGTCTTCGCCCGTAAACCACGCGACGGGAATCATCGCGATCTGCGTGTTGCCTTCGGGCACGCCGAGCGCTTCGCGTACGTCATCGCGCTTGCCCAAAATCGCGGTGGTCCATGCGGTGCCTAGCCCACGGGCCCGCAGTGCAACACAGAGGCTCCACACCGACTGGATCACCGAGTCGAAGAGACCAGGCCGGCCACTGTCGTCGTGGCGGCCAATGATCGTCGGCACGATGATCGCCGGCACCTCGGCCAGGTGCTCGGCCAAGTGAGCCGCAGACTGCATGACCCGCTCTTGGGCATGGCCGGTGCCTGCGATCTTGTCGCGGGCCCCAATCATGAACTCGCCGCCGGTCGCCATGTACAGCTCGGCCAGCTGCTCCTTGACCCGCTGATCGCGCACTACGACCCAGCGGCGACTGCCTTGATTGCCGCCTGAGGGCGCCTGCTCAGCAATGTCGATGCAGTCGTAGATGATCTGATTGTCGACTGGCTTTTCGAGATCGAGCCGCAGCCGAACCGCCCGAGTCGTCGACAGCGCATGGTCGACCGAGTCCACGTCAATGTTCATTTCAGAATCTTAGATGTGGCATTTACCCAGAAGAAGCGTCGAGAACCCGTTACGTCGACAAAGCTCGATGACTAGCGGGGGCTAGATATCGATCGGACGCTGGACTGACGCCCCAGCCGATGCCCGAGCTGGGCTGCCAAAGTGGACATCAGCGCCGTAGCCAGCCGAACCATGTTCGCTGACGTCGAGACCAGCGATCTCTTCTTCTGGGGTGACCCGCAGCAGGTTCGCTCGCTTGAGAACGAAGAACAAGATGCCGGTGGTCGCAATGACCCATGCGGCGACGATCAGAACACCGACCAGCTGCATGACGAGCTGGCTCAACCCACCGCCATAGAGCAGGCCAGCATCTTCTCTTCCGAGGAACGCATCGTCGTATTTGGCAAAGATGCCAATCGCCAGGGTTCCCCAGACGCCGCAAACGCCATGCACCGAGATCGCACCTACGGGGTCATCGATACGAATGCGATCGAACATCAGCACGCTGAAGACCACGATGACACCACCGATTGCGCCGACCGCTACTGCGCCGCTCGGCGAGATTGCGCCAGTTCCAGCGGTGATCGACACCAGACCAGCGAGCACGCCATTGGCTGACATCGCCACATCGAGGAAGCCAACCTTCATCCACATGACGGCACCGGCAGCGATGCCGCCAGCAGCTGCTGCCAGCATCGTTGTCACGCCAGCTCGTATCACGACGCTGTCGGCGCCGAGTTCTGAACCAGCGTTGAATCCGAACCAACCGAACCACAAGATGAACACCCCGATGACGGTGAATGCAATGTTGTGGCCAGGGATCGCTCGAGGCTTGCCATTCTCGTCGTACTTGCCGATGCGAGGGCCGAGGAACAACGCACCCATGAGTGCGGCCCAGCCGCCAGCCGAGTGCACAATCGTTGATCCGGCGAAATCGCTAAATGCCGCGTCGCCGACCGTGATCTTGTTCAAGATGCCATCGCCTTGCCAGAACATGTGCACAACAACCGGATAGATAAACGCCGTCATCACGGCGCTGAAGATGATGTAGCCGCTGATCTTTGTGCGACCCGCCATGGCACCCGAGGCAATCGTTACCGCAGCCGCAGCAAACACGACCTGAAAGAAGAACGGTGTGTAGCCGCTGTAGAGCCCGTCGAAGTCTCCTTCGCCGAACCCGCTAAGAAAGAAGCCGCTCGACCCGATGAAGCTGCCATCACCAAACGCAACGCCGTAACCGACCGCCCAGAACGCAATCGCTCCGACGCACATATCGATGATGTTCTTCGCCATAATGTTGGCCACGTTCTTGGCTCGGGTGAGCCCGGCCTCGACGAGACCGAAACCAGCCTGCATCAAGAACACGAGAATGCCGGCGACGAACACCCAGATGTTGTCGAGGGTCACCTGAACCACGGCAGCTTCAGAGAGCTCTTGAGCCATCGCTGGCGCGGCCGGAATCAACCCGAACACCGCCGCACCAAGTGCTGTGATTAAGAACTTTCTCTTCATCGTTGTCGCCTCCTCGGCAATCAGCGCATGTGCAGAGCGCTGCAAAGACTGAAGCTATGGAGGTGCTGTTTCAGTTTTGTTCCTGCTCTATGAACGCTCTGCTTCCGCATTGTTTCTGCGATGTTTCGGGTCACCACTAGACACCCCATTAGGGTCGCCACGTGAAGATGGTCAAAGGGTGAACCGAGCGTGGGTGAGTCGCTTGCCGCTGTATGTCGGCGGGTTCATGGGGCCATTTGGGACTGTCGTGTTGATCCCGATGTTTCCCGAACTCCGCGACGAGTTCGGCGCGACCACCAGCCAGGTATCACTCGGGTACAGCCTGTACCTGATCCCGTTCGCCGTGCTGTTGTTGGTATCGGGAACGCTCGGTGAGCGATGGGGGCGCCGACGAACGGTGCGAGGCACGTACCTGCTGTATGTGGTCGCAAGCATCGTGTGCGCGCTCGCCCCGAGCCTGACGATTTTCATCGCTGGCCGAGCGCTGCAAGGTGTCGCAAACGCGTTCATCACACCGCTGCTGATAGCGGGGCTTGCCGAACTGGTGCCCGAAGAACGGCTAGGGCGCGAGATCGGCATCTACTCGAGTTTTCAAGCGCTCGGTGGGGGCCTTGGCCCCGTGCTCGGTGGCGTCGCCGCCGACACCAGCTGGCAGTACGCGTTCTGGGGCACAGCAGCGATTGCGGCTTTGCTTGCGCTTGCGCCGCCCGAAGGCGAACCACGTACCGAAGCGGCCAGCATGCCGCGTCTGAGGCCATTGCTCACCCGCCGCATGATCTTGCTCACCGCCGCTTTTGGGTTTGCCGCGATCGGCCCGGTCGGCATCGGCGTGCTGGTCGGCGTCGCGGCGCGAGACGTGCTGACATTGTCTGGAACCGTCGCTGGCCTGGTGCTGTTCACCGGGTCACTCAGCGCCTTGGTAATGGGTCCAACGTGGGGGCGACAGCTCGATCGCTTTGGTCCTCGCAAGGTCGCACTTGTCGCGCTCGCCGCGTTGACGCTGACCGCTGGACTTCCCTCGTTCGCGAGCGGCGCCATCTCGTTAGCCGCGATCTGGATCGTAGTCAGCGCCTGTGTCGGGTTGGTGGTGATCGTGTTCCAGAGCCTCGGCGCCACCTTGATGCCCGACAATCGCGGCGGCGCGCTGTCGTTCTTGATGTCATTCCGATTCGTGGGGCACGCAGTCGGGCCGCTGATTTTCATCCCGCTCATCGACTGGTCATTGCGGGGGGCGTTCTTCCTGGCCGCATCGCTCGGGGCGATTGGGTGGCTGCTGGTATGGCAGACCCAGTTGGGATCGTCGCTTACAGCATCGCCAACTGAGCGCTGAACGCCGAGGCCAACCGTGCCTCAGCCTCGCGAGCGGCTTGGGCCATCTGTTGAGGCAAAGCCACAGACATGTGCTTCCAGCTCACCTCGCGGCAGTCGGCACTCTTGCCGTCGATATGAGAAGTTGGACCTAGCTAGGGACGGCGTCAGCACGAAACGGCTAGCGGAGCAGGCCTACCCGACCCTGCAACGACGAACTCTTCGGGAGCTGCGGTAACCATGCCTGGGCGACGCACTTGATAGCTCACGGTGCCAGCAGGTAGCCCTACGTTGATCACGGGTCCATGTTGGCTGGCATAGCCATGACGATCGATCAGCACCTGGTACATCGCCTGGCCGGTGTTCACCACCAGCGATGCACCGAGACCGTCGCATCCCTGCGCCATGAACCCGATCGCTGGTCCACGCGAGCGATTCTCGATGGCCACGACTCCGCCCAGTTGTTTGACGATAACGATGTCGTCGTCGCCATCGCCGTCGATGTCGGCCAGCGTCATGCCACGAGCCGTCACTGAAACGTTGAGGCTGAGCTGTTCCCACACATCGACGTACGTGCCGTCGCCGAGCCCGAGCAAGATTGCGGGCGGTTCGGTTTCAGCGATCTCGGTGTTGTCGATCTTGTTCCGAATGTCGGTGCCGGGAAACCCGCCGCCAGCGACGACGAGGTCAAGCACGCCATCAAGGTTCACATCGATCGCACCCGATCCCCACGAGCTTGAGACAATGTCGTCGGTGGTGGCCGGAGGTCGAATGCGTGCTGCACCAGTACCGGTGGTGGGCACGAACTCTGGACCATTACGTAACAACACCTCGTTATCACCGAGGTCAGACACGTAGCTATCGAGCTCACCGTCACCATTGAGATCGGCGACCGTGATGCCCATGCCATCGACCTCAAGATCGGCACCGAGCTGTTCGGCAACATCGGTCCACGGCCCGCCCGGCACCCCAGTTCGGGAGTAGACCGAGTCGGGGCCATTCACCCAGCCCAGGTCGCGCGTGATCCAGATATCGGTTAGGCCATCGCCATCAGCGTCGAATACCTCGCCAGCCAACGAAGCACGGCCCAACACCGGCAGCTCTGTAGCCGAGAATGCCCGCGGGCCTGATGACTGCCACACCAGGTCTGGCGCGGCGTCAGGGCCGCGCCCGAGTCGCACGATGTCGAGCGCGGCGTCGCCGGTGAGTTCAGCAGCGATCAACCCGCCGGTCTGACCGGCGGCTTCGAGCTGCGATATGGCGGGCGCGGTGGCCGTTGAAAGCCAAGGCCCACCCCAGACGATGGCATCGCTGTCAGAGCTGCTTCCGACCAACAAGTCGGGGGCGCCGTCACCATCGAGGTCGGCGGTCGTGACCGAAGTTGCCTCGGCAATGTCGAGCGAGACGGGAGCGTCAAATCGATCGCCGAGCCACGACAGCACGATCACCTCACCATTTGCGATAACCAGTTCACCAGCTCCGTCTGCGTTGAGGTCGACAAAGGTCGCTCCCCCACTCATGAAGTCAGCCTCGTTGCCACCGCCGATATCAGCTAGTCCCCAGCGCTCGGTCACATCAAAGAGCACAGGTAGCGGCACGTTGTCGGGCAGCGCCAAGGGAGCTTCCGACAGCTGACCCGCATCACCATCAGCTGCACTCGAGCTCACGATGACCGCCGCGATCACTGCGATCAGCAGCAAGATGGCCGCTGCGAGCACCCAGACGCGGCGACTCGGCTGCTGCTCAAAATCAGGCACAGTGCCAGCGTATGCGCCAGGCTGTCGGGGTGGAGTTCGAGGGTGACTGGCAACGAGACGGCGCGATCTGTGTGCGGGGCGCATTTGGGGCCGCCGACGTTGCGCTCGCGACTGCCGGCGTCGACGCCAACCTTGCTGCGTTGTCGCCGTTGGCGAAACGGGCCAGCGCCGATGACGACGCCATATTCGTCGAAGATTTCTGCAACTGGCAGCGCATCGACGCGCTGCGAGAGTTCATCACCCAATCCCCGGCTGCCGCAATCGCTGGCGAGCTCACTGGCTCATCGACGATTCGCCTCTACCACGACCACATGTTGACCAAGGAACCCGGCACGACCCAGATTACGCCCTGGCATCAAGACCAGCCGTACTACAACGTCGAGGGCTCGCTCAACGCCAGCATGTGGATGCCGCTTGACCCGGTCAACCGTGAGACGACAATCGAGTTCGTCACCGGCACCCACCGCGGCCCGTGGTTCATGCCGCGGACCTTCCTCGACGAACAGGCCCGCTGGTTCCCCGAGGGCAGCTTGGCCGAACTGCCTGACTTCGCCGCCGACCGCGACGAGTGGCGCATCATCGGATGGGCGCTCGAGCCCGGCGATGCGGTGTTCTTCAACTTCTTGACGGTGCACGGCGCGCCCGGCGTCGCTGGTACAACTCGCCGACGAGCGTTGTCAGTACGTTTCCTCGGCGACGACATGGTGCATGCGCCACGATCCTGGACCACTTCGCCGCCGTTCGATGGTCTCGTTGACGAACTCGCCCCAGGCGTTCCGATGGACCACCCCTTGTTTCCCCTGCTGTGGACACGTAGTCAGGTCGCGGCTCGATGAAGCGAGGCCTGGTCACCGTTGCGGCAACGATCGTGCTGGTCATTGCAGCGGTGCTCTGGGTGATATCAGCCAACGCCGGCGTCACTGAACCAGCCGACGAACCCGTCGCCTGCGACGCCACCGAGTATGAAGGCTGCCCCGAACGCTGGGCATACCTGTGGGCTGAAGACGACTAGCTAAGAACCCGACCGCTGAGGACCCGTCGATTCGCCCTGCGCGACGGGTGGTGCAGGAAGCTCGCCTGTAACTCGGGGCCACGCCACTGGCAGACCCTCGCCTGCCATCAACTCGCCGACGCCGACGCCGACGCCGACAACGATGCGATCGTCACCGAGCTACTCACGGTTCTGGGTCGGGCTGTCTAGAGCCGCCCAGCCCGATGAGAGACGACAGAGATGGTGCCGTGGTTGAGCTCTGCGCGAGCATGGCGACATGGGACGACTCGATAACAAGATCTGCATGATCACGGGCGCAGCGCGTGGCCAGGGCGAAAGCGAAGCGCGATTGTTCGCGGCCGAAGGGGCGACGGTGTGGCTCACCGACGTGCTCGACGAACCGGGCCAAGCAGTGGCCGACGACATCGGCGCGACGTATCGCCACCTCGACGTGCGTGATGAGGCGGCATGGTCGACGCTGCTCGAGGAGATCGTCGCCGAACACGGCCGCATCGACGTGCTCGTGAACAACGCCGGCGTCTACGCATCGGGCCGGCACTACGAGATCAGCGTCGACGACTTCAATCGCGTGATGGACATCAACTGCTCAGGCGTGTTCCTCGGCATGCGGGCTACCTCGCCCTACATGCGCGAAGCCAGGAGCGGCTCGATCATCAACATCTCGTCGATCGCCGGCATGAGCGGTGGCGTGAACGCGTTCGCCTATCACACCTCGAAGTGGGCGGTGCGTGGCATGACCAAAAGTGCCGCGGTCGAAAACGGGCGCCGCAATGTGCGCGTCAACTCGATCCACCCCGGCCTGATCGACACCGACATGCTCAACAGCGCTGTCGCCGATGGCCAAGACAACAGCCAAGTCGTCAAGCGAGTGCCACTCGGCCGCACAGCCCAGGCCGACGAGGTTGGTCGACTCGCAGTGTTCCTCGCCAGCGACGACAGCTCGTACTGCACCGGCACCGAGTTCGTCGTTGACGGCGGACTGTTAGCGATGTAGCAAGTCCTGCCAAGATCACCGCATGACTGTTGACAAGATCACCGAGGGGTACACGCTGATTGAGGGGCCCGTGTGGCACCCCGACCGTGGATTGATCTTTAGCGATGTGCACGGCGGCGGTATTTACGCAGTGACCGCCAACGGCGCCGTGTCGACGGTGTTCGAACATCGCCGCGGCGTTGGGGGCATGGCGATTCACGAAGCCGGTGGTCTCATCGTGAGCGGTCGCAACATCGCATACAAGGCCTTCGATGGCAGCCCGACGGTCGAGCTGCTCGCGCAAGACCCCTCGATCGGCCCGGCCGGCTTCAACGACATCACCACCGACGCTGCGGGCCGCATCTACGCCGGCGAACTCGGCGCAAGTCCGTTTGCCGAAGACGGTGGCACGGTGCCCGGTGAGCTTTGGATGATCGACCTCGACGGCAGCTCTCAGGTAGTCGGCACCGACGTGCTGTTGACCAACGGGCTCGGCTTCAGCCCCGACCACAAAACGCTCTATCACTCCGACAGCCCACGCTCGGCCGTAATGCAGTACCCGGTGCATGACGACGCAACGTTGGGCCCAAAGACATTGTTTGCCGACATGGTGCGCGGCCGGCCCGACGGCCTGGTCGTATCCGAAGATGGTGCCGTGTGGGTCGCGCTCGCGGGCGGCGGAGCCGGTGTCGGTGTCTATGAGCCCACCGGCGAGCTACGCACCCACATCGACATTCCACTGCCTATGTGCACGAGTGTTTGCTTTGGCGGCGACAACCTGACCGATCTGTGGATCGTCAGCGGTTCAGTCGACGCCGAGAGCGACCGAGCCGGTGCAGTCTTTGTGACCGAGACCGAGGTCGCTGGTCTGCCGGTTGCACCGTGCCGGGTCGCTCTGCCATCTCACTGACCTAGTTGAGTGCAATGACGTCTTTGGATTCCTCGTAGGCCACCGTTGCCTGCTCGACCGCAGCAAGTTGCTTCTCAGCAAGCTCGGGGCGGGCGTCGCGGGCGCGTTCGGCGGCATCGACCGTCGACGTTGCGTGACCTTGGAAGTGCGGCATGACGTGACGAGCGAACAACTCATAGCTCTTCTTGGTCGCCTGGTTGTTGGCCCAATTGTGCGCCAAGGTCAGATACGCGCCGAAGCCACCGTTTGATTGATCGACCAGTTCTTGAATCTGCTTGACGGCCATCTCGGGGGTACCAACCACACCGAGACCGCCGTTGACGAAGTCGACCATCTCATCGATGTTGCCGCCGTCGACCGCCATCTGCGGGAACGCGGCGACGTTCTGGAAGTAGCGGAACCACTGCTCGATGCCGTACTCGACATCGCGACGGGCTTCTTCTTCGGTCTCGGCCAGGTGCATCAGGCCCACGAGTCGCCAGCTCTCGCGGTCGGCCTTTTGGCCATAGGTTGCAGCAACTTCTTCTTGGATTGTCCAGTGGTGCGCGAGCACGTCCATGCCAATTGCCACGGTCGCACCGAGCGACAACACCCCGGCGCCATATTTGCCGGCCAGCTTTGCGCCTGACGGCGATGCCACCGCCGCGATGGCAACGTCGAACAGCGGGTCTGAGTAGGGCCGCAAGTGCAGGCGGGCGTCATTGAGCGTGAGACGGTCAGACTGGTAGCTGATCGGCTTCTCGCTGGTCAGCAGATGCATGACGATCTCCATGTACTCCTCGAGCAGCGGTCGCATCTGCGACGGTTCGAGCCCGAGCATGGCAGCATCGGTCGGAAGCGCACCCGGCCCAACACCGAACATGATGCGGCCGCGAGTCAAGTGGTCGAGCAACACCATGCGCTCGGCGACCCACAGAGGGTTGTGATACGGCAGCGAGACAACACCGGTGCCGAGCTTGATGTTGCGAGTGCGAGCGGCTGCCGACGCAATGAAGATCTCGGGCGACGCGATGATCTCGCTGCCCGCAGAGTGATGCTCGCCGATCCAGGCTTCGTCGAAGCCCAGCCGGTCCATGTGCTCGATGAGTTCAAGATCGCATTCGAGCGACAGGGTTGGATTGTGGTCGGGTGAGTGGAATGGAGCAATGAAGCTTCCGAAACGCATGCGCATACGTGCCCCCAAGACAGTTGCGGTGGATGAGTGACGGAACGACAGTCAGGAATCCCGCCTGTACCCAACGTACGGTATGACCGATCGCTCGCCCAAGGCGAACCAGCACAACGTTAGGGCTGTACCCCGTGTGCGAAGCTAGCGATATGGCGACGAACGACACCACCGCAACCAGCGACACCGAGCTGCTCGATCGGGCCTACCACTCGATCATGACTTCGATCTTGGAGACCACCCAGGCGCCGCACTTCGCCGAACTCGCCGGCACACTCGACATCTCCCCCGACGCCGCTCGCGACGTCACGCACGAGTTATGCGCGGTCACGCCTGGGTGGATGCACCCGGGCACCGACTGGCTAGCGTCGTTCCCGCCGTTCAACGTGCAACCGACCCAGTACCGCATCACCGTCGATGACCGCCACGGTTGGTTCGGCCAGTGAGGTTTTGAATCGCTAGCAGTTCGCTGGCTGTTCCCCGGATCCTTAATCCGCATCGAGGCCCCGTGTCTTGACTGCGGCGAGGCGATGGTCGTCGAGATGCGCGACGAAGAAATCCTGCTGGTCGAACCCGACACCATGATTGGCTACACCTCGGCCGCGGTTGGTGGTGAGGCTTCGACCCGCCCATTTCGTTGAGCGAGCATGAACCTCTTCCGGTCGGAAGAACACGCTCGTAACTGGTCCGGCTTCGACCCCGAGTTCGAGGCAATGCTCAAGCCCGTAGCGGCGTGGGCCGACATCTTCTCGAACCCGTTCTTTCGTGAACGTGGCCGGCCCGACTACATCAGCTGGACTCGCAGCGAAGCGGGTCAACAGGCCTTCGGTGACCTGCGAGCGGCATTGAGTAGCTAACAGCGTGCCCGCCATTGCGTAGGCATTGGCCGCCTGACCGCCGTCGCGGGTCGCGCACAGCAGCGCCTCAACAGTCTGCGTTGCTGCCGGTCGAACCAACATCGCGTTCTGGCGCGACGAGGCGAACAACGTTAACGTCGCGCTTGGTCAGCCGGCGTCGCTTATCGCATCGAACCGGAACGCACCGTCGTCGCCGTAGACGGTGCCCCGGTCATCGGCGGCCCAAAGCCGATTCTCAGAACTCACGAACCCGCCACAGTTGTGCAGCACCTCGACCATCTTGGCGTAGTTCGGATGATCAAAGTGTTTGGCCAGGTTTTCGGCGTCGGTCCACAGCTCATAGACCTGGATATGGGTCGGCTCGGCCGGGTCAGCCCCGAAGCAGTACGCCAAACAACCAGCTTCATCATCACGAGTCGCCTTCTGCACCGCGGTGGTGAGCGCAACGGCATTGTCACGGTCGGCTTCAGTCTCGAACGACAATGTGGCCGTGATGATGATCATGGCGTCACCGTAGTTACCCGGCCGAGGTCATCGCGAAAACGCAACAACCCCGCTGACCTCACCAATTGGTGGGCCCGCGGGGCTGAGCGTTGCAGAAGTACTGCGGGTATGACTCGGTGACTAGATGTCGAACCGATCGAGGTTCATGACCTTGCCGAACGCAGCGGCAAAGTCGTTGGCGAACTTCTTCTCGGCATCGTCGCAGGCGTAGACCTCGGCGAGGGCTCGAAGCACTGAGTTCGAACCAAACACCAAATCGACACGCGTAGCGCTCCACACGTTCTTCTTGGTGCGGCGATCCTTGCCGACGAAACTCTTGCCTTTCGGCTTCCACTCGGTGCCCATGTCGAGCAGATTCACGAAGAAGTCGTTCGTCAACTGGCCTGGGGTGTGGGTAAACACACCCTTGTCGCCATCGCTCACGCCCAACACACGAAGACCACCTACAAGTGCGGTCATCTCAGGGGCGGTCAGCGTCAGGAGCTGCGCCTTGTCGATCAGCAGATCCTCGGCGGACCGACTCTGACCATTGGCCAGATAGTTGCGGAAACCATCAGCCTTGGGCTCGAGCGGCTCGAACGAGTCGGCGTCGGTCATCGCGTTTGTTGCGTCGGTGCGGCCCGGTGTGAACGGCACAGTGACCTTGTGGCCTGCGTCGCTGGCCGCTTGTTCGACCGCTGCGCAGCCGCCGAGCACGATTACATCGGCAAGCGAGACGGCCTTGCCGCCTTTGCAGGTTTTGTTGAAGTCCTTCTGCACCTTGGTGAGCTTGCGCAGCACCTTGGCGAGTTCAGCAGGATTGTTGGCCTTCCAGTCCTTCTGCGGAGCCAAACGGATGCGAGCGCCGTTGGCGCCGCCACGATGGTCCGTGCCGCGATAGGTCGACGCCGATGCCCAAGCAGTCTCAACCAGCTGGCTGATCGACAGGCCACAGCCGAGAATCTTCTCTTTGAGCTTGGCGATGTCGGCCTTGCCCAACAGCTTGTGATCAACCTCGGGTACCGGGTCTTGCCAGATCAATGGCTTTTCGGGCACGAGTGGCCCGAGGTAGCGGCTGATCGGGCCCATGTCGCGGTGCGTCAGTTTGAACCAAGCCTTCGCGAACGCCTTTTCGAACTGCTTGGGGTTCTCGTGGAAACGCTTCGAGATTTTGGCGTACTTCGGATCTTCGCGAAGCGCGAGGTCGGTCGTCAGCATCATTGGAGCATGCGTCTTGTTGGGGTCGTGCGCGTCGGGAACCGTTGTCTTGGCCGACTCGTCGGTTGGGGTCCACTGCTGAGCGCCCGCCGGGCTCTTCGTGAGCTTCCACTCGTAGCCGAACAGCGTTTCGAAGTAGCTGTTGTCCCAGGTGCGAGGTGTTGGAGTCCATGCACCTTCGAGACCGCTGCTGATCGTGTCGCCACCGTTGCCCGAGCCGTAGCTGTTTTCCCAGCCAAATCCCTGCTGCTCGATGCTGCCAGCTTCTGGCTCGCGACCGACGGTGTCGTCGGGCGCGGCGCCATGGGCCTTTCCGAAGGTATGCCCGCCCGCGATCAACGCAACGGTCTCTTCGTCGTCCATCGCCATTCGTGCAAACGTCTCGCGAATGTCGACCGCTGCCAACTTGGGGTCAGGGTTGGCGTTTGGGCCTTCGGGGTTCACATAGATGAGGCCCATCTGCACAGCGCCAAGCGGCTTCTCGAGCTCGCGTGGGCTCGTGTAGCGGTTGTCGTCGAGCCACTCGCCTTCGGAGCCCCAGTAGACGTTTTCTGGTTCCCAGACGTCGGCGCGCCCGCCAGCCCAGCCAAAGCTAGGCAGACCCATCGTCGACATTGCGCGGTCACCGGCGAGGATCAGCAGGTCGGCCCACGAGATACGTTTGCCGTACTTCTGCTTAATTGGCCACAACAATCGGCGCGCCTTGTCGAGGTTGACGTTGTCGGGCCAACTGTTGAGCGGCGCGAACCGCTGCATGCCGTTGCCACCGCCGCCACGACCGTCTTCGACTCGATAGGTGCCCGCGGCGTGCCACGTCATGCGCACGAAGAAGCCGCCGTAGTGGCCATAGTCAGCGGGCCACCACTCTTGTGAGTCGGTCATCAGCGCGTCGAGATCCTTGATGAGCCCTTTGAGATCGAGCTTTGCGAACTCATCGGCGTAGTTGAAGTCATCGCCCATAGGGTCGGCTTCGGACACGTTCTGCTTCAGGACGTTCAGGTCGAGCTGGTTCGGCCACCACCTTTGGTTCGAGCTGGTAGCTGAGTCACCACCGGCCGGGGCTGAGAAGCCCATCGGGCACTTGTCTGCCATTACTTTTTCTCCTTGAGGGGTTACTTCTAGGGGTAGTTGAGGGGTAGTCGAATCGAGTTCAGAGCCGTGCCGCATGCGCACCGGCACGGCACGCAGGACAGTGGCCCCAGTAGATGACCTCGGCTTCGTCGATCTCAAAGCCGTGGTCATCGTCAGCGGTGAGACACGGAGTCTCACCTGTTGCGCAGTCAATGTCGAACATGGTCGAACAGCCGCGACAGATCAGGTGGTGATGGTTGTCGCCGACGCGGTCTTCGAACCGGGCCGGAGATCGTGCCGGCTGAATGCGGCGCACGAGGTTCTCGTCGACGAGCACGCCGAGCGTGTCATAGACGGTCTGGCGTGAAATTGAGCCAATGACCGATCGCACATCGTCGGTCAGTTCATCAGCGGTGCCATGTGGTCGCGCCGAGACTGCCTGCATCATCGCGACTCGCTGCGCGGTAACTCGCACACCACGCGCTCGCAAGAGATCTTCGACGGCTGCTCCATTCACTGCCTGGTAGCTGAGCATGAATTCTGGACAGAGTCAAGAGTTGCGTTCAACCAATTAATGGACGGAGCGATTCGAGATACTCACTCACAAAGACACCGTCTGGATCGTGGGCATCACGAACCGCCCACCAGTCTCGGTAGCGCGGATAAAGCTCGGCCAATTCGTCGCCGGTGCGATAGTGCACCTTGCCCCAGTGCGGTCGCCCCTCGTAGCGCGAAAAGATCGCCTCGCAGGCTTCGAACAATGGGCGGTCGTCGAGGCTGACATCTTGGTGCGCCGAAATCGTCACCGTCTCGCGACCGCTTGCGGCGCTGATCCACAGATCGTCGCTTGCGAGTGTGCGGTACTCGAGCGGCCACTGCAGATCGGGGAAGTC
>Ga0114956_1000846_pt1 | contig 23324 bp, 20 predicted proteins | sample MaitaG_FD_87304 | JGI IMG/M metagenome (GOLD analysis project Ga0114956, IMG submission 87304) | Marine algal microbial communities from Maine, USA - Maine_Asex2 metaG | ecosystem: Host-associated > Algae > Red algae > Unclassified | place: Maine, USA | collected 2015-01-05
GACAATCGAGTCACCCGCGACTTGGGCGTGCCGATTCCAATCGTTCAAGCCCCCATGGGCTGGATTGCCCGCAGCCAACTCGCAAGCGCAGTGAGCGCTACCGGGGCCTGTGGCATCATCGAAACCTCCTCTGGTGAACTCGATGCGGTCAAGGACGAAATGCTTGCCATGCATGAGATTTCTGATCGACCCTTCGGCGTGAATATCGCCCAAGCATTCGTTCGAGATCCCCAGATTGCAGAATTCGTGATCGAGCAGGGAGTCAAGTTCGTTACGACCTCGGCTGGTTCGCCCACCAAGTACACCGGTGTCCTCAAAGAAGCCGGGCTCACGGTGTACCACGTGGTTCCTACGCTGAACGCAGCGCTCAAGGCCGTCGACGCTGGAGTCGACGGATTGGTCGTCGAGGGCGGCGAGGGCGGCGGCTTCAAGAGTCCGACCCCCGTTTCCACGATGGTCCTGTTGCCGCTGATCCGGTCAAAGGTCGATGTGCCAATCATTGCTGCAGGCGGTATCTGCGATGGCGCCACTATGGCCGCTGCATTCGCATTGGGCGCCGAAGGCGTGCAAATGGGCACCCGAATGGTTTCGGCCGCCGAGTCTCCCGTTCACGCTAACTGGAAGAACGCCATCGTGACAGCCGCCGAGACCGACACGCTGTTTCTGAACGGCCAGCACTCCCCCGCTCTTCGCGCGCTGCGAACAGAAAAGACAAGTGCACTCGCGACCGTTGACCACAACGTGTTCGGCGACTTCGGCGATGCCCAGGCGTTGTATTTCGGCGGCGACATGGAAGCCGCAATTGCGCTCACCGGTCAAGTTGCTGGCCGCATCGAAACCGTCCGCCCCGTGGCCGACATTATCTCCGACACGGTTCGAGAGTTCGAGGCTGCCGTCGCGCGTCTAGCTGGATAGGTGGCTTCGTACCCGTACAGGTACCCGTGCCAAAAGCCGTCTCGCTAGTTACGCGAGCAAGGCTTGCACGTCGGCCACGACCTCGGCTAGGCGTTCCGCTGCGGCGGAGCGGGCGGCAGCAACGTTGGCGAGTTGTTTGCCGGGTACCGACTCAAGGACTTCGATGTAAGCCTTGATTTTGGGTTCGGTGCCGCTCGGCCGCACAATCACTTGGGTGTCGTCCTCACAGATCAAATGGAGACCCGATGTCTTCGGCAACGCACCGAGCCCGACGGCTCCAGCGGCGACGACCGGGCTCCCTGCGAGGGTCGTTGGCGGCGATGCCTCGACCTGTTCCATGAGCGCATGGATCCGAGCTGGCTCTTGGTCGAAACGCACGCTCATTGGATGGTTAGCGAATACGCCATGCTCGGCTGCTAGCTCATCGAGTCGTTGCCAAGCATTGCTGCGCCGGGCACCGAACCCGGCAAACATCTCGGCTGCAACCAACGCTGCGCTCACGCCATCTTTGTCGCGTACGTGCTTCCCTATGCAGTATCCGATGGCTTCTTCATAGCCGAACACAAACCGATGCTCGGGGTGGGAGACGATAGGTCGAGCAACCCACTTAAAGCCCGTAAGGGAAACATGGCAGGTAATCCCGAGTCCAGCAGCCATGGCATCGAGTTGGCGGCTAGACACAATCGACCGTGCGACAAGCCGGTCGTCGCCACTCGTGTGAGCCAAGACATGATCAGCGAGCAACACGCCGAGTTCATTGCCGCTCAAGGCAACGAAACCAGCTCCTGATCGGCTGGGAACCGCAACCGCGAGCCGGTCAGCGTCGGGGTCGTTGGCAAACGCAGCGTCAGCTTTGATTTCTTCGGCAAGAGCCACCGCCATATCGAAGGCACCCGGCTCTTCGGGATTCGGGAAAGGAACGGTGGGAAAGTCGCCATCGGGCTCGAACTGTTCGAGCACCAGATCGGGTGGGTCAAAGCCTGCAGCCGCGAATGCGGCCACTACTGGTGCTCCGCCGACCCCGTGCATTGCCGAATAGGCGATGCGAACCGTACGATCGTCGGTGAAGAGCGTTGCAACCGCCGTATCCCGATGCTCGGCGAGCCAGTGACTCGTTGCACCGAGATCGGCGCCATCGAGTTCGGCGAACGCATCGTCGATCTGGCTGCCTCGCTCTGACCAGGATCCCGCTAACTCACCAATCAGCTGCGCGATCTCGTCGTCTGCCGGCGATACCAACTGGAGCCCATCGCCCAGATACAGCTTGTAGCCATTGTCATCGGGCGGGTTGTGGCTCGCCGTAATTACCACGGCGGCGTCTGCGCTCTCAGCCAACACCGCATGGGCGTAGACCGGAGTTGGCGCAGCCTGGTCCGAACACAGCGCCCGACCGCCCGACCCATTTACGGCTGCCGCCGCGTGCGCGGCAAACGCAGCGGAGTCGCGGCGAGCATCGAATCCGATTACGACCCGGGGCGAATCAACACCATTTTTCCTGAGCCAATCGACGACTGCTGCGGTGGTCTGGCGCACGACTAACGCATTCATCTGCTGTGGGCCTGGGCCGACTTTGGCCCGCAAGCCAGCAGTGCCAAACCCAAGCCGACCTTGGAACAACCGAATGAGTGACGGGTCGCCCGCATCCACGAGCGCATCGATTTTGCCTCGCGTTACGGGATCTGGATCATGAATTGCCCAGCGCTCCGCAAGCTCTTTTGCCGCTACAAGTTCATCACCGAAACGGGCCATGGTCAGACTCAGGAGCCGAAGGTGTCACAGGCTTCGGTGTCGCCGGTCTCAAGACCACGTTCAAACCAGTCCTGTCGTTCCTGAGCGGAGCCATGAGTCCACGTATGTGGGTTGACCCGTTGGCCCTGGGACTGCTGAATTCGGTCGTCGCCAACGGCCTCGGCGGCGCTCAGCGCTTCGGCGATGTCGCCACGATCGAGCAAACCTCGCTCTTCGGCAGAGCGAGCCCACACTCCGGCCAGGCAATCGGCCTGAAGCTCCAGCGCAATGGAGTATGCGTTCTTGTTGCTCGGATCTTGAGACTGCTGTTGGCGGACCCACGATGAGATACCGAGTTCGCCTTGCACGTGGTGCCCAAACTCGTGAGCAACCACATAGGCCTGGGCAAAGTCGCCGGTAGCACCGAAGCGTCGCGCCAGAATCGCGTCGAAGAAGCCGGTCTCGAGATAGATGCCTTTATCGAGCGGGCAGTAGTGCGGCCCAATCGCAGCCTGCGCGGTGCCGCAGCCGGTACGAATTGGGGTATCGAATAGCGTGAGTGTTGCTTCTTCGTAGCGGATTTGATTTGCATCGAACTGGTCTACCCAGAAATCTTGCACATCGACGAGCAAGAAATTGAACCACTGTTCGTTGGTGTCGTCGAGTGTGTTGTTCTGCGTCGTCTGGGTCTGACCAACCGAATCAAGGGCTGAACCCGAGGCAGTTCCCCCGCCTCCTCCCATCACGCTGCCACCAAAGATGAGCGCCAGAATCACCCCGATGATGCCAAGACCGCCAGCGCCCATCGACACACCACCGCGACCGGAACTGCTGCGACGAGCCGAATTGCCGCGTGCCGTACCGCCAGTGCGTGCATCGCGAAAGTTGCGGTCGGCTTTTTCGGAACGAGTCCACTTCATTGAGATCCTCTATTTCGTCTCTCGCCGGCCAGCAATACACCGGTCGGCGATCAGGCGTAACGCATCGTAGGCGCTGAGCATTTCATGGGCGAGCTTCAGATTTGCTCGGCCGCGAACGAGGTGCCCCTTTGGTCCGCTAACTCGAAGATGTGGTTCGGCCCGTAAGTGGTCATGCAGGTAGCGCACACCGAGCTCAAGACTGAGTCGCGCACCCGCAATGGGGAACGTGACAATCTCGGCATCGGACACCGTGTCCCCTGCAGCTTCGACGAATGCGCCAACCACGGCGTCAAAGAGTTCGGGCGTGCATTTGGGTTCGTGGCCCAAAGAGGCCTCTGGTGCGTGCCAAGCCGAGCTACGAATGAGATCGCCGAAGTCGTGCCACAGCGGCCCCACCATCACCAGGTCCAAGTCAAGGACAGCAACGGCTCGTCCGTGATCGCGATCAAACAGCACGTTAGACAGCTTGGTGTCGTTGTGAACGACACGATCTGGGGACCAAACGACTCCGTCTGCAGCGCACCGGTCGTCGACCCGACGCTTGAGCCCAGCGATCAACCTGGTGTCCTCGGCCATCAGCTCTTGCGCTGCGCTATCGGCATCGTCGACCGCGCTCCCAAAAGCTGAATAGATCGAATCAAGATTGTGAAACCCCGGTGCCGTCTCAATGAGCAGCGGACCGCCAAGGTCCGATGTCTGCGCAGCAAATCGGCCATAGATTGCTGCCGCGCTGGCCAGCGTGGAGAGCGGTTGCTCAGAACGCAGAATTTGACCCGGACGATACGAGAACGCTCGCCACACATCGCCCGCTTCGGTCATGATGAAAGGCTTGCCGGTATTGGCGGGCACAAGGATCGGATACCAGCTGTCGCCCAGCTGCTCGACGGCACGACGCCATTCTAGGTGCGAGGTCACCCGCACCAGATTCTCCATGACGCCGAGTAGATCGTTGTGGCCCGTGCCGAACATCTGCTGCAGCACAAGATCACGACCGGCTCGCACCCGCATCGTTCGGTTCGTGCGACCGCCGGTGAGCAGCTCAATATGAGCATTGTCGAGTCCGTAGGACGCAAGAACAGCGTCGGGGACCGAAAATTCGGCTTCCACCACTACAGGTTGCTGCTCATCACGCCAGATTCCAACTCCCATCATGGTGGTTGTGGTGCCGAACGGATCGTTAACCTGCGACGGTGGAACAGTTTGATCTCATCATCATCGGTGCCGGTTCTGGGAATTCGATCCTGACCGACGACTTCGACGGCTGGAAGGTTGCCATCATTGAACGCGACGTTTTCGGCGGCACCTGCCTGAATCGTGGTTGCATTCCCTCCAAGATGTTTATCTATCCGGCGTCAATTGTTGAAACGGTCAGAACAGCGGCACCACTTGGCGTTGATGCTCATGTTGACAATGTGCGCTGGAACGACATCGTGCAACGCGTTTTTGGGCGTATCGATCCAATCGCTGCTGGCGGCGAGGATTACCGCCGCTCACTGGACAACGTGACCGTTTTCAGCGAAAACGCCCGCTTCGTTGGCCACAAACAAGTACAGGTCGGCGACCAGACCATCACGGCCGACACCATTGTCTTGGCAGCGGGAGCGCGGCCACGAATCCCATCAACGCCGGGTCTGACCGATGTGCCGTTTTACACCTCGGCCACGATTATGCGCGTGGAAGAACTACCGAAGCGCCTAGCAATCTTGGGTGGGGGTTTCATCGCCTGCGAAATGGGTCATGTGTTCAACGCTGCGGGCTCCAATGTCACCATCATCAATCGAAGCGCAAAGCTGCTGCGGGCGCAGGACGACGAAATCTCGGAACGGTTTACCCAGGTATTTGGTCAGCGGTTCAACCTGCGTACCGGCAGCGCACCATCACGGATCCGCCAAGAAGGCGCCGAGATCATCATCGAGTTCGAGGGCCAGGAGCCGGTGATCGCCGATGCACTGCTCGTGGCGACCGGCCGCGTCCCGAACGGCGAACAGCTTGGTGTTTCTGAAACTGGCGTTTCGTTGAACGACGACGGCTATGTCGTTGTCGACGAGCACATGCGCACCGAGGTCGACGGCATCTGGGCCTTGGGTGATATCTGCAATCCAATGCAGCTCAAACACACCGCAAACGCGGAGACCAAGGTCGTCGCCCACAACATCCACAACCCCGATGATCTGCGGATTACCAACTACAGCGGAGCGCCGTCGGCCGTGTTCACGCATCCTCAGATTGCAACCGTTGGTAAGACCGAACGAGAACTCAAGGCCGAAGGCGTCAACTATGTGGCACATTCTCAGCCGTACGGTGCGACCGCATATGGCTGGGCCATGGAGGACGACCATGGTTTTTGCAAGGTGATCTGTGATGCCGCAACCCGTCAGCTGCTCGGCGCTCACATTATTGGTCACGAAGCATCGCTGCTTATCCAGCAGCTCGTACTCGGCATGCGATTCGGTATCACGGTCGACGACATGGCTCGTGGCCCGCTCTACATCCACCCTGCGCTGAGCGAGGTTGTCGAACAAGCCCTACTCGAGCTGTAACCCGAGACCGCTATGACCAAACTCGAGATCCTGCCTCGTGGGGCAACGCATTCCCAGGTGTTAACCGCGATCGAGCGCGACGGAGGCGTGATCGTTCGGGGCCTGCTTGGACGTGACACGATCGAAAGCTTCAGCCACGACATCGCCGAAACAACGGCGGAGCACCGGCCTGGGGCGACCACCGCTGGTGACCGGATGACCGAGTTCTGGGGAAGCGAAACAAAGCGGTTCACCCGCCTTGGGTGGCGTTCTCCGGCTTTCGAGGACATCTTGTTGGCGCCGACACTGCTGGGCGTAGCCGATGCACTCCTGCTGCCGTCGTGCGATGACTACTGGCTAAACACCGGGCAGATGATGGTTATTGGACCCGGTGAGACCGAACAAATGCATCATCGCGATGCCGGCAACTGGCCCTACCTGAGCACGCCCGGCAGCCCGGAGGTGACGGTGTCCTGCATGTACGCCATCGGCGAGTTCACCGAGGCCAACGGAGCGACCCGAGTCGTGCCGGGTAGCCATCTTTGGAGCGACTACAGCCGGGTCCCCCAGCCCAACGAGTTCGCCACTGCTGAGATGCAGCCGGGTGATGGCATGATCTATAACGGTCGGGTAATTCATAACGGTGGAGCAAATGTGACGGCCGACGAATGGCGTTTAGGTCTACATGTGTCTTTTGTGCTCGGTTGGCTGACTCCCGAAGAGGCGTTGCCCCTCGCGACTCCGTGGCAGGCAGCAAAGTCGATGTCTGAGCGCGCCCAACGTCTGCTCGGATGGAAAAGTTACGGCGAGCGCTCACGACTATGGACCGTGGACTACGAAGAAATTCGAGTCGCACTCGACCACCCCTAGATCTCAGGCTGCACGTCGGGGTCAGACCCCGACTTCGGGGTCTGACCCCGACTTCCACCCGGGCGCTATCCTCGCAGCGTGACAAGCACCTTTGGACGCGTCTTTCGTGTGACGACATTCGGCGAAAGCCATGGCGGTGGCGTCGGCTGCATCGTCGACGGATGCCCGCCGCGGCTGGCGCTATCGGAGGCGGATATTCAGCCCGACCTTGACCGCCGCCGCCCGGGACAGAGTCGACTCGTGACCCAACGCCAAGAAGCCGACCAAGTCGAAATTCTGTCCGGCGTATTCGACGGCACCACGCTGGGTTCGCCTATCTCCATGTTGGTCCGCAACAAAGATGCTCGACCCGGTGCGTACGACAACATGAAGGATCTGTTCAGACCATCGCATGCAGACTTCACGACCGAAGCAAAGTACGGGCTCCGCAACTGGCAAGGCGGCGGACGTGCCAGCGCTCGCGAAACTATCGGACGAGTTGCTGCTGCAGGTATTGCCCGCAAACTCCTCGCTCAGGTGGCAGGAGTCGAAGTGCTTGGCTGGGTCTCCAGCGTGCACACCATCGAAGCCTCGGTCAATCCCAACACGGTCACACTCGACGACGTAGAGGCTGACCCCACACGCTGCCCCGACCCAGCGGCCGCCGCTGAAATGACCGAAGCAATCGAGCAAGCTCGCCGTGATGGCAATTCGCTTGGTGGGGTGGTGACCTGTGTGGCCCGCAATGTCCCCTCCGGGCTTGGCACGCCAGTGTTCGGCAAGCTCGATGCCGATCTTGCTGGAGCACTGATTTCCTTGCCCGCAGCGAAAGGATTCGAGATCGGATCAGGCTTTGGCGGTACCACCATGACCGGCCGTGACCACAACGACGCATTCGTGCCTGGCAACACTGCCTCGACCCCAGATACCGAGACCAACTTCTCCGGCGGTGTGCAGGGCGGCATCAGCAATGGCGCCACAATCATGACTCGCACTGCCTTCAAACCCACGGCAACCATTTCGTCGCCCCAAAAGACGGTTGACCGAGCCGGCAACGCTGTTGAACTCGAAGCCAAGGGCCGCCACGACCCGTGTGTGCTGCCTCGCGCGGTACCAATGGTCGAAGCAATGACGCTGCTTGTGCTCATCGACCATGTTCTCTCTCAGCACTCCGTCGACGTCCTGTAGCGCTGCCGTCGTCTTACCTCATCTTGTCTCGCGGTTGAGAGCCGTGCGGTCACTTACCGTTCTGGGCCGTTCGCAAGAACTATTTCGCAGTTTGTAAGGAGCTGGCGCGGCGATATCGCGGGCCATGGCGACTAGCGTTTCATTCATGAGTTCCTTACGAGCCCGTGGAGCTGCAGCAGCGCTGTCAGTAGCCATGGTCGCCACCGCCTGTGGGGGCGGCACTGAAACCACCGCTGCTGTGGCTGCCGATACCACCGGGGCACCAGCAGCCACCTCTGAGGCCGTCGCAACCACAGCCCCGGTCGGCGCTCCTGAAGAACCGGTCGGCGCTCCTGAAGAACGAGTGGATGCCGAGGATCCTGCACCTGCCGCTCCTGCTCCAACCGCAGCCCCAACGACTGCCCCCGCCACGTCAGAAGCTTCAGCTCTAGCGCCCGCCGAGGCATCGATTGCGCTGCCAGCAATCGATGTCGTCGACTTGGCCTCCGGTCAGACCATCAGTTTGAGTTCACTCGCAGAACCTGGCGCTACCCTGCTTTGGTTTTGGGCTCCCCATTGACCGGCCTGTCGGTCCGAAGGACCGTCCGTTGCGCAGTTAGCGCAAGATCATCCTGAACTGAACGTCATCGGCATGGGAGCTCAAGACGGCCTGGACTTCGCCAACGAATTCGTGTCCAACACGGGCACTGGCGACGGCGCCATCACCATGATTTGGGACCCCAGCTTTGAATCGTGGCGCCAACTTGGAATCCGGGCCCAGCCTTACTGGATCCTGTACGACGCCCAGGGCAACGAGGTCACCTCGCGCCCCGGCGCCGTCGACATCGCAGCCGTCAACGCTGTCCTCGGGTAGTACGCCTTTCAGCTCGTTCATCGCCGAAACGCTGTCAGAGCTAAAGCATCTACGGTTCCCGCAGGCGTGGACAAGCCCTAAAAATTGGTGCAATTTGGGGCGACTGGGGATGGAGTTGCTGGTGATCATTGACTTGCAGGGTCTGGTCCGCCTACGCTCAGGAACCTCAACGCCGTAATTTCGCTGCTGTGGTTCACTCCACGCCAGCTTGCGGTTCGACCCACCACGGTCAAATACCCTTCCACCACACCCTTCAGGATCCCTTTCCATGGCCTTCGAGCACATGTTGCCCACCACCGTCGCCCCTGCAGCGGCCGATGGCTTCCCCGCCAAGCGCACCGCAGAAATTGTTGGTATCAGCTATCGGCAGCTCGACTATTGGGCTCGTACTGATCTTGTTAAACCAACCTCCCCGGCAGCGGGCAGCGGAAGCCGCCGCGCCTACTCCTACAAGAACCTGCTGGAACTCAAAGCAGTCAAAAACCTGCTCGATGCAGGTATCAAACTCGAGTCAGTCCGAAACGTATTCGAGTACCTGCGACTCCAACTCGACCAAGATCCGACCGAAGTCAACCTTGTCATCAATGGCGACGCCGTGCTGATCCAAAGCGGCGAGCAGATTATTGATCTGCTTCGTAACGGCCAAGGCGTGCTCAATGTCTTACCGTTGGCCGGAGTACAAAACGAAATCGATGCCCGCATTGTTGAGCTCTATCCCGAGATCGACATGACCTCGGTGAAAGCTCCCGCCGCAATCGCCCAGTAACGACCATTTCCTCAGGTTGATCAGACGGCCCAAAGCGGTGTTCTGATCATCATGCTGTCGATGTGTTGGGCACCCTTTGCCAGTGCCTCGGGGCACGACTAGAGGCAGTGTCTACTTGCCGCCAAAGTCTTCGGGGTTGATGTTGTCGATGAACTCACGAAACTCATCGAGCACTTCTTCGACCGCTTCGCCGTCTTCTTCGTCGTCGGATTCATCGGGCTCAGGAATGAAACCTGCAGCATCAACCACATGGGGCGCTGCGAATAGATCGGCGCCAGTACGAGCAGCAATCGCCAGCGCATCTGATGGGCGACAGGAAACCACTTCCTCTTTACCGCCAACGTCGAGATGCAACTCTGCATAAAACGTTTTGTCTCGAAGGTCAGTAACCAAGACCTTGCTGAGCGTCGCCCCGAGGACCACAAGCAAGTCCTTGAGGAGGTCGTGGGTCATGGGTCGGGGCGTATCGACGTCTTCGAGCGCCAGCGCAATCGCTGTCGCCTCGGCTTGGCCGATAAAGATCGGCAGCATGCGCACGTCGCCCTCGGTCTCCTGCAAGAGCACAATCGGCGTATTGCTGGGCATTTCGACCCGAACACCGACAAGTTTCATTGCGATCACGAACGACAGACTACCGCGTTCAAGCGCACTTAGTCCGAGCCGAATCCCAGACGATCGCGAAGAGATTTCACAATAATGGCCTCTCGTATGACGTTGCCCATATCAATGAGCTCGTCGGCGACCTCGCGAGCGCGGTTGTCGGCACCCCCGCCACGTTTGCGGGCAATAGGCGTCACGATCTGCTCTAGCATGCCAGCTTCGCGTTCTGCAGCGACTCGCCATGCTTTCAGGTGACGGGCCTCGATGCCATGCTGCAGAAAGGCGCCCGCGGCCTTTGCCACAGCAAGTTCATCTCGGCTGAATCGGGGACCGTCGGCAGTTTCGGTCGGCTCGATCAAACCAAACTTTGTGAGCTGCTCAAGCTGTTGGGCACTCAACCCGGCGAGCCTGGTCAAATCAGGTAGGTCAACGTCATCAGAAGCTAAGCCCGGCGCCCGGAAGCGAGACGATGCTGTCGCAGCGGCAACGACCTGAGCGGCTGCTGGCGTTGCGTCTTCGCTTTCGCCCTCGTTTTTGAGAACCGCGGCATCAAGCGGCTCACCTTGATCAAGCCGCTCCTTGATTACCCGCAACGGCAAGAAGTGATCTCGCTGCATCAGAAGAATCCAGCGAAGCCTGTCGACATCGTCAGCGGCGAACTTGCGGTACCCCGACGGTGCACGATGCGGCTCGACCAATCCCCGGCTCTCAAGGAACCGGATCTTGGAGATCGATACGTCGGGAAAATCGTCTTGCAGCAGGGCGAGTACTTCGCCGATGGATTTGTGATCAGCGTCATCATCGTGACTGCCTGGGTCTATGGATGAAGAAATGGAATCGCTCATGAATCGTCCGTTAGGAAAACGAGCTTGAACTTGCCAACCTGGACTTCGTCGCCAGATCGCAAGCTGCTTGACTCGATGCGGGTGCGGTTGAGATAGGTGCCGTTCAAGGAACCTGCGTCGCTTAAGAAGAAGGCATCGCCCTCTTGGTGCACTTGGGCATGACGCCGAGACACCGTGACGTCATCGAGGAAGATATCGCTCTCGGGATGACGGCCGATCGCCGTGTGACTGCCCATGACTTGATAACGCTGACCAGCCTTGGCGCCGCGCTTGACGACGAAGGTGGCGACCAGGTTCGAATCGCTGTCAGCAACCGATCCAGTCGTGGGGTCCTCGGGATCATCGGCTTCGATCAAAACGACGTCGTGCTCCGTCGTTGGTTCTTCATGGGACCGATGCAGATCAAAGCCGCACGAAGAGCAGTAGTTAGATGCCTCGCTATTGGGGTGAGCGCATCGGGAGCAAACGACTTCAGACATTGTTTACGCCTATCAGGGCACGGTAGGCCTGAGCATCAAGCAGGGTTGCGAGATCCTCGGGAGACTCTGGGCGCACGGTGCACAACCAACCGGCCCCGTATGGGTCGGAATTGATCGCCGTAGGGCTCGTCTCGAGCGCTGGATTCCGCTCGACCACGCTGGCTTGAACCGGCATGTACAAATCCGTCATTGCCTTGAAGGCTTCGATCTCGCCCATCTCGTCGCCTGCGCCGATCCTGATATCTGGCTCAGCGACCTGGACCATGGTGACTTCGCCGAGTGCTTCTTGGGCAAACTCGGTGATACCGACACGCCAAACGTCGCCCTCGGGCCGAACCCACTGGTGGTCTTCGGAAAAATGGAGATCTTCGGGCACGAGCATTCCAGCGAACCGTAGCCCATCCGAGGGATGAGCAAAACCTTGACTTTAGGTCGAGACTTCGGCGGTCCCGGAAACTCGCAGGAGTGGAAGGTACCCGTAAGCCGATACCCAGCTCAAGATGAGGGCCGGCACGCCAACGATCCAAGCCAACGTTCGGTAGATCGCGTCGCCGCTAGGTTCCGCTGATGCGGCGAGGAAAAGCGGCAGCGCAAACAACAACCCGAAGGTTGCGGTCTTGCCCCACCAGCTCACCTTGACAGTTCGTACCCCCCGGGCCCCCAGGTACAACGCAGCCACCGCCACGAGTGCTTCGCGCGCAAATACGGCGATCAGGAACCACGCTGGCGCAGCATCGACCACGACCATCGAGATAAGCGCGACCAGGAACATCAACCGATCCACCGTTGGGTCAAACACTCGCCCAAACTTTGACTGCTGGTTCAGAAGCCGGGCCAAGTAGCCATCGATCCAGTCGGTGGCGCCGAGTACCGCCAGCAGCACTGCCGCCCCATACCGCTGATCATTGGAGTGCACCATCCAAAGAAAGACGGGCACACAGAGAAGGCGGCCCAGAGTGAACAGGTTCGGCACCGTCAAGATTGCATCGGAACCTTCGACCGTGCCGTCGCGATCAAAGATGGGAGTTCGCGCCCCCGGTTCCTGTTGCCCCACGGGGTCAGCATACGATGTCGGCTATGGCATCGGTCTTCAGTCTCATCATCAACGGCGATCTACCCGGTCACTTCGTGTGGGCCGACGAGATTTGTGTCAGCTTTCTTTCCATCAATCCCATTACCGACGGCCATGCGTTAGTGGTGCCCCGCGTTGAGATCGACGAGTGGACCGACGTCGATCCAGCTGATGCCGCCCACATGATGACCGTCGCCCACCACGTGGGCAATGCCATCAAGACCGTGTTTACACCCGGGCGCATTGGGCTCATGATCGCCGGGTTCGAGGTGCCCCACACTCATCTCCACGTGATGCAGCTCAACGACATGGGCGATATGAGCTTTGCCAATGCAGCAACAACTGTGGACCACGGCGAGTTAACTGGCTTCGCCGATTCCCTTCGGACCACGTTGAGGAGCGCCGGTCACACCAGCGCCTCCGCTGCACCGTAGCGAACCAGCCAATGTGAGCACCCCAGGGGCGCTCACATTAGGGTTGCGCCATGCACTGATCGCCGATGGCCACGCGACCGCTTCGAAGCTCCGCAGGGAACCAGGCGGCACACCAGCGGAGCGAGCTACTCGTCTACTGGCTCGTTGCTGTCGTCTAATGACCCGAAACCGAAGTCGTCGATCTCAGCGGGTGTCGTCGGAACTCCCGCAATCAGTCCGGTGAACTTGTAGACCTCGATCCGGTCTTCGCCCGGCATCTCGCTCTGGAGCTGCCAGCCGCCCTGCGCAAGACGGACCCGGATCGAATCAATGTTGTCTTCGATACTTTCGAAATCACGATCGATAATGAGCCAGTCGACATTGGCAGTTGCGGTATCGACAACGAGTTCCTCGCGCTCGGTCATGGTGACCAAGACTTCGGGGTTCTCTGGGTCCAATTCACCGACGCTCAGATCTAGCTCGTAGACACCAAGCCGCTCTGAGAGCAGCGGGAGAAGCGAAGCAGATGCTCTGACGGGTGCCCCGTTGGTTGCCTCGGGTGGGATTGATGCCACGGCCTGCAGGCGGGCCAGATCAGTAGCATCTCGGGTGCCCCAGTCCCAAGGTTCCTGGTACGGGGAAGTCGTTGAATCGCGGACAAAGAAGACCAGCGAGGTAAGCAGTAGCGCCAGGATGATTCGGCGCTCGACTCGCACGGTCTTTACCAAAATACGGCCCGTGCGTTTGAGCGCGAAGACCGTGGCCACAAATACGAACACCGTCATCGGTACCGTCTGCGCAGCCTCGCGGAGCCGCCCAAAGGGCACGTCGGCGCCCATGTAGAGCACATAGAGCGGCACCGCAGGTAGCAAGTATCGCGGCGCTGTCAGCGGCAAAAACAGCACCGGCGCGAGCAGCGTGACCAGGATCTGGAAGTTCGCAAGTGTGCCGACAGCGGTCCAGAACCTGATCGGATGCGAGATGATTCCGCCGAGAGCGCCAAGCGGGGTATCACCAAAGGCTGAGTACGGAGCAAGGAACTGATAGGAGCCACCGTCGAGGCCCCGTTGCAGGCCATACATCGAAATCAGGAACCAGCCCATACCGCCAACCAGAGCGATAACTCCCACGCGTCGACGGCGCTCGATCAGCAGGAGCACTCCCAATCCCGCAATCGCTAACCCAAGATCGGCCCGGCAGCACAGCGCAAAGATAATGGCCGCGGTCAGAATACGCTTCTTCTCGTCGAAGCCAGCGAGAACTGCCCACATGAGGGCCGGAACGGCGAGCACCGCGGGCGCAAAGTCAGCGATATTCATATTGTGTACGTAGGTATAGATGCTGAACGCAAACGCAATGGTGGAGGTAGCACCGAGACCCAAGAGGCCATGGCGTCGGGCCAATCGCCACAGCGGAATGATCGTGAGGGAAAGCGCAATCGACCGAATCACCAGCAGCGTCTCGATGCGGGGCAGGACCGAGGTAAGTGCGCCGAGCGGGTACATGATCAACGATCCCTGCTCGGCAAGGATGTTGCCGCCCGACAACGTTGTTTCGGGTTTAAGACCTTCGCCTATCTGCCAAGCGGCTTGGGCGTACTTGGCGGTCTCAAAGCCGTGGTCAAGGGAGTTGTAACGAGCGAGCACCAGAACAATCAACAGCCCAGCATGTAGGGCCACAAAGCCGTAGGGCAACCACCGGTCATACCCAGGCGTATCGAGCCGCCCCTGAAGCCGAAGTATGAAACGGTCAATGCGGTCCCAGACTCCCTCCGCGACAGTGCGAACCCGGCCAAGCGCTGGCACGGTCGTGGACACGCTGCTCATAGCAACGACCTTTGGTCGCTATCGGCCATTGCCATGGCGTGTGCCTCGGAGGCAAGGCTGGCCTCGGTCATAGGTTCGACTTCGTCCATGAGCAAGGCTCCGGTGCTCCGTGAGTTGTTCACGGCGGTGCTCACGGCATGTATGGCAAACAGTTCCGATGGCGGGGGCTCGATCGCTGCCAGTAATGCGGTTGCATCGTGGTCTTCGACGTTGAGCCAGGCATCCCACATCGACGGTGGAATCATGATCGGCATCCGATCGTGGATTGGCTGCATCGCCTGGTTGGCTGCGCCGGTCAAAATTGTGCAGCTGCGAACGCGACCGCCGTCCCCGTCAGGATCTTTCCAGGATTCGTGCATTCCAGCAAACGCAAACGGGGCGCCGTCGGTGCGTTGAATGCACCACGGTTGCTTCCGAGGCTTCTTGGCGACCGGGTCCACGACTGCGGTCCATTCGTAGAACGCGTCGGCGGGCACGATGCAGCGATGCTTCTTGATGGCGTTGCGGAAAGCGCTCTTTTCAGTCACCGTCTCGACGCGAGCGTTGATCATCTTGTTGCCGATCGACGCCGACTTCGCCCAGAACGGAATCAAACCCCACCGCATCAGATCAAGGGATCGTTCATGTTCTGAGTGAACGACCACCGGCACGCGGACCGAGGGCGCCACGTTGTAGTTCGGCTCGGTCAGCGTTTCGCCGCCTACAGACGCGTCGAAGTAGTTGGCTATCTCGCCCGGAGACGAGGCAGACACAAACCGGCCACACATCGAAGCTGAGAGTACTACTCCGGTCGAGCTACGCCGCGCCAGACGGGCGGGTTGGCCCAAAGACCACCCCGCCCAACCGTCTGAGCAGTCTTTAACCGGTAAACGATGGTGTCGCTACAAGAACGTCAGTACCGAGGCCACCGGGGCCACAGCCGGCCAGGGCTTCGTCGATTGCGGCTGCCCTGGCACCATCAATCTCAGTGCCGCCACTGGACTGCCACTGCACCGGCGGCAGACCGTCGGTTGTTGACTCGGTCGCAACCAGATTGCAAATTGCTTCCAGTGTTGCACTGTCGGCATCGGTGAAGTCTGCGGTGCCGTCAGCGAACTGGATGGCTTGACCACCCACGGCGTCGTTGAGAGACGCAATGCCCAGCGTGGTGAGCAGCGATGGCGGTACCAAGACGGAGTCGACGCCGTGAACAACACACTGGTCAGCAGGCAGATCGGCAACGGTGATTCCCGACGCATTGATCGTTGGTGCTGGCCCATCGGTTCGGACCGCCAAACTTGAACCGTTCAGCGTTTCTACACTGCTCGCCGCAAGATCAGCCGAGGTCACTGCGCCAGGAACCACGTGGTACTGCAAGACCGAGGTCAACAGGTCCGTATCGGCCAGTAGCGCATCAGTGATTGCTTGGGGCACGGCCGCAAACGCTTGGTCGGTTGGGGCGAAGATGGTCAGCGGGCCAGAGTCAGACAGAACACCCACGACATCGGCGGCGGTCGCAACCATAATGAGCGTGTTGAACTCGCCGTCGGCGAGTGTCATCGCCAGTGATGGACAACTGAGTTCAGCGACTGAAGTCGCGGCCGGTGCCGGTTCTTCTTCCGGTTCAGCAGTCGGCTCGGGCGTCGGCTCAGCGGTCGGCTCGGGCGTCGGCTCAGCGGTCGGCACTGCGGTCGGAACCGCCGTTGGAGCAACGGTCGGAACTACGGTCGGTTCAACGGTTGCCGCTACTGCGGCTGCACCGTTGTCGACCACGGCGCCGTCGCCATCGCTGCCTCCGAGGCACGACCAGAGCAGCCAAGCGAGCAGTGCAATCAGTAGCAGCGGCAGAAGCCATTTAAGCCAACCGAATCGACCTCCAGCCGCAGCGGCGAGGCCACGATCATCGTCGTCGCCTCCGCCACCTCGGCCCGCAAGGCCAGCTGCACCTGCGACTCCTGTCGCCCCAGCTCCGACCTTTGCGGCGGTACTACCGGCAACCTTCTTGCCTTTGCCCGACATAGCAGCCGCGCCGGCTACCCCGGCTGCTCCAACGGCCCCCGCAGCGGCGAGTCCTTTGCCAGCAACGGTGTCATCGTCTTGGAGGGTCTCGCGAACATCGGCCTTGTTTGTCCGAAGAGTTTCGCGCGCGTCGCCAGCTTGTTCAGTGACATCGTCATCACCGTCTCGCCCAAGCAGCGCAGCAGCGCCAAGGGCAGCAGCGCCAGCGGCGCCCGCAGCCGCAACTCCCTTGCCGCTCACACCCTGGTCAGCTTTCGCCGCAGCAGCCTTCTCAGCCGCAGCCTTCTCAGCCGCAGCCTTTTCAGCTTTCGCCGCAGCAGCCTTTTCCGCAGCCACCTTCTCAGCTTTCGCCGCAGCAGCCTTCTCAGCAGCAGCCTTCTCAGCAGCAGCCTTCTCAGCAGCAGCCTTTTCCGCAGCCGCCTTGTCGTCATCTTTGCCAAGCAACGCGGCGGCCCCGGCTACTGCGGCGACGCCTGCACCGGCGCCAGCCATGGCGGCCTTTTTGCCAAGGCCAGTTTCGTCGTCGTTGGCCTGGACGTTGCCAGCATCATGGCCACTGGTCGAGGATGCTGCTGCCCCGACTCCGGCCGCAGCGAATCCGAGTGCTCCAAGACCGAGCCCGTTGAGCTGCTCGGCGGTGCACGGATGACCACTTGCGCCCGGCTCAAAGTCAGCCGAACTACTTCCTTCGGGGTGTGAACCAGCGAGTGTAAAACCGGCAGCCTCGGCCACCGATGGCGACACGAACCAGACTTCGGCCTTGGTGTTCGGGTAGCCCTGACTATCCGGGCGGTGATACTTCATCGAATCCGCATTGCCCTTGATGGGATGACACTCCGGCATCTCATGGACATCGGCCATCGGTGCCCGCGAACCCAATCCGAACGGCTGATCGTCGACAGGCACAACGGGTTTTTCCATAATGACCGTTTCATCGGCGCCAAAGGCATCGGAGCCAACAGCAGCTGCAGCCCCCGCGGCAGCGACGCCTGTCGCAGCGGCACTACCGCCGGGCAGTCCCATGCCGTTTACTTGGTCCGCAGTGCATGGATGCCCGCTCGCGCCTGGTTCGTAGTAAGCCGAACTACTTCCTTCGGGGTGTGAACCAGCAAGAGCGAAGCCAGCAGCCTCGGCCACCGACGGCGACACGAACCAGACTTCGGCCTTCGTTTTGGGATAGCCCTGGCTATCGGGGCGGTGATACTTCATCGAGTCGGCATTGCCCTTGATCGGGTGACACTCGGGCATCTCATGCACGTCGGCAAACGGAGCATGTGAACCGGGACCAAACGGAGTCTGACCGGCGTTGCTTTCGGTCGGCGCCGACGCTGCGGCTGGCATCTGGGTGGTCTGATCCGCATCGGCATCGTCGACCTTGGCCATACTCACGGTTTCGCGAACTTCCACAGCCCGATCCGCGGCCGCGGTTTCGTCATCGCCGAAATCGCCGAGCGCTGCCACTCCCCCAGCGGCATCGGCCACACCAGCGGTGGAGCGAACAGTGTCGTCGTCGCTCCCGAACAATTTGGCAGCACCAGCTGCAGCCGCTCCGCCAGCTGCCACCGCCGCAGTCTTGCCCAGACCGCCGCCGTCTTCGGTGGCGTCGGAACCGGCTTGGACTCTCGCTCCGGCGGTGTTCTCAGCAGCCTCGGCCGCTGCTGCTACACGAGCGCTTGCTGAAGCCGCTCCAGAGGCTCGGACATCGTCGAACTGCTGAACAGAACATGGATGGCCCGATGCCCCAAGCTCGAACTCAGCTGATGAGCTGCCCTGGGGGTGGGTGCTCGACAACGAGAAGCCTGCAGCGTCGGCGGCCGACGGCGAAACAAACCAGACTTCGGCAACCGTGGCTCCATAATTCTCACTATCGGGCCGGTGATATAGCATCGAGTCGACGTTTCCCTTGATTGGATAACAATCGGGCATCTCGTTCGGGTCATCAAGCGGCGCGTGCGAGCCGGATCCGTGGGACTGCATCTCGGGCATCGTGTCTCCTCAAAAGACGTGTGATTCGCCGATTGGAACCGGCGGGAGGCGCGGACGCCAAATGAGTGTCAAACTACTTTAGATGGGATGTCGACGCACCGATTGGGGCGGACGCCACCGAGATCGGCTAGGCCGACCAGCAGTCGTGTCACCTCATTTGGGGTCGACAACCCGTCGAGAGCGATGATACCGGCGTGCCTTCCCTAAATGTGGGGAGCCTTTGCCCGGTTTGGGTCACCAGGCCTAGCCACTTCGGCTAGAAAAACTGGCTGGTTAGATCCTATGTTAGGTGCTATGACTCGTCCCCCTAGCTGGTTCACCGGCGCAGTAGCTAATAAGCCCGAAGCCCGCACCCTCGAGGTCGATGGCTGCGCTATTAACTATCTGGCGTGGGGCGATCCATCACTGCCTTGTTTGCTCTTACTCCACGGAGGCGCCGCCCACGCCCATTGGTGGTCCTTCATCGCCCCGCAGTTCACGCAGCGGTATCACGTGATCGCTCCGGACCTGTCCGGGCACGGCGACAGCGGCCATCGAGCCAGCTACTCAATGGAGCAGTGGGCCGACGAGGTCATGGCCGTAGCAAGAGCTTCGGGCGCCCCAGGTCGCCCCATACTGGTTGGCCATTCGATGGGCGGCCATGTGGCCATTGCTATCGCGGCCAGGTTTGGCCAAGACCTCGCGGGTGCCATCATCCTTGACTCGCCGGTTCGGGCCCCTGACCCTGAGTCCGAGGAAGGTGAGCGCGGCCGCATGTTCAAGAACCCCAAGACCTATCCCGACCTGGCCACCGCAGTTGACCACTTTCATCTCATGCCGCCACAGCCGTGCGAAAACGGCTTCATCGTCGACTACATCGCACGTCATTCACTGAAAGAGACCGAGGCGGGGTGGACCTGGAAGTTTGATCGCAATGTCTTTGCCCGCGAGCGCTACCAGACCAATGACTACCTAGAACGCGCCACCTGCCGCCTGGCTCTCATGCATGGCCAACTGAGTGATTTGGTGACGCCCGAGGTTCAAGCACATATGGAGAAACTCACCGGACGTAATGCTCCCATGGTGGAGATTCCGCAGGCCTATCACCACATACCGCTCGATCAGCCTTTGGCGCTGATCGCCGCAGTCCGGGCAATTCTGGCCGACTGGGATCATTCCATAGACAAGAAGCGGCTGCGCGACCTCACCACCTGAGCCGGGCCCTCGCGTGACTTGTGACCGCCGGTACCAGCCGCTCGAGCCCCCAACGATAGCCTTGCGCCGATGTCCACCGCACCGGAAACGCGCCACCTTCCGGGCGACAAAAACACTGCGTTAACGACAGAAATCAGCCAGCGCGAACTGCTCACCATGATCTCGGCGATCATGGCCCTGATGGCCTTGGCTATCGATCTGCTTCTGCCCGCGTTCGATGACATCGAGGCTGCCTTTGGCCTGGACCCTCAAGCCCGCCAAGCCTCGCAGACGATCACTGTCTTCTTTCTGGGACTGGCGGTAGCGCAGGTCATTTGGGGTCCGCTAGCGGACCGGTTTGGGCGCAAGCCCATCCTGTACGCGGGTATAGCGATCTATGCGGTGGGAGCGATCGGATGCGCATTCGCCCCAAGCCTGAACGTTTTACTTGGCTTCCGGTTCCTTTGGGGTATCGGGGCCGCAGGATCCCGGGTGGTGGCCACGGCCATCATCCGTGACAGCTTCGAAGGCACCAAGATGGCTCAGGCCATGTCACAAATCATGGCCGTGTTCGTGATGGCTCCAGTGTTTGCGCCTGCGATCGGCGCCGGCCTGATCGCCGTGTTCTCCTGGCGCTCAATCTTCTGGTTCTGCGTCGTGTGGTCAGCATTTATCGTGCTGTGGAGTCGCCGGCTTCCAGAGACGCTACGCCCCGAGCACCGGCGCCCCCTTGAGTTCCCGTCGATTGCCGCCGGCTTTGGCATCGTGGTGCGCAATCGGATCACTACTGGCTACACCCTGGCTACGTTGTTTCTTCAAGCTGTCTTTACTGCCTATCTTGGGAGCTCCGAGACCATCATCGACGAGGTGTTTGGGCGCGGAGATCAGTTCCCCTTCATCTTTGGCGCCGTCGCTATCTTGTTCGGCGTTGGGGCGCTTATTAATGGGCAACTCGTCCGCATCTTTGGCATGAGACAACTCATCCATGTTGCGCTGACGCTCGTGCTTGTGATGGCGTGTGCTTTGGCGGCGGTCAGCGTGCTTGCCGATGGATCGCCGAACTTCTGGATCTTCATGCCGATGCTGGGCCTCGTGCTTGCAATGTTTATGTTCTTGATGCCGAACCTGAACACGAGCGCTCTTGAGCCAATGGGCGAAGTTGCCGGAACCGCGTCATCGTTAACAGGCGCAGCTCGCATCGCTGGCGGAGCGATCCTGGGCGCCTTCGTCGACAAACAAGTCGTTAACTCAACAACACCGTTTGCCGTGGCCATCGTTGTTTTCTCGCTGTGCGCTATCGCCGCCGTTATCTGGGCCGAACGAGCGCCAAAGACCAAATCAACAGCTGTTGCTAACGCTGCTTGAATCTTCAGTCGGATTCTTCGACCGCGCGCTCGGCTTGGACTACCAGCCGCTCTATGCCAGCAACGATCTCAGCCGGCGTTGGCTCCGTGACCTGAAGCGATCGCTCATCGAAATAGGCCAGCTCGGCCGGACAAGTTCCCGAGCCGGTCGTCGGGGGCGGGCTCACCGCCTGATCAGTTGACTCGCTCGAGGCGGCGCAGGCCCACATGATTGCAGTGCCCGAACTCATGCCGTAACAAAAAGACCACGCACCGCTATTTCAACAGAACAGCGGTGCGTGGTCTTTGAGTTATTGCCCGAGAGTGCGCCCGGCGGCGTGGCCGGGGGCTTCTCTACTCTTGCTCGTCGAAACGGCGGCGGCGACCGACGATCGAGAAGAACCCGCCGGAGGCGGCCAAGGCGATTGCAGCGGTGACGAGCCAACCCGAGCTTGAACCCGTGATTGCAAGCGGAGGTGTCGTCATTGGCACCTCGCGTACTGGTGGCGGGTTCGTAATCGTAACGATCTCTAGCGGCTCCGTTGGGGGCGGCAGGATCGGTGGCGGAACGATTCGAATGGTGTCATCGTCGATGTTGTCCGATGGGTCTGGGTCCGGCGTATCACTACCCGCAGTGGCCGTGTTCACTAGCGATTGGCCAGCCGTAGCAAAGGTTTCGACCCGAGCGAAGTAGACCAGCGTCTCAGTTTCGCCTGCCAGTAGTGGCGACGCCTTCAAACACGTGATCTCATTATCGGCGGTTTGGGAGCAATCCCACTCATCGTTGTCGGGCAACGACTGCACGGTGAGCCCTGCGGGCAACGTGTCAACGACAACCACGTTGACTGCTGCGTCTGGGCCGGTGTTGGCAACCTCGATCGTGTACAACACGGCCGTATTGGTTGAAGTTTCGTTCAGATCACCATTGGTCTTAGTCAACGACAGGTTGGCTTCGAGCACATCGACCTGAGCTGGATCCTCGGGAACCAGAGGCGGTGTATCGGGGAATGGTTCACCAGTTGGGTCGATCGGAGTACCAGTTACCGACGCGATATTCACCAAGTCAACAATTGCGGCAGCGGTGTGAGTTACAACAACTGAGTCGCCGGGCGCAATGTCCTGCTCAGCTTCCGGGACTGGGATGGTCACACCGAGAGTGCTGTCTTCGACCTGCTCAACCCGAACGGTAACCCCGCCGGTGTTGGTGATCGTGAAGCAGTAAGTGACCACGGAACCAGCGTTAACAGAAACCAACTCGACGGAGTTAGCACAGTCGGCGTTGGCGCCGGCAGCCACCGTCTTGGCCAGCTCAAGGGCAGCCTCGTTCACTGCAGCCTCGTTCTCGTCGACCTCGGGATCGAGGTCAGGCAGCGGCACGCCTTCGGGCGTCGACGGAGTTCCAACGACGGAAGCTACGTTGTCGATCCCGCCAGCAGCGATCGTGCCATTCAAGCTAAAGCGGATCGATTCCGCCACGGCGAGCACAGCAGGCACACGGCCCTCGAGCACGTCCTGATCGGAAATGCCGGCAGGAGCATCAGTGAACAACACATTCGTGAGTTCAACGTCGCCGGTGTTCGTGATCACGAAGCACCAAGTGATGGGGTCGCCGGTAACACCAAGCACGAACTCATCGACGCCTTCGACAGCAAGGGAGCAGTCTGCATCGGCACCAGCAACCACCGTCTTACTCAGCGCAATCCCTGGCTGCAAGGGTGGTTCGGTCAGGTCGATTACGGCGGTGTCGTCGACTTCAGGCAGAGGCGTGCCATCAGGGCCTTCGCCGTTGGCTGTCGCCGTGTTTTGATCCGGCGTGTCAGCGGCAATTTCAAGATCGAACGACCGCGTGGC
>Ga0114956_1000847_pt1 | contig 23312 bp, 9 predicted proteins | sample MaitaG_FD_87304 | JGI IMG/M metagenome (GOLD analysis project Ga0114956, IMG submission 87304) | Marine algal microbial communities from Maine, USA - Maine_Asex2 metaG | ecosystem: Host-associated > Algae > Red algae > Unclassified | place: Maine, USA | collected 2015-01-05
CGTTCCATAGAACCAAAAGGCGCACGGTGAATCATCACAGGACGGTGCTTTTGATTGTCGGCTCCAATGTACTCCAGTTCAAAACGTTCAGGCAAACTGTAATCAACCTGAATGGTTCCCAACTGCCAACTTCTACCCAAAGCATCTTTGACCATAAAGTCAAGTTTTGGTCCATAGAATGCAGCTTCGTCATACTCAACAACTGTCTTCAAACCTTTCTCCTCGGCCGCTTTTATTATCGCTGCCTCTGCCTTTTCCCAGTTTTCGTCTGTCCCTATATACTTTTCTCTTTCTGTTTGGTGTCTGAGTGAAATTTGAGCAGTAAAGTCGTTAAAGCCCAATTTGGTAAACACCAATTGCACCAAATCAATGACCTTCATAAATTCCTCTTCCAATTGCTCTGGCATACAAAAAAGGTGGGCGTCGTCTTGGGTAAAACCTCTTACTCTTAACAAACCGTTTAACTCACCACTTTGTTCGTAGCGATAGACTGTTCCAAATTCTGCCAAACGGACAGGCAGGTCTCTATATGATCGGGGTTCTGCTTTAAAGATTTCACAGTGATGTGGACAGTTCATAGGCTTTAAAAAATACTCTTCTCCCTCTTTTGGTGTCTTAATAGACTGAAAAGAATCTTCTCCATATTTTTCGTAGTGTCCAGAAGTTTTATACAAATTAATATTGCCAATGTGTGGCGTCATCACCATACTATAGCCCGATTTTTCTTGTTCGTGTCTCAAAAAATCTTGTAACCGCATTCTCAAATCGGTTCCTTTTGGCAACCACAATGGCAAACCAGAACCGACTTTTTCAGAGAAAGCAAACAGCCCCAATTGCTGACCCAATTTTCTATGGTCTCTCTTTTTGGCTTCTTCCAATAATTCTAGGTAAGCCTCCAACTCAGCAGCTTTCGGAAAAGAAACGCCATAGATTCGAGTCAACTGCTTGTTCTTTTCACTCCCTTTCCAATAAGCCCCAGCAATACTTAATAATTTTACCGCTTTGATAAAACCTGTATGTGGCAAATGTGGTCCTCTACACAAATCGGTAAAGTTTCCTTGCTCGTAAAATGTAATCTGTCCATCTTCTAAATCATTGATGGTTTCTTCTTTATACGGATCGCCTTTTTCAATAAAATAAGTCAAGGCATCGGCTTTCGTAATGTCTTTTCTAGTAAAAATGTTTTTCTGGCGTGCCAACTCCAACATCTTCTTCTCAATCTTCAACAATTCAGCTTCTGTCAGCTTGTGTTCGCCGAAATCTACATCGTAATAAAATCCATTGTCAATCGCTGGACCATAACCCAATTTCACACCAGGATATAAAGCTTCTAAGGCTTCCGCCATTAAATGCGCAGACGAATGCCAAAAGGTACTTTTCCCTTCTAAATCGTCCCAAGTTTTCAATTCAATGGTCGCATCGTTTTCAATTGGACGAAAAGCGTCCCAAACCTCATCATTGACTTTGGCTGCCAATATTTTTTTTGCCAAACTATTACTCAAAGACTTAGCAATGTCCAAACTCGATACGCCTGATTCGTATTCACGAGAGTTGCCATCGGGAAAAGTTATTTTTATCATTCTATATCTTTTTAATCCTTTTTGTTTTTGGCAAAATCCCCTTTCACCAAATCGAGCGCAAATTTACGCTATTCTTGTGGAATTTGTATCATTTAAACAGTATTCTACAGCCGAAGTCTTCATTCCAAAATTTCATGAAGCGTAGCGAAAGTAAATATTTGGAATGACAGACTTCGGTTCATAACTTTTTTTTGGAATGATGTGTTCTAGTTGGACAGTTTCAAAAACCTTACCTTTGCCCCACTATGAAAGGTCCATTTTGGTTAACAGACGAGTTGGTTTTTCCGCATCCCAAATTTGCGGATGAACATGGTATTTTGGCGATTGGCGGAGACCTTTCTCCACAGCGTTTGCTGCTCTCCTACTCCAATGGTATTTTCCCTTGGTACAACGAAGACGAACCCATTATTTGGTGGTCGCCCGATCCTCGTTTTATTTTACGTTGCGAAAATTTGAAGGTTGCCAAAAGTATGCGTCCGATTTTTAATAAAAAGAAATTTCGCATCACCTATGATCAGGCTTTTGAAGAAGTCATTCGGGCTTGTAGTCATCCTCGCCCTAATTTACCAGAAGATGGTACTTGGCTTACCGAAGAAATGATTGCTTCTTATATTTACTTACACAAATTGGGGTTGGCGCACTCTATTGAAGCTTGGAAAGAAAATGAATTGGTGGGCGGTTTGTACGGCGTTTCGCTCGGAAGAGCATTTTTTGGTGAGTCTATGTTTGCAAAGGAAAGCAATGCGTCGAAAGCTGCTTTTATTACAATGGTTCAAAAACTACAGGAATACGATTTTACTTGGATTGATTGTCAAATACATACCAATCATCTAGAGAGTTTGGGTGGTGAGAATGTTTCCAGAACAGACTTTTTAAAAATGCTGGACTTAGCTCTTGAACAAGATACCTTAAGAGGAAATTGGGGTGTTTTGCTACAATGAGAGAATGAGTGAATGTATGGGTTTTAGTTCCTCTTGCTAATTTTGAATTTATAGTAAAGAAAAACATACAACCAAAAATGATTTCAACTCAGAACTTTCAAAGTAAAATCACTATTCCCACATTTCTACATTCTTACATTCCCAGATTGAAACAAGACTACGCATCTACTTTAAGTCCTATGCTGTGCTGACGATACGCCAGAACATCTTCCAAAGACTCTTCTTCATACAATCCAATTTTACCAATAATCGATTCACTTAAAGGCTTATTGCTTTTTTTACTTACAATAAGATTGGGCTGTTTCCTCGACTTCACTTTTTGAATAATACTTTCCAATTGTACATCTTCTAATGAAGAAAGAGCTTCTATCAATTGTGCTTCTGTAAGTTTAATCTTTATATTCATGACTGGCTGTTCGTGCTTAATTAATAATAAATAGTTGATGATTTTTGGAGAAACGCTTAAACATCATAGTTCCTGACGCCTAATACTTTATTCGCTCCAATGCTTCTCGTTTCTGATAAGAAGAAATCTTTAAAGACTTAAAGGTTTTATCGAAAACAGGGTTGGGATATTTGTGTAAAGCCAGCCAGAGATATTGAAGGTGTTTCTCTCGTATGACTTTCTTTTTAACGTCTTTTATCTGAGTAAAAAGCTGATTAATTTCGGCTGTTGGATATTGCACCAATGCTTGATAAACGATCAGTAATTCGCTTTCTCGAACTCCTTTTTTCTTGGCAAGAATAAGACCATAACGTTCTTTCAATTTGGGTAAAAAAGCTGGATTTGGCCACTCTCTAATAGCCTCCATAGCATAATAAGAATCGTTTTCAAAGAACAAACCATTGACCATACCAATATCTGCTTCTTTCTTATATTTTGCCAAACGGGCTATGGTTTTCGGATCTTTGGTATTGAGTGCAAGATTTCTTATTGTTTCATAGTTCGCCTCCGTTGGTTCCAAATCTAAAATTAACTTTCGTCTTTCTTCTAATTGATTGTCGTTGGTCTTAAGTAAGTAAGTCTCCAGTTTTTGCTCTTGCGCTTCGGTCATTTTAAGCAGAGAAGACGAAATCTCTCCTTGGCTCATTAATAAAATATAAAAGTCCCCAACTTTCATTTCCATCAAATCATCGTCGGTAAATAAACCCACTTGTTCGGTATCGTTCAATTTACTCCAAAGCACCTCAAAGCTTTCCGCATAATGTTGCTCCAACAATGCCCAAAAAGCATAACAGCGCACTTCTGGACTTTCGTGATTGGTCAATTCCAGCATTTCACCCAAAGTAGCCGCATTGGTCAAATCCCTAAAATTTTGAACTTGACTTTCTCGTTGTTTAACCAAAAACAAATATCTATCGTAACTGAGGTTGTATTTGCGTCTGTCCATTCGATTCCGACCATTGGCTGAATAAGGTGCATCATTGGGTCGAATGCCATATAAATCGTTGAAAGGGTTCTGGGTATTGTTCTGATAGCGTTCGTCCAGATTGGTCGCCTCCACTCCTATCATAACAGCATCTACTTTCGCAATACGATTTGACAAACGCTGCACTTTATTAGAAAGTTGAGCATTGAGTGGCGCATAAAAAAACATCCAAAGGATTAAACCAATAAACCAATATTGGTTCGTAATAAGGTCAAATTCTTTATTAGAAGAAGGTTTGGTAAAATGCATATATAATATGATGGTTTTTTTGATAAAACGTAACAACATATTTAAAAAAAATATGATTATTCGTTTTAAAAACTAAAAATACTTCGATGCTAAAATCAGTAATTTCATATATAAAAACAAGTTTTCAATAATAAATAATTTGACCTTTTTGACTATTAACAACTAAATAAAAAAGAGTTTATTACTGTGATAAATACGGTATGTTTTAGCTTATAATTTGAAGCAAAATACATACAAAAACATTATAAGCAACTAAATATCAATTATTTACAATATGTCACAAAACAAAAAACAAATGATTCAAAACTATGCTTTTTTATATAAATTCTATTATTTTTTTCTTATTTTAAGTCCAAAGAAAGATTTGGCTCGTATATGAAGATGAAAGACATTTACGGTTTATATTAAAAAAATTACAAACAACATTCATTCAAAACTATCTGCAATCCATATCTTTGCTAGGAAGTAGGAAATCCTCCTCTTTCCATAAGATTGAATTTTCAATTTGCGCATAGATAAAAACATATCGGAAGAACAATTGATTCTTTTGCTTAAGCAAAAAGATAAAAGAGCTTTGGTGCATTTATATGACCATTATGGAAAAGCTTTATTTGGCGTGGTATATCGCATAGTCAATAATCAAGAATTAGCCGAAGAGGTTCTTCAGAGTAGTTTTGAAAAAATTTGGGATAAAGCTCATCAATATAATGCCAGTAAAGGGCGTTTGTTTACTTGGATGCTTAATATTGCCAGAAATACAGCTATTGATAAAACAAGATCAAGAGAATTTCAGCAAAAAATTAAGACCAATACTTTTGAGGAACATGTAAATATGATTGCTCAAAGTAAAACGGTAGAATTAGCTGTTGATGCTCTTGACTTAAAAAAGTTTACTAACCAACTAGACGAAAACCAAAGAAATATTATTGATTTAATTTATTTTCAAGGTTACTCTCAATCGGAAACTGCCAAGAAATTGGACATTCCATTGGGAACCGTGAAATCAAGGGTACGTTCTGCCATTCTCTCTTTGAGAAAATGGATGATCTGCATCATATTTATAATGCTTGGATGAACATTAAGGAGTACATATCGTCAGGAATTTTGGAATTGTACGTTTTAGGACGACTTTCTGAAGTTGAGAACATGGAGGTCTCGGACTTGGCAAAGGTACATCCTGAAATCAATGAAGAAATACTCGATATTGAAATTTCGCTCTTTCAACTTTCTGAAGAACTAGCTTCAAATAAGTTGCCTGTTAAAGAACGAATCCTTGGTATCTCTAAGGAACAGTCAAATACAGCGCACAATATTGATAACAAAGGACCAAAGATTGTGCCAATTCAACCTTGGTGGAAACAGGTAGCGGTTGTGGCTTGTCTGTTGTTATTGAGTAGCATTTTGGGCAACCTTTACTATTATACCCAATTACAGGACAAAAGTGCCAAGCTTCAAGCATTGCTTGATGAACAAAGTGTGCTTGCCGAAAATGCGACCATCTATCAAACAAACTATAAAAACACCAACGAACAGTTCCAAGCCATTAGAGCACCTGGAACCAAAGTAGTTGAATTACAAGGACAAGCAGTAGCGCCTGATGCTAAAGCAGTCGTTTACTGGAATCCAGACAAACAGACAGTCTTCTTAGATGCCAATCAATTGCCGACTCCACCGAAAGGTAAAGTGTATCAGTTGTGGACATTAAAGCTAAAGCCGCTCACTCCTACCGATGCAGGTGTAATGTCTGAATTCAAAACAGATGGTGACAATTTCTTCCAGCTCAAAAATGTTTCTTCTTCTGAAGCTTTTGCTATTACCTTAGAGCCTGTTGGAGGAAGTGTTTCTCCTACGCTTGAGCAATTATATGTAATGGGTACGCTTTAATATCATATTTTAAAAAAAAGATTGTTTAATGCTAAATAATCTTTTTTTTATGCCTATCCTTGCCTTTTGAAATTGTATACTGTATCCTTATAATTTTTTTGCAAATCAATAAATTATTTATATGTTTTAACTTAAAAAACATGTATTTATGATAAAATATTGACACCTTAAACATACTACTGTTGACTTATACAACCTACATATATTTTATAAATCGCTGATTACCAAAAAATTACATCATTTTAACCATATAAAACCTCTAAGAATACAACCTCACAATCACTTTATTCTTCACCATAATTTATATATAAATTTTGAGTACATGTAAATGTATTTGCTATTTATGTAAACAAAGCAAACAATGCTACGTTAATATCGCATCATTTGTTCCTCTTTTTTAACAAAAAGTATAAAATATTTACAATTAAGTAATCCGAACAGACTACCAACTTCGTAAGTTATAATATAGATATATCATTTTTTTATTACCAAACTTAAATTTCAATGAGTACAAATTTTATTCACGGCCATTCTAGGCTCAAATCAATTGTGGCTCTGTTGGCAATCCTGATGATGCTACAAAGTATTTCAGCTTTTGCTTCAAGTCACAGAGAAGCACCGCTAATAGCAAACGATCCACTAGCGGACAACACTGACCTTTACGCTTTCCGTAGCCCCGACGATCCAAATACGGTAACCATTATTGCCAATTACATTCCTGGGCAGCTGCCACAAGGTGGACCAAATTACTATTCTTTTGGTGAAAACATCCGTTACGAAATCCACATTGACAATGATGCGGCTGTAGTGGGGGATGAAATTATTTACCGTGCTACTTTTACACAGGTAAATGAGGATCCTACTACTTTTTTCAACATTAGATTAGGACAACAAAATTTAAAAACCACTTATACTTTAGAAAGAAGTATGGATGGTGGTGCATCATTTACTGCCATTGTTACCAATGGAATTGTTCCTCCAAACAATATTGGAGAACGTTCTATTACAGGCGGTGCTGGTCTTGGCGCATCTAGTTATGAAGCGCTTGTTCAAGGTGCCATTACAACTGCTACTACAGGCGAGCAAGTCTACTGTGGTCCTGCCGAAGATCCTTTCTTTGTGGATTTAGGAGGAATATTTGATTTGGGTAATGCACCTCGTCAAGGGGAAGACCCTCGTGATGGTTTGGCTGGGTATAATGTCCACTCAATCGCTTTACAGATTCCTATTGCTACTCTACAAAAAAATGGCTTAGATGTTTCTCAAGCAACAGACATTTTAGATGGTGAGTTTGTAATTGGTGTTTGGGCTTCTGCTAGTCGCCCTGCTATTCGTACGTTACAAACAACTGGTGCTTCTCCTATGGACACTGGTGACTGGGTTCAGGTTTCTCGTTTGGGAATGCCTTTGACCAATGAAGCAGTTATTCCTATTGGAAGTAAAGATAAATGGAACTTCTTGACTCCATATAATGAAGATCCTGCAGATTTCGAATATTTCTACAATCCTGAATTGGGTTTGTATATGGACGATGCCTTATTTGGTGGTGCAGTTCCTGCATTTGCTCCTTTAAGAATTCAAGAAGCTTCTTTGGCTGGTTTATTTGGTCCTACTTTCCCTGGATTTGATTTTACCAATGGTGCGGATGGTTTGTTCGGACTAAAAGGTAGTGCTGCTGTTGCTGGTACAGCTTTAGATGATGCTGTTTTTGGTACTTTATTGCTTCCTGCTGCTGCAAAACCTCGTTCAGTGGATTTATGGCCTGCATTCCACACAGGTGTGCCTAATTTCCCTCCATATCAATTGGCAACGGGTAAAACAGGAGGTAATCCTTTAACGGTTGGTAAGCCTTTCATCAACAACTTTTTACCAAACGGTGGAGATATGCTTCGCTTGAATATGGCGGTTCCTCCTACCGATAGAAACTCTGCTGACTTTAGTTCACTTGGTTTGATTCAAGCGGCTGTTGTTGGTTTGACTGATCCTGCTTTTGCAAACACGAACATCGAATTCATTCCAAATATGGATGGTTTCCCGAATGGTCGTCGTTTAGAAGATGATGTTACAAGAATTGAGTTACAAGCAGTTGCTGGTGCTGTATTGGCTGCTGTTGGTTTGTGGTACGATGATTATGATGCTACCGATCCAAATGCTTCTCCTGTTACATCAGATTTATTAAATGTCATTACTTATTCTACTGGTGTTGATTTTAACGATGTTGCATTTAAGCCTGCTTTCCCTTATTTGGCTAGTCCTAGTAGTGGTACTGCTGTTGGTAACCCTAACGCACCATTGGATTTGAGTGCTTCTAACCTATATGTTTCTAATACAGGAACTCCAGGTATCAACATTTATGCGCCTGCTCTTTCTGACATCAACCAGACCAAAACAATTGCAACTATGCAAGCAGATGGTAACGGTGTTGTTGTAGACGAAGCAACCAATACTTTGTTCCAATTGTCAAGAGCTACTTCTACAGTAAAAATATTTGATTTTGCTTCTTCTGTAAAAGGAAATGCAACACCAATTACTGAGTTTACAGATCCTGGTATGGTAAGTGGTCGTGAAATTGCTTATGATGCTGCCAACGATATTTTATATGTTGCAGACCATGATGCTGGTGTTTCAGCTATTTTGGCTTACAACAATGCTTCTACTTTAAGTGGTACAGTTAGTCCTGATAGAGTTTTATCTTTAAACGGTCGTCCTTGGGGTATTTCTTATGATGCTGCAAACGATAGAATGTACGTTGCCAAAGATTTGACTAATATGTATCAGACTTATGACAACATTTCTACGCTTCCTTCTGGTGTAACAGCTCCTACTACCGAAACAGCTTTGGTTGGTATGACTCGTGTACACGGTATTCACTATAATGCTACTGCAGACGTTTTATTGGTAACTGAAATTGGTGCTGCTTCTGGTGGTGCATTTGATACAGATGGTGGTATTCACATCATCGAAGGTGCTACTGCTATTGTAGCTGGTCTTCCAGTATCTATTACAGCTGCTAGAATCATTGCAGGTCCACAAACACTAATGGGTAATCCCGTTGATGTTGATTACAATGCTGCAAATGGTAGTGTTTTAGTTGCTGAAAAAACAAAAGGTGGTTATGTATTAGCGTTTGACATCAACGACAGTGGTGATGTTTCTCCTACTATTTCTCGTCCTTATGCAGTACCTGAAGCTGTTTATTATTCGGCTTCTACCAATACACTTTATGCTTCTAATACAGCTACTCCAGAAGTAGGCGTATTTGATGGTGCATTCAGTGCTTGGATTATGGCACCTACGATGATTGCTTCTAATCAAGCAGATGGTAATGGTATTGCTTACGATGATGCAACTGGATATGTAACTCAATTATCAAGAGCTACTTCTACGGTTAAAGTATTTGACGCAGCTGGTATGATGATTACCCAGTTTTCTGATCCTGGTATTGTTAGTGGTCGTGAAATTGCATTGGATTTAAACAACAATGTATTGTATGTAGCTAGTAACAGCGACAGTACTATTCATGTATATGATGATCCTTATAATTTGAGTGGCGTTGTTTCTGCCAATAGAGTTATGTCCTTAAATGGTGAGCCTTGGGGAATTTCTTATGATGCAGCAGGTGACCGCTTGTTTGTAGCAAAAGACAAAACAAGTGCATTCCAAGTGTACAACAATCCTTCTTCTTTAGACGGAATGACAATGCCAAGTAATGAGATTGCTATTATGGGTGCTACTCGTACACACGGTATTACTTATTCATCTATTTTAGATGTATTGGTGGTAACTGAAATTGGTGCTGCTTCTGGTGGTACGTTCAATGAAGATGGTGGTTATTATTTGTTTGCAGGTGTTAGCACTAGTATTGCTATGGGTGCAACAACAATTGCTCCTACAAGATCGGTTATTGGTTTGAATACACAGATGGGTAATCCTGTTGATGTAGCAATTGATGACAGAGATGGTGGAAACTACATTTACATCGCTGAAAAAACCAATGGCGGAAGCTTGTTGATTTTTGATGCGGCTGCAAATGGTGATGTTGCTCCAGATTTGTTTGTTCGCTATCCAGCGATTCCAGAAGCTCTTTTCTTAGATACTTCAGGACCAATTTTACCTTAATAAAATTCTCATTAAACAAACTTTGAATTGGGTTTAGTAATAATCTAGTGGGGGCGAATTAAAGTAGCTCCCACTATTTTCAAAGACCCATTTTAATCAATCATATAAAAAATATATAATGAATCATATAAAATATTTATTCTTAATCATGTTGTTGCTGGCACAGGTAGCACTGGAGGCTTCGAGTCACAGAGAAGCTCCACTTATTGCCAACGACCCTCTTGCAGATAATACCGATCTGTATGCTTTTAGAAGCCCTGATGATCCTAATACCATCACGCTAATCGCAAACTATATTCCTGGTCAGTTGCCTCACGGTGGACCAAATTATTATACTTTTGGTGAGAACATTCGTTACGAAATTCACATCGACAATGATGCAGATGTAGTAGGTGATGAAATTATCTACAGAGCTACATTTACACAAACCAACGACGATCCAACGACCTTTTTTAATATTCGTTTGGGTGCTGAAAACCTTCGTACTACTTATCTTTTAGAGCGTAGTATGGACGGTGGTGCTAGTTTTACAACCATTGTAACCGATGGCGTTGTTCCTCCAAACAACATTGGTAATCGATCTATTCAAACTGGTGTTGGCTTAGGTGCTGCCAGCTATGAATCATTAATTCAAGATGCTATTACGACTGCTACTACTGGTGAAACAGTTTTTGCTGGTCCTGTAGAAGATCCTTTCTATGTAGATTTAGCTGGGGTATTTGATTTGGGTGATTTACCAAGACAAAATGGTGAAAGCCGTGATGGATTGGAATGTTATAATGTACATACTATTGCTTTGAAAGTGCCTATTTCTACTTTACAAAAAGATGGACAAGACGTTTCTATGGCAACAGACATCTTAGATGGTAATTATGTTATTGGTGTTTGGGCTTCTGCTAGTCGCCCTGCTATCCGTACTTTAAACGCAGATGTAGGAACAGAAATGTACTCAGGTGACTGGGTTCAAGTATCTCGTTTGGGTATGCCTTTGACCAATGAGGCGGTTATTCCTATTGGTGCAAAAGATGAGTGGAATGCTTTAACACCTTACACAGAAAACCCTGCACACTACGAATACTTCTACAATCCTGAATTGGCTTTATATATGGACGATGACCAATTTGGTGGTGCTGTTCCTGCTTTTGCTCCTTTAAGAATTCAAGAAGCGTCTTTGGCTGGTTTATTCGGTCCTACTTTCCCTGGATTTGATTTCACCAATGGTGCTGATGGTTTGTTCGGACTAAAAGGTAGTGCTGCTGTTGCTGGTACAGCTTTAGATGATGCCATTTTTGGTACTTTATTGCTTCCTGCTGCTGCAAAACCTCGTTCTGTAGATTTATGGCCTGCATTCCATACGGGTGTTCCTAATTTCCCTCCATATCAATTGGCAACGGGTAAAATGGGTAATCCTTTGGCTGTTGGTAAGCCTTTTGTTAACAACTTCTTGCCTAATGGTGGCGATATGCTTCGTTTGAATATGGCAGTACCTCCTACTCCACGTGATGATGCTTCATTTAGTAATCTTGGTTTGATCCAAGCAGCTGTTCTTGGTTTGACTGATGCAACTTATGCAAATACCAACATCGAATTCATTCCTAATATGGATGGTTTCCCGAATGGTCGTCGTTTAGAAGATGATGTTACAAGAATTGAATTACAAGCAGTAGCTGGTGTTGTATTAGCAGCTGTTGGTTTGTGGTACGATGATTATGATGCAACCGATCCTAACGCTTCTCCTGTTACTCAGGATTTATTAAACGTAATTACTTATTCTACTGGTGTTGATGCAAACGATCAGCCTTTCCGTTGTGATTTCCCTTATGAGGCTGCTCCTTATTCTGGTGTTGGTGACTGTAGTGGTCAAATTGCATTAAAGAATGCGCCTGTTTCTGCTTGTGTCGATTATAACTTTATTGCAGATGTTATCTGTGGTAATGGTACGTACAGCGTAATCGTTTCTATTGGTGGAGGAACTGCTCCTTATACATTGACAGATGACATTACTGGCGGATCTATTACGGTTACTGAAGATATGGCAACGGTTGCTTTTGGTCCTTATACCATCGGTACAGGTTACTCTATATCTAGCTTTGATGCTGCAGGTTGTTCTGGTAGTTCTTCATCTATATTGGTAGATTGCTCTACAACTGCTGTTGAATTGGTTGCTTTCTCTGGTAGAGTAGTTGGCGAAGTCAATGAGTTGACTTGGACGACTGCTAGTGAAACAGACAGTAAGCACTTTATTTTACAGAGAGCTGCTGATGGTGTTAACTTTAAAAACATCGGTATCGTTGAAGCTGCTGGTCAATCTAATACTAAGATTGAGTACAACTTTACAGATAAGCAACCGCTTGCTTTGGGTTATTACAGATTAGTAGAATTAGGATTGTCTGGTGCTGAAACCATTCACGGGGTAATTTCTTTGGAAAGAACTACGGAAGGTGAATTCGGATTGACGGACATCTACCCTATTCCTGCTCAAGATGATTTAAATATAGACTTTACAACTAGTGTTGGTAGTGAAGTACTTGTAGAAATGTTTGATTTAACAGGAAAAACCATTCTTGTTAGAAACATCAATCCACAAATTGGCTTGAACAGCATTAACCTTGATATTAAAGAGTTGCCATTGGGTACCATCATTATCAAGCTTACGCAAGATCAACAATTGATTTCTAAGCAAATCATTAAGATTTAATACCCCCTTCGTTATTAACGATTGAACATAATAAGAAGAAGGGCTCTTCGGAGTTCTTCTTCTTTTCTTTAAAAGACTGTAGATTTAACCCAATTCAAAACTTAATCTTAGTCTTCTCTTCAATCAACTTTTTATCCCATTCAATTTACTGTTACTAATCCCATTTTAATCAAATAACATGATACCTACGTCTTTAAATAAAATTCTTTTTCTAGCATTAATCATCGTTTGGTCTGCTTGTGCAAATACCGAACAAACAACACAAAAAGAAAATGCTTCTTCAACTAAAAGTTCTGAGACGCTTGTGGCGTTTGCAGAAGACATTCCTCCACTAAAACAAAGAGAAGGAAAATTGGCAGATGCGCCCGAATGGTCAAGTATCTGGGAAGAAGGTCAAAATTTATATCAAAAAGTAAGAATGACAGGTGATGCTAAGTCGGCTTTATTGTTGGCGGCTGTTTATATGCAGGAAGCAAGAATCACTGGCGATCACCCGTATTATTACAATGCTGCTTTAGATGTTCTGAATGTTGTTGGCGAACAGCCGCAAAGAGATAAAATATTAAATTATCAAGCATTGACCAGCAAAGGATCTGTTTATCTTTCTCAACACCAATTTGATAAGGCGTTGGCGATAGGAAAAGATGCTTTAAAAATTGAAACAAAAGATGCTCAAGTATATGGCGTTTTGTGTGATGCCAACCTGGAGTTGGGCAATTATGAAGAAGCTGTAAAAATGGCCGATAAAATGGTCAGCATCAAACCTGATTTGCGCTCTTATGCTCGCATTTCTTATTTAAGAGAATTGTTCGGTGATTATGAAGGTGCAGTAGATGCTTTGGAATTGGCGATTGCTGCAGGGATTCCTGGTCATGAGAACACAGCTTGGGCAAGACATACATTGGCAAACCTAATGTTGGATTATGGTAAAACAGCTCAAGCCAAAGAACAATTAGAAGGGTGCTTAAAAGAACGTCCTACTTATGCTTTTGCCATTGCTACTTTAGCAGACATTGCTTTAAAAGAAAACAATATAGCGGAAGCGGAAAAATTAACGGACAAAGCTTGTGCATTGATGCCTGAGTTTTCGTTCTTTGTTACCAAAGCTAAAATTCAAAAAGCAAAGGGTGAAATGGCTGCTTTTGATAAAACAAGAAATGAATTGTTGGTGATGATGAAGGAAGATACCGAAAGTGGTCACAATATGAATTTAGAAACAGCCAGCATCTACTTAGATTTATTTGAAGATACTGATAAAGCAATGGCTTATGCTGAACAAGAATATAAAAAACGTCCTGGGAACATTGAAGTCAATAAATTGATGGGAGAAATTTTATTTGAATCAGAAAAGTATGATCAAGCCATCGGCTACTTCGATATTGCTTCTAAAACAAAATGGAGTGCTCCTGACTTGCTTTGCCTTTCGGGCTTATCGCTTTGTAAAAAAGGTGATATGGTAAAGGGTAAAGAAAAATTAGCTTTGGCTTTAAAATATGAAGATTCTTTGGAAAAAGAATTGGTCGAGCAAAGTAAAAAGTTTATGACTTTATAAAACAAAGTATATTACCAGATTGTGTTTGTTTAGCGTGGTATCTCATTTTTTTGAGAATACCACGCTTTTTTTATGTCCATTACTTTTAAAACTCTTTCGCAGCTCTTATATATGCACTATCGCTTTTATAGTCTCCATCATGAAAGTCATCCAAAAAACGCTTATGCCAAGAACCAATCTTTCCATATAAACTATCAATACCTGATAATAATATTTTCAGGAGAAATTCCAGCATCTAAAATTGATTGAATATTCGAGATGTCTAAAGTATTTATCTCCAAATCGGTAACTTATTATTCACTGATTCCTAAGTACAACGACTCACAACCAATCTTTCAACTATTTCACAACATTAAACAGATAGCCATTTAAGTCGCAACATCTCGACATCTACTCTATTGCTTAACAATTTTATGATAAAACACCTCCGTTTCCGTTTCCACTTTCATTAAATAAACACCCGAAGGCTGCTGTCTGATATCAACACTAGTCGTTTCATCTAACAACCTAAAAGGAGCAACAATCAATTGACCTTTAACATCGTAAAGACTGACGACCATATTACCAGCGGTAGTTTTTTTCTGAATGCTGAAAACACCTTGAGTCGGATTCGGATAAACACCTATCTGCGTCAATGGCAATGAAGAAATACCAACAGCAGTATAGCTGATTGATTCGGTGATTGTTCCAGAACAACCATTGGCATCAAAAGTTGTTAATGTTACTTCATATATACCCGATTGCTCATAAATATGAGCGACTTCTCTTGAATTAGAAGTTGTTCCATCGCCAAAATCCCAAAGCCAGCTTTCACCTTCTTCTGAAATTCCACTAAATAAAACAGCCCCGTCCTCTAAGGGGTCTGTATAATTCAGAGAGACATTTAAAATAGATAAATCTATATCAACAGTCAATATATACTCTGAAAAAAGGAGATTACTGCCTGCTGTTAAGACGACTTCATAACTACCACTCTCTTCATAAGTATGCATCGGGTTTTGTTGAATAGAAGCATTTCCATCTCCAAAATCCCAAAACCAAGTATCTATTTCTGCAGGAGAAACATCGGTAAACTGAATAGTTCCTGCACACTCATTCGGTTGATTGTATTCAAAAGAAGTACAAGGCGCCTCTATGGCATTGACGTTTACTGGAATAGAAACGGTAGGAGAGTTGGGGTCGTTTGAATTTATAGACAATACAAATTCAAAGGAGCCTGGTTGTAGTTCTTCTGTGTTAAAAACCAAATTAACAATGGTAGAATCCCCAGGCTCAACACTCTCTTCCGATACTTCTACACTTACAATACCACTCAAATTAGGCAACATAATTTCAACAAAATTTTCAAACACATTTTGAAAAATAACATCGCTTACAAATTCATTACCACCATTGGTCGCAAATAAAATATAGTAAATCCTATCGGTATTGTCGAGATTAGCGACTTGGTGATTCTCTGTTCCAGTACCGTTGATTATAGACACCTCTATCTCGTCATTAGTAGGCACAATGATTAAATGATTGATACTCGGATCTCCACTATTGTATACTCGACTTATATAACCTGTATACGTTTCATTCAAACTAGAATTATAAGCCAAGGTCGCACTTTCTTTTGTGCCAGATCCGTCGGCTCCTAGGTTTCCTGTAATGCTAAATCCTGACACATCATCCAAATCGGCTGCCATCAAAAACATACTTGGAATCTTACTGGTAAAATATTGTCCTGCTGTTCCAAATTCACCATTGCCCTGTATGATGTCTGCTGTATACCCAATACTATTGGCAAAATTGGTGTTTAGGAAGTTTCCTCCATCGTACATATCGCCTCCACCATCAGAGATGTTGTTTCCAAATTCACCTCCAGAAAAACCATATATATTTGGAACCAAATCTGTTAATAAAGACCCATTTTCAAGCCAGCGATTGAGCAGCGTATCCAAGGTCAAATCGCTGTTAAAGACATCAGTGGGGTTAAATGTAAGGGTAGACGCTCCTGTATTATAAATGAGCACCTCTGTTTCTACGGTCTCTACACAAAAATTAAGATTGATGTCCAATTCATCTGGTGTCACACTAATAGCAGGTGCTGGTAGACCTTCGCCAGAAATACAAATACTCTCTGTCCCTTCTGATGTTACAATGCTGAGGGTTTCTTCATAAACCCCTGTTGTCACTGGTGAAAATGACAACATTATCCAACTTCCTGTATCCTGAGGGGTTGTTTCTGAATAAGATAAAACGGTGTAAACAGGATTAGGTACGATCATAGAAGAAACATCTAACGGAGCACAGCCTTCGTTTTCTATAAATATACTATCGACTAAAGTTATGCCATTAAAAACAGATCCAAAATCAAAACAATTAGGACCATTATAGGTGAAATCGGATGCCCCATTAATCTGTAAAGAAACTGGAACAACCAGCTGCGGTTGTGTAGGATCATTGGTCTCTACAAAGATTTCATAGGTATAAGTACCTGTATTCAAATCGCTGGTGTTTATGGTAAAATCTATGGTGGTTTCATCATCAATCATAGCGGTTCCATTTTCAGGTGAAAATTCAAAATCAGCATTACCTGCATTCAATGACAAATCGTCAATCAACCATATATCGGTGGCAAATCCATCGTTAGAGAACTGAATGATGCGGAAGCCGACTTGTTGCCCAATTAAGAACTCTGGTATCTCTATGTTTACCAAATTCCAATTTTCATAAGCATCAATGTCATTGAGTGTCACTATATTTGTCCAATTACCAATTCCATTATTGGAGTATTGAATAGTAACCCCTTCACCATTGTTTAAAAGTTCACAATCGGATCCTCCACCTGTACCATATTTCAAGTAAAATTCAAAATTGGTTGCGGCGGTAACATTAATAGGAGAAGAGGTGATGGCACGTTGCCCACTACCAAAAAACCGAAGAGATTGTTGTCCATTATAAGGACTACAAAGGTCTGAATTTTCACCGCCTGTACTTGTCCAAGTATCGTTGTCAAAAATTGGTTCTTCAAAATCAACAACACTGTTTGTAAACAAACTCCATTCTAAAACTTCATTTCCAGTATTGGTAAAATCTATACTGCCTTGTACTTCGTCAGGACAATTGTTTCCTACCAAATCTATGCTTTCTACTGCCAAAGTAATTTCAGCTGCAGGCAATACCGTTCGGGTAAAACATTTTTGAACTGCTACGCCATCGGATTCAAAATCTATGTTGCCAGTATAGTCGCCAAACAAATCAGGTATGTGATTTAAAAAGACAAAAAGTGAATCGGAAGGCAATAAGTTCACATCAACCTGACTGATAAAAACCATTCCATCTGAACTGCTAAAATTAGTCAAACTCAGTGGAGCACATCCAGTATTAGTAATCATAAAACTATCTACCGCAGTGGTGTTTTCTAATATGGGTAAAAGAGCTAGGCAATCGGTATTCATAGACAGTTCACCATCTCCTTCAATAGTGATGTCAACGAGCAACTCAAAAGTAGGTTGCGTTGGGTCGTTGGTCGGTATAATAATTGTTTCTTCATAATCACCCGCTACATTGTTGTTTCTTAGATAAGTAAAAGGAATAACCAGAGAGTCGTTTTCTGTGATTGTTCCACTCTCGGCTTCCAGTATAAAACTGTCCGAGTTTCCATTGTATCGAATGTCGTCTATTGCCCAATAATCTGAAAAAAAACCTGAATGACTGGGCTGTCTCCATCTCAAAAGAGTATTGGGCGATGCTGCTGCTATAGGAATGATTTCTGTTATTTCTGTAAAAGCATAGTAGTCTGACAAATTTTCATAAGCACCAATAATGTTCCAATCAAATCCATTGATGCTGTACTCCAACACAATATGCTCACCAAAGTCCACTTCTTCACAACTACCGCCGCTTCCATATTTCAAGAAAAAAGAAACCGTTGATTGACTTGATAAATTTATAGGAGAAGTCTCTAAAGCTCTAGTTCCATCAAAATAAAAATAACATGCAAAACTTCCTGAATTGCTTCCACATGGAACATTTCCTACTTCGCCTCCACTAAGGTCCCACATATTAAAGTCTAAGCCATTTTCAAAATCTTCAACCGTTTCACTTTGAAGAGAAAATTCCAAAGGACCATTACCAGTATTGTACAAGGTAACAGAACCTTGTATGGAATCTTGACAGTCTATTAACGCCAATTCCAATATTTCGGGATTAGAAGAAATGAGTGGTGCACCCAAAGAGGTAGCTTCTAGGCATATTGTTTCTTGTAGTCCACCATCATAAGTAATCGTCAATGTTTCACTATAATCGTCATATGTTTGTGGGCTAAACACCGTATTTATAACCAATGAGTCGTTTGGTATTATTTCATTTCCTGTATAATTTATTATAAAATCAGGATGCGAAGCAGTGATGCTTTCTATCGCTATAATACCACAGCCACTATTGTATAAAACGATGTCTCGTTCGTTGGTCGTAAACTCTTGAATCGTATCAAATACAATACAATTTTGAGGGAAGCCTAAGATTCCTTCTCCTTCTATTGTCAAATCAATGGGGTATGATACAATGGGCAACCCTAGAATATTGGTTAAAATCAAAAAAGAATTGTCGTACATTCCTTCTATTCTGTTGGCTCTATTAATCGTAAAACTAACAATAGAACTACCTCCTGCAGCAATATTTACACTGCTTGGCGAAAACTCCATTTGAGCCGATGATACTTTGACTTCAAAATCATCTATAGACCAATTGTCTGTACCTGATCCTGACTGAAATGGCTGGTTGATTCTAAATTGAGTGGGTGTATTTACAAAGTCGCTGGTGGGCAATATGGTTATTTGATTAAAAGAATAATAATTGGATAAATCTTCAAAGCTTTCAAGGGTTGTCCAGTTGGTTGTACCTTCTACTCTATATGAAATTTCAACATGCTCGTCAATATCTACTTCCTCACAAGTTCCTCCACCTGATCCATATTTTAAGTAAAAACTCAAAGAGTCATTGGCTGTTAAGGTAAAAGAATTCGTAATGGCTTCTCTATTTGTTTCATCATTAAAATAAAGTGCTCCATTGCCTGTATTTACCCCACAATTATTGGAAACAACACCTGTTACCGATTCCCATATATCCTGATTGATTACGCCACCCTCAAATGAATCAGACAAGGGTTCACTGCCTCCATTAAAATCCAACAACAAATCGCCTTGACCTGGGTTTAAAATCACAAAACTGGACGTCACAGCATCGCCACAATCAAGGATAGACAAACTCTGGGATTCTGGCAACAATGACATTTCTGCCGACTGTTGTACATCTAAATATATGGTATCGTATTCTGTATAATCACAATTGAATGCTTCTAATAAAATGGTTTTAGGACCACTACTCAAATAAGAATGGGTAGGGTTTTGTATGGTACTTGTATTTCCATCTCCAAAGTTCCAAAGCCAACCATTTGCCAAATCAGCAGAACCATCAAAAAACTGGATGGTTTCTCCCAATGCTGGATTGCTGTTGTCTGTTGTTACATTTAAACTAAATGGCTCAGAAGCAAATACATCGGCATTCCAATGAATTTCAAAACCTGGTCGAGTCACAGAACCATCAGAGTCAAATAAGACAAACATTTCTGGTCCAGTTGAAGAAAGGGGTGGAAAATCTTGTGTGCCAGCAAAACTTCCCAGCAAGGGTGCACTGTCATTGACTCCATCATAAACTCTTACATAATCATATCCATTTTCTGTGTTGAAGAATGGAAACGTTAGTGTAATGGAATTCGCACACGCTGGCGAAATCAGTAGCGTACAAAAAGCGTTGTTTGAGTAATTGCCACTTTCACCTCCAGGATCATAAAAAATCCCTGATGGAGAATCCGTTACACTAATATCACACATATCAAAAGTATTGACCACATTGATATAGTCTGGAATAAATAAAGTATCATTTCCATACTGATTGAAAACAATTAATGTCACATCATAAGTACCTAAGTTCGGATAAGAAACACTGACATTTTTATCGGTAGATGTTGTAATATTTGCTCCAGGGAATTCCCAAGACCAATTGGTTGGTGCATTCAAACTTTGATCTTGAAATAAAATAGGTTCATTGGTCAAAGCAACGGTCAAACTAGATAAAAAATCGGCATCTGGTGGCAATGTGTTTTCGGTTACAACAATCGCATAATCTTCTACTTGACCAATTTCACTGGTAGAACAAAAATCATCGGTAATATAATTGGCAACTCGTAAACGGATACCTGTATCATAAGTCGATACGGCTGGAACAATCCAATTGAAACTATGAAAAGTTGACGCTTCTGTAGATTGGTAGGTCAATTCGTTGTTGGTAAAACCTCCATCACTGTTCCCATCCAACCATACGGAAATATTTGCGGCACCATTCAATGAAATTTGCATTGGATAAGCTGTCCCTTCTAATACTGTTTCATAAAAATCACAGCTAAAATCCTGATAATTAACATCGGTAAAATCGTTTCCATTGTTTATACTCAACAAATCAAAAGAAACAATAACGGCTTCCAATGATGGATTGGTAGGAATACAGTTTGCCGCAACAACACCGTCAGAATCATCAACGGTAATAGCATTTGCCAGCGTTAGGGTATCAGCACTGTTGCAAAGAGTGCTTCCTTGTAATGTCAATGAGACAGTATAGGTTCCTGCATCGGTATAGGTATGAGTTGGTGAAGGATCGGTACTGGTATTCCCATCTCCAAAGTCCCATAAATAAGAATCTCCGTTGGAAGAATTATCTGTAAAAGCTATTGTAGCTGGAATAGTACATGCATAATTAGAAGAGGGCTGAAAAGCAGCCGATACTGCATCATTATAAACGTCTCCTACCCCAACCGCATGCCAAGCATCGGTCACTGCAATTACTTCGGGTGAACAGGCACCATAAATATCTTCTGCCGACATAATAGAGAAAAAGCGAGCATCGTCATAATTAGAAAACTGATTGAGATAAACGGTCAATGTCCTAAAAGCAATGAGTTCTGCTGCTTGAATTCCAATGGGTGAAACCGAAAAGTTATCGCCATTGTCGTTGGTCCCATTGCCTCCATCTGTTATTAAATAAAACCAATAGTTTTGTACGCCACTGTTTGTATGTACGCCTCCATTGTCTCCAAAACCAGTCTGCCAAAAATCCCCAAAATAAGTATCTGGATCTTCGAATTGATTTGGATCACTCATACTCCTAATGGCATCTCCATTAGAGAAAATTTCATTACCATTTAGCCAACTAAATTCTTCTGGCTTTGCATAATATTCTACACAAGCACCAAAAATATCGCTAAAAGATTCGTTCAACGCTCCCGATTCATCTTGATATTCTAAATCAGCTGAAAACTCAGTTACCCCATGTGCAAACTCGTGGGCATAAATATCAATACAGGTCAAAGGACTGCTTTCGCCAGGATTTCCATCACCAAATGTCAAGCGCTCACCATCCCAAAAAGCATTCACGTTGGAGAAAAAACCAAAGTCAACCAAACTAAAGTGGACGTAACTGTTTACAGCAGTACCACTGTTGTCAAAAGAGGACCAGTTGTGGGTTGTCTGAAAGTAATCGTAATTTTGCTCTCCTCCCCAATGGGCATCCAAGATGGCATCTGCTGTTTGATTGGGATAATCCCAATCGTTGCTGGTGCTGGTGGGAATGGCGGCATTCAAATAACTATCGGTATCAAAACAATCGAAGGTTTTTACGCCGTTGCCATAGGTGAGGTTTTGTAGTTCATAAGGAGCAGTATCATTGGGACGGTGGGTTGTAATATCTCTTTGTCCACTATACGCCGTTTGGGCGGTTCCAGGCTCATCTATATGATGAATTTTACTTGATTCAAAAAGAATGGCTCCCGTTACAGCATCAATGACCAACTCTTTCTTTGCCAGAGGTTCTTTGGCATATACTTCTATAATATAAGCGGCTTTTAAATGAGTAGAACCCAGTTTGGGGTAATTGTTGGGAAAATAAACCGCTTCAATGACTGGAAAATGAGTTGCATTGGGGTCGTTTTTTTCTTTTTTAATAAAAGCTTCCATTGCTTCAACTTCCCACATATAGGTTTTAGCGCCCATACATTCTTTGGCAATTGCTAAAATGTCTTCTGTTGAAAAAGAAGAATTGGTAAAAGTATTAAAGGGCAACATCCCCAACAAAGGACCACTTACGGCTTCTATTTTCCCGTTCTGTTGGTGCAAGCTTATTGAAGAACCATAAATAGGGGTCTCTTGAATGTGCTGAACCACTCTTTGGTGTTCCCAATTCAATTTATCCCGATAAGCATGGTTTTTATCCACCAATTGTAGATCGGGATGTAGTTTAAATGCTTGTTGTAATAAGCTTATCAACTCACTTCTATCCACTCCTTCTGACAGCTCTATGTGCCTGACCTCTTGAGTATTTTCAATAAAATGAGTGCGTTTGATGATCGCAGTATCGATGGGTTTGGCGGCAAAAAGCACGATAAGCCCAACCAATAAAATGCATAATAAAAGAGGACTCTGGTTAAAGTTCTTCATTGTATGATTATTTTATTAGAATTAAACTATAAGAAATTCCACAATACCAAATAAATCAGAATACATTAAGGAATCAGTGAAGGACAGCGTTGGTGTAAAGCTTTTTAAGTATTAAAAAAAATAGTATTTTGAAGAATTTATTGAAGTATTGTTACTATAAAGATAAAAATATATTCATTCAATACAAACTGTTGCTTGTTTTTTTACATAAAAAGGAATATTGCTGGTTTAAAACAACTGTTCAAACACTCAACTTTCCTTATTAATTTGCCTTTTTTGAATGTGCTACTTGTTCTGTGGGGACAATGTGTTAATTGACATCTAA
>Ga0114956_1000853_pt1 | contig 23260 bp, 22 predicted proteins | sample MaitaG_FD_87304 | JGI IMG/M metagenome (GOLD analysis project Ga0114956, IMG submission 87304) | Marine algal microbial communities from Maine, USA - Maine_Asex2 metaG | ecosystem: Host-associated > Algae > Red algae > Unclassified | place: Maine, USA | collected 2015-01-05
ACCTTACCCCAATCAACTACATTAAAAAATGCAGCAATGTAATCAGGTCTTCTATTTTGATAGTTTAAGTAATATGCATGTTCCCAAACATCAATACCTAAAATTGGCGTGCAAGGGCATTCTACTACATCCATTAATGGATTATCTTGATTAGGAGTTGAGCAAACACAAAGCTTACCATCTTTAACACCTAACCAAGCCCAACCAGAGCCAAAACGCGTTGCAGCTGCTTTAGAGAATTGTGTTTTAAAATCTTCAAAAGAGTCAAATGAATCATTGATAGCTTCAGCCAATTCGCCCGTAGGTTCGCCACCACCGTTTGGCGACATAATTGACCAAAACAAGCTGTGGTTGAAAAAACCACCTCCATTGTTTCTAACAGCAGCTGAATGTTGTGAAACGTTGGCTAAAATTTCTTCTATTGATTTACCTTCAAGCGCGCTGCCTTCAATAGCATTGTTCAATTTGGTGGTGTAACCATTGTGGTGTTTGCTATGATGTATTTCCATAGTTTTTGCATCAATGTGTGGTGCAAGTGCGTCATACGCATAGGTTAATTCTGGAAGTTGAAACGACATATTTTTAAATTTTAATATTTATTTATAATTGATTGCTCTAAGGTAAAAACAATTTATTACTGAAATAGTTAATTGGTATTCCGTTTTCTTTTTTCTTCAAAAAATTTAACAAGCAGTTCACTTGCAAATTCTGCCATAATGCCTGAGTCAATTTTTGTTTTAGGGTGCAACACTTTACCCTGCATTTGTGTAAATCCCTTTTGCTCATCACTTGCAGCAAAAATTAGTTTGCCATATTGTGCCCATGCAATGGCTCCTGCGCACATTACACAAGGCTCTAGCGTAACATAGATAGTACATTCATTTAAGTATTTACTATTTAAGTTATTGGCTGCTGCTGTGGTGGCAATCATTTCGGCATGCGCAGTAACATCATTTAGCCGCTCTGTTTGGTTGTAACCTCTCGCAATAATTCTGTTTTCACAAACTACTACTGCCCCAACCGGCACTTCATCATCATCAAAAGCCTTATGAGCTTCTTTTAATGCTTCATTCATAAAATATTCGTCTGATAATAATTTCACTTTATCTAATTATGTGGGTGAAAGGTAGAATTAAATAAATTAATCGACTTGCTTATCTTAATTTGTGGGTAAATGTATAAAAGCAATCCAAATTTGTCCTTTCGTGTAGTATTGAAATTTTCAATATTCTTTATCTGTATAGTAAGTTTTGCATTTTCAACCAATGCCTATGGTCAAGTAAATTGGTCATTAGAGCGCTGTGTTGCTCATGCCAAAGAAAACAGCATATCTATAAAACAAAACTTAACCAATGTTGAGCTCGCAAAATTAAACGTAAAACAAAGCAAGGGTAGCAGATACCCTACACTAAATGGCAATGGCGGTTACAATGTAAATTTTGGTAGAAATATTGATCCTACCACTAATGAGTTTACAACAACATCTATACAAGCAGGTAATGCATCATTAAGCTCAGGTTGGAATGTTTATAGCGGCCTACAAGTAAAAAACAGCATCCTTCAAAACAAAACAGATTTAAGGGCTTCTCAATTTGATTATGATGCTGCAGCGAATGATATTGAATTGCAAGTACTTAATTTATATATGTCAATTGTATTGGCTAAATCTCAAGTTAAAATTGCTGAAAAACAAGTTGAAAATACTTTGCAACAGCAAAATAGAACGCAAGGATTAATTGATGCAGGTGTGCTTCCACGTGGAGACATGTTAGATATTGAAGCACAATTGGCCAACGATAATTTAGTGAAAATTAATGCTCAAAATCAAGTGGAGCTCTCTAAGTCTAGCTTAAAAAACTTATTGAATTTGGAGTATACACAAGCTTTTGATATTAGTGATTCTGATTTTCTAATGCCATCAGAAGCAGCAATTACGGCTTTAAATCTTGAGCGTATTTATAACAACGCAATTAACAATACTCCTCAATTTAAAAGTGATTATTTAAGGTTAAAAAGTGCGGCAATTGGTGTAGATATTGCCAAAGGTGCGCTACAACCTTCAGTTTCATTATTTGGTAACTTAAGTTCAAGGTTTTCGAATGCAGCATTAGAAATTGATCAATTAGTTTTTGAAGGGAATAAGCAAATTGGGTTTTTAAGTTCTGATTTTACCCCTGTTTTAACTCCCGATTTTTCAGCAACCTTCAAAAAATCTCCACTTGGCACTCAGTTAAAAGAAAACTTTGGAAGAAGTGTTGGCTTAAATGTATCAGTTCCAATATTTAATGGTTTTCAAAGAAGAATAAATGTAAGTCGCGCAAATTTGGCTTTAGAAAGTGCAAAAATTAGCTCAGAGTTAAGAAAAAATCAGCTAAGAAATACTTTACAGCAGGCATTTACCAATGTTATGGCTGCAAAAAACCAATACAATGCAGCGCTAAAAACTATTGAAGCTACCAAAAAGGCCTATGAGTTTACCAAAGAGAAATATGATTTAGGCTTGTCATCAACATTAGATGTAAATACAGCGCAAAACAATCTGTTTAGAGCGCAGGCTAGTTTAAACCAAACCAAGTACGATCTTATTTATAAAACCAGAGTGCTAGACCATTATCAGGGAATAAAAAATTATTAAAAATGAGTAAAAGAAGAAAGAAAGGTAAGTCGAAAGGGCTCATAATATTTTTGGTAATTGCAGTACTTCTACTATTGGTTGTAGCCGTGGTTGGTAAAAAGCAAGGGTGGATTGGTGAAGAAGATAAAATGAAAGTTACTGTTGAAGATGTTCAGCAAATTGACATCACAGAGAGAGTTTCTGCTACGGGTAAAATTTACCCAGAGGTTGAGGTTAAAATTAGTCCTGACGTTTCGGGAGAAATAATTGAGTTGACTGTTGAAGAAGGAGATTCAGTAAAAAAAGGACAACTATTGGCCAAAATTACTCCGGACATCTATAACTCAGTGGTAAATAGAGCGCAGGCAAGCGTTAGCTCAGCGAGAGCTGGTGTTGCAAATGCACAAGCACAAAAAGCACAAATAAAAGCCAATTATGACAATGCCGTGGTTGTGCATGGCCGAAACCAACAATTGTATGATAAAGGGATAATCTCTTTGTCAGATTTAGAAGCTTCAAAGACACAATTGGCCACATCAAAGGCTCAAATGGATGCAGCAGGACAAGGTATTAATAGTGCTAAATACAATGTTAGCAGCACAGAAGCTGCGTTAAAAGAAGCAAATGACCAGCTAAAGAAAACGGAGATTTATGCGCCAATGACGGGGGTAATATCAATGTTGGCAGTTAAAGAAGGAGAGCGGGTTGTGGGAACTGCACAAATGCAAGGTACTGAAATGATGCGAATTGCTGACTATGGTAAAATGGAAACTAGGGTAGAGGTTGGTGAAAATGACATCATTCGAGTGAGCATAGGAGATACTGCAGAAATTGAAGTAGACGCTTATTTAAATAACACTTTTAAGGGGGTAGTTACCAAAATTTCCAATTCAGCAGATAATGGTAGCGGTATGTCTCAAATGTCAAACAATCAAGTAACCAATTTTACGGTTATGGTAAGATTAATAAAGTCTTCTTATGCAGATATTTCTAAGAAGAACAATGTACCTTTTAGGCCAGGCATGTCATGTTCAGTAGATATTATTACAGAAAATTCAGGAAAAACTATTTCCGTTCCAATTCAATCAGTTACTACCAGAAATGTTAATAAGAACAAAGAAGGTGCAAGTAAAGCTGATGATGAGTTAAAGGAAGTAGTGTTTACCTATGATGGAGGAAAAGTAAAAATGTTTGAAGTTGTAACAGGTATTCAAGACGATAAGTACATACAAATAACCAAGGGTTTAACCAAAAATCAACGGGTAATTACTGCACCATACAAAGCCATATCTCGCGAATTGGAAGATGATCAAGAAGTTACGGAAGTAGATGAAAAGGATTTGTACAGCAAGAAATCAAAATTCGGGAAGCCTAAGAGTTAGGCTTCAACATCTGCCGCTTTTTTAACTTCTAATATATCAATAGCTCTTTTAGCAGCCTGCTGTTCAGCTGCTTTTTTAGAGAAACCTTCTCCATTGCAAACTTTATCGCCATTTACGCAAAGCTCAATGGTGAAGTGTTTTTTATTGCTAATTTCTTGTTCAAAAACCATTTTAAATGAACATGAATGTTTGTTTTTGTCTATCCACTCCAGCAAGGTGTTTTTATAACTTATATCCAACTTAACAAGTTCTGTCATATCCATGTTAGGAATGAAAATCTCGGTTATCACAAAATCTTTGGTGTAGGTAAATCCGTAATCCAAGTAAATAGCACCTATCAAAGCTTCCAAAGCGTTCCCAACAATAGTTCGGTTTTGTTTTAAGAACTTTTCTGATTCGTTGTATTCCAAAACCGTATTAATACCCAACTCTTTACCTAAAGCTCCTAGCGTTTTTCTATTAACCATTTTTGAGCGCATTTGGGTTAAGAAGCCTTCTTTTTTGGTCGGAAATTTTTGAAACAAATAGTCTGCAACAATCGCACCTAGTATGGCATCACCTAAATACTCTAATCGCTCGTTATTGGCAGTTGGTTCTTGATTAATCGAGCTGTGCCGAAATGCCAAACGATAAATGGAAAGTTTATTTGGGGTAAAACCCAACAACTCCTTTAACGCATGAGCGAAATCTTTTTCGCTCGAAAATGTAAGATTATAAAATCTGTTTAAAAAACTCAATTACACTTTTTAAATATTACAGAAGCATTGTGCCCTCCAAACCCAAAGGTATTGCTAAGGGCTGCTTTTACCGTTCTATTTTCAGCCTTGTTAAAAGTAAAGTTAAGTTTATTATCTAAATCAGGGTCATCAGTAAAATGATTGATTGTTGGAGGTATTTTATCTTCATGCACCGCTTTTACACATGCAATCGCTTCAATTGCACCTGCAGCACCCAACAAGTGCCCAGTCATTGATTTTGTTGAGCTAATGTTTAAGTTGTATGCATGTTCTTCAAAAACCTGCTTAATAGCTTTACTTTCAGCAATATCTCCCAATGGTGTAGAAGTGCCGTGAACATTGATGTAATCAATGTCGCTAGCTTGCATATCAGCATCTTTCAATGCACTCTTCATAACATTCGTTGCTCCTAATCCTTCAGGATGAGGTGCTGTTAAATGATAGGCATCTGCAGACATGCCACCACCGGCCATCTCGGCATAAATTTTTGCTCCTCTAGCCTTTGCGCTATCGTAGTCTTCCAATATTAAACAACCAGCACCTTCACCTAAAACAAAGCCATCACGGTCTTTATCAAAAGGTCTACTTGCGGTTAATGGATCGTCATTTCTAGTACTCAGTGCTTTCATGGAGTTAAATCCTCCAACACCACCTTCAGTAACAGCAGCTTCTGAACCTCCAACAACAATAGCTTTGGCTTTGCCTAAACGTATATAGTTAAAAGCATCAATTAATGCATTGGTTGATGTTGCACAGGCTGATACGGCAGCGTAGTTAGGACCTCTAAAACCATGTTTCATGGAAATTTGTCCTGCTGCAATGTCAATAATCATTTTAGGTATAAAAAATGGACTAAAACGTGGAGTTCCATCACCACTATAAAAGGCCTTCATTTCTTCTTGAAAAGTGAATAGGCCTCCAATACCTGAACCCCAAATTACTCCAATATCATCAGCACCGTACACTTCTGTGCTTAGGCTAGCATCAGCAATTGCTTCTGAGCTGCATACCAACGCATAATGGGTAAAAGGATCTGATCGATTTGCCTCCCGCCTATCAAGATGTGCTGTTGCATCAAATCCCTTTACTTCACAAGCAAATTGTGTTTTAAACTTTGACGCGTCAAAATGGGTAATGCCAGCGCAACCGCTAACTCCATTTAACAAGGCAGTCCAAAACTCGTTTTGCGAGTTTCCAATAGGGGTTAATGCACCTAGTCCAGTTACTACAACTCTCTTAAGCACCATATTTATAGTATGAAATTACTTTTCTTGCTCCTCTAAATAAGCCGTAGCTTGACCAACAGTTGTGATGGTTTCTGCTTGCTCATCCGGAATGGAAATGTTGAACTCTTTTTCAAACTCCATTATCAACTCTACAGTATCTAATGAATCAGCTCCCAAATCATTGGTAAAGCTTGCTTCTGGAGTTACCTCACTTTCGTCAACTCCTAATTTGTCAACTATTATTTTTTTTACTCTATCTGCTATATCAGACATATCTGATTGAATTTAATTCTTTAAAAATGTCTCGCAAATTAACAGATAAATTACCCCTTAAACAAGTTTTATATTTGATAAATATTAAATAACAATATGGCAAAATATATTTTAGATGTAAATGAAGGGTTAGATTTTGAGCTAATAGGTATAGTTTCGGCTGTTAAGTATTACAAGCTTGCGCATCTGATAAACAGCGAGTTAGGGCTTGATTTTATACGCGTAGATGACTTAAAGATTGACTTGGTAAAGTCGCGAACTAATGTGCACTTTCCTTGTTATAAAAATGAGCTTCCTGATGACTATTTAGAGTTGAAATTAATAGCAAATAAGACCAATTCGCAGTGTTTACTGCCTCATTTAAAGGAAATTGATTACTTCTTTGTGGTAAAGGGAAAACCTGAATTTTATAACTTAGCCAATTATGTTAAAAGTATTAATCACATTGAATTTGTGGTTACAGCTTTTAAAATTGATGTAGAAAAAATTTCTGCGATACACCGTTTAATTACTGAATAACCAATGAATTCTCAAACAATAAAAAGAAATTTTAATCGAACTAAAATTGTTGCAACCGTAGGTCCTGCTTCTAGCAGCATGGAAAAGCTTAAGGCATTAATATTGGCTGGTGTTGATGTTTTTCGCCTAAACTTTTCTCACGGAACGCATGAGCAAAAGCAAGAAATTTTAGATAATATTTACAAGCTAAACACAGAAAACGATTTTAAGGTTGGTGTTTTGGGCGATTTGCAAGGGCCAAAAATTAGGTTAGGCACTGTTAAGAACAATTCTTTCGAAATTGAAGAAGGTGATGAAATTACTTTTACAACAGAAAAGGTGGAAGGTACTAAGGAGAAACTGTATATCAGCTATGCTAATTTTCCTAAAGATGTAAAGGTTGATGAAGAAATACTGTTGGATGACGGTAAAGTAGGAATGAAAATTATTGCAACTGATGGAGCCACAACAGTTAGGGCTAAGGTAATTTTTGGCAACAAAATAAGCTCCAATAAAGGCGTTAATCTTCCACAAACAAATATTTCGATACCGTCTTTAACTGAAAAAGATAGAAAGGACTTAGAGTTTATTTTAAGTACCAACGTTAATTGGATAGCGCTAAGCTTTGTAAGAAGTGCTGATGATATTAAAGAGTTAAAATCCATCATTAAATCAAAAGAAAGCAATGCATTGGTAATTGCCAAAATTGAAAAAGCTGAGGCCGTTGCATTTATTGATGATATTATTGAAGAATCGGATGGCATAATGGTTGCTCGTGGAGATTTGGGTGTTGAAGTGCCTATTGAGAGAATGCCGCTGATTCAAAAGGACATTGTTAAGCGTTGCATTAATGCGGCCAAGCCAGTAATTATTGCTACCCAAATGATGGAAAGTATGATGGAAAGCCCTAGCCCAACTAGAGCGGAAGTTACTGATGTTGCCAATGCAGTTATTGATGGTGCAGATGCACTTATGTTAAGTGGTGAAACTGCGGTGGGCAAATATCCTGTAAAGGTTATTGAAACCATGGATAAGATAATGATGCGAATCGAAAAGCAAGAAATTATTTATAACAGAAATGTGCATGCCGATCCTGGTAGTCCAAGATTTTTATCAGATGCAATTTGCTATAACGCATGTAAAATTTCTGAAAGTGTGGACGCCAAGGCAATTTTAGGGAATACTGTATCTGGCTACACGGCTTTCATGATTTCGAGCTACAGGCCAAAAGCCAATATTCACATATTTACCCCCGTTAGGCAAATGTTGTACACTATGAGTTTAATTTGGGGTGTAAGAGCTTTTTATTATGATAGTGACTCCAGCACTGATCAATCTTTTGCTGATGTAAAAGAAATTTTAGTTAATAAAGGCCTAATAAAACAAGGAGACATAATCATAAACACAGCAAGCATGCCATTGGCAGAGCGCGGCACAACAAATATGCTTAAAATAAGCAAGGTAGAATAATTACATTTGTTCAAATTTTATATTCATGGCGATTAACGTAAAACTATTAAAGAAAATTTGTGAAATTCAAGGAGCACCAGGCTTTGAGCAGCCTATACGCGAGTTGGTTTTAAAAGAAATTAAAGGCTTAGCTGATAAGGTAACTGTAGACAATATGGGCAACGTTATCGCTTTAAAAAAGGGTAAAGCACGTAAATCTGTTATGGCTGCTGCTCACATGGATGAAATTGGTTTTATAGTTAAGCATATTGATGACAATGGCTTTATTATGTTTCATACCTTGGGTGGTTTTGACCCCAAAACCTTAACTGCACAAAGAGTAACTGTGCACGGTACAAAAAACATTATTGGTGTAATGGGTAGCAAGCCTATCCACTTAATGTCGCCAGAAGATAGAGCCAAACCACCACGCATAAACGACTTTTTTATCGATACAGGTTTATCGAAAAAAGAAGTTGAAAAAATAGTTGAAATCGGCAATCCAATTACTCGCCAACGCGAGCTAATTGAGATGGGTAATAACATAAACTGCAAATCAATTGATAATAGGGTAAGTGTTTTCATTCTAATAGAAGTATTGCGAGAATTAAAATCTAAAAAAATACCTTACGATTTTTATGCTGTATTCTCAGTTCAAGAAGAGGTTGGAATAAGAGGTGCCGCAAACGCTACACTAGCTATCAATCCTGATTTTGGGTTTGGTTTAGATACAACTATTGCTTTTGATACTCCATCATCCAAACCAGAAGAAATGGTAACCAAAATGGGAGAAGGAACAGCCATTAAATTAATGGATTCATCAGTTATTTGCGACTATCGCATGGTTAAATACATGAAAGCGACTGCCAAAAAGCACAAAATTAAGTGGCAACCCGAAATATTAACAGCTGGCGGAACAGATACTGCGGGTATACAACGCAATAGCAAAGATGGTTGTATAGTTGGAGCCGTTTCAATTCCTACAAGATACATACATCAAGTTATTGAAATGGCTAGTAAAGATGATATTAGAGGATCAATTGATTTACTGAAAAATTCTGTTAGCGATTTAGATAAATTTGATTGGAGTTTCAAATAAGAACTTAGAGGAATTGTAATAAAACAAGTAACTTGCATATCAAATAATTTATCGATATGAGGATACTGTTACTTTCATTACTTACTATTTGTGTAAACTTCACGTTTGCCCAAAACTTTCCAAGAGTATACAACATTTTACAAGCCAATTGCACAGCTTCTGGTTGCCATGCAAGTATTTCGCCTCAATCTGGTTTAGATCTTTCTGGCAGTATGACGGATGTTTACAATGCCATTGTAAACATAGATCCTACAAACGTAACAGCTTCAAATAAAGGAGATAAACTCATTAAGCCAGGTTATCCTTTAAATAGCTACCTGTACAGGAAAATTAACAGTGGCTTACATGCTGACCATGGGTTAACAAGTGGTGAGGGTGGTAACATGCCTCAGGGTCTTCCGCCAATTGAAGATTATGAGCGCGAAATAATTAAGCAATGGATATATTTTGGAGCGCCAAACCAAAGCAATACAACACAAGTTTTTAATGAAAATTCAGTACAAGATTATTATACGCTTGGTGGAGCCCCAAGAATTGCTGCACCTGCACCTCCTGCAGTCGGTTTTCAAGTGCATTTAGGCCCAATATTTTTAGATGCATCAGTTGAAACTGAATATAGATTGAAGCACCAACTAGATTTACCTGCCAATGTTGAAATTACGCAACTGGAAGTTACCATGAACAATGAATCTCATCATTTTATATTGGATAAATTTCCAACAGCAGCAAATGCTTCAAGTGTTGATGAAGGTATGAGAAATGTTAATCTGGCCAATTTTATAATGGGTGGAGCTGAATTGGTAAATGCTTGGCAAGCTTCTGGTGGAAGAGAATTGCCTTATGGAACAGCATATTTTTGGGCAAAAGATGAATACCTTGACTTAAACTATCATGTAAACAATTACAGCACAACACAAATTTTACCTGCAGAGGTTTATATAAATGTACATACACAACCATTAGGCACTGCGGTTAAAGAAATGAAAGCTGCGTTGGTGCCAAATGCTGCCTCAATTGCCACAGGCCCAGGAGCTACCAATACTTTCTCAGCATCTTCTGGCTTTTTTGGTGTACAAGATGATACAGCACAGCTATGGATGCTAGCGTCACATACCCATAAATATGGAGTAGATTATGATATTTATACCATTGATGGTTCGGGCAATGATATGGATCAAATTTATGAGGGGAAATACGATTATGATAATAATATGCCTGTAACAAATTATGATTGGTCGCACCCACCAACCAGGTTTTGGGATGGCCCTAACCTATATCCTATTAAAGCAAGTTGGGGATTAAGGCATGAGGCTAAATATACCAATACTGGAAGTTCTGCAGTTGATTGGGGGGTAACCACTAATGATGAAATGATGTTGTACTATATTCAATATATTGAAGGAGCAGCAAAACTACCAAGCGATCCAACCAATGTTGATGACGCAAAAATTATAGATGTAATCAATTTTGATTTATACCCTAATCCAACAAACAACAGTTTACGCTTTGATTACTATCTACCACAATCTGAAAATGTAGCAATTACAATTACCGATTTAAATGGGAAAACTGTTTCTTCATTGATCAACAACTATCAAACTAGTGGCAGCCATGCCTATCATTACAATGTAAATGAGTTAGGCCTGTCTGCAGGTATGTATTTTGTGGTTGTTAATGTTGGTGGGTTACAACAAAGCACAAAATTGATTGTTCGATAAGAAGCAGTTGTAAAGAAGATAACTGCAAATAATTTATTGATATGAGATTATTCTTCCTTGTTTTATTTGTTATTGCTGTAAGCTCTGTTTTTTCGCAAAACTTTCCAAGGGTTTACAATATTTTACAAGCCAATTGTGCGGTTTCGGGTTGTCATACAGGTATGTCTCCACAAGCTGGGTTAGATTTTTCTGGTAATATGACAGATGTTTACAACGCTTTAGTAAATGTTGACCCGAATAATCTTTCTGCATTAAATAAAGGGGATAAATTGGTTAAGCCAGGTTATCCTTTAAACAGTTTTTTATATAGAAAAATTAATGCAAGCTTATATGCCGACCACAACTTAAGCAGCGGTGAAGGCGGTGATATGCCGCAAGGTTTAGCACCAATTGAAGATTATGAACGTGAAATAATTAAGCAATGGATTTATTTTGGCGCGCCAGACCAAAACAATACAAACCAAGTTTTTAACGAAAACGTTGTGCAAGATTATTATACCATTGGAGGTGCACCGCGCTTAACCCCGCCAACTCCACCTGCAGTTGGTTTTCAAATTCATTTAGGCCCAATATTTTATAATACGTCCCAAGAATTGGAATACAGAATAAAGCGTCAGCTCGATTTACCAGCAGATGTGGAGGTAACCAAATTGGAGTTAACTATGAATCAAGAGTCTCATCACTTTATTTTATCAAAATTTTTAAGTTCAGCTGCCGCCGCTGTAGTAATTGAAGGACTAAGAGATATTAGTATATCTGGTTTGCAAATGGGAAGTACCGAATTGCTGAACTTATGGCAAAATGATGGAGGTAAAAAACTACCTTATTCAACCGCCTATTCATGGGCAAAAGATGAAGTGCTAGACTTAAATTATCATTTGAATAATTACAGTACTACTCAAATTTTACCTGCTGAGTTGTACATCAATGTTCATACACAACCTTTAGGTACCGCTTTACACGAAATGCATTCAATGCTAGTGCAAAATCCAACTTCCATACTTACCGCCCCAGGGCAAACAAATACTTTTTCTAACGTTTTTAGTAGATCGGGCATTCCAAACGATACCATTCAATTATGGATGTTGTCATCACATACCCATAAGTATGGTACTGATTATGATATTTATACCATTGATGGTTCTGGCAATGATATAAATCAAATTTATGAAGGCAAGTATGATTATGATAATGATATGCCAGCAGCCAACTATGATTGGGCGCATCCAACAAGAAGATATTGGAATGGGCCAGATTTATTACCTCTAAATGCAACTTGGGGTTTAAGGCATGAGGCTACTTTTACAAATACCGGAAGTGTACCTGTTGATTGGGGCCGTTCAACTGAAGATGAAATGATGTTGTTTTATATGCAATACATTGAGGGTTCCGCAAAATTACCAAAAGACCCAACTAGTATTAATAACGCTAAAATTATTGATGTAATTAATTTTGATTTATATCCGAATCCAACAAACAATAGCTTGCACTTTGATTACTATTTGCCCCAATCTGAAAATGTAGCTATTACAATAGCTGACTTAAATGGTAAAACAGTTTCTTCACTAATAAATACTTATCAAAATAGTGGCAGTCATGGTTATCACTTCAATGTAAATGAGCTAGGTCTTGCAGCAGGAATGTATTTTGTAATTGTTAATGTTGGAGGTTTACAACAGAGCGAAAAACTAATTATTAGATAACTATGAGTTGGAAAGAAGAAAACAATGAATTGGTAAAAACTTTTGAGTTTAAAGATTTTTCAGAAGCTTTTGCATTTATGACAAGGGTGGCCATTTTAGCTGAAAAGCAGAATCACCACCCATGGTGGAGCAATGTTTACAAAACAGTTACAATAAAGTTAAGCACGCATGATGCAGGAGATATTGTTACTGAAAAAGACAAGCATTTAGCCAAGGCAATTGATGGATTATTGAATTAGCATTCGGATTCCATTTTGACTTAATAATGGTGCGTATAAAATTGAATTATTTTAAGTTACTCAATACAAAAAATCAGTTATAGCTATAGTTATGTTTATTTTTTTAAAGCAGCGTTAAACAAAAAGAAACAATTTTAAAGTATTGTAATCAGGTTAAGGTGATATTTAATCCCTAAATAACCTCATCTTTGCAGCAAATTTGATGTTTTACTGATGAAAATTGCCATTTTAGGTTCAGCATATCCTTATAGAGGGGGTCTTTCCAATTACAATGAAAGATTAGCACTTGCATTACAAAATCAAGGGCATGAGGTAGAAATTTTCACCTTTACCGTTCAGTATCCCAATTTTTTATTTCCAGGGAAAAGTCAATATAATGAAGATCCTGCTCCAAAAAACCTAAAAATTACTCGTTGTTTAAATTCAACTAATCCGCTAAATTGGATTAAGGTTGGAAAAATGATAAAGAACATTAATGCCGATTTGTTAATAGTTAAATTTTGGTTGCCATTTATGGGGCCAGCTTTTGGCAAAGTATTGCGTGGGGTTAAGCAGAATAAAAAAACTAAGGTTGTTTGTATTGTAGATAATATGATACCGCATGAAAAAAGAATTGGCGATAAAATGTTTTCAAAATATTTTATAAAACCAGTTGATGCTTTTGTGGCCATGACGCAAAGTGTTTTAGATGACATTACTTTATTTGATAAAGCAAAACCAAAGTTGCTTTCGCCACACCCGTTGTATGATAATTTTGGAGCACAAATGCCAAAGCAAGAAGCTTTAAAGAAGCTAGGAATTACAAAAAACGTAAACACCATTTTATTTTTTGGGGTAATTAGAGATTACAAAGGTTTGGATTTATTGCTCAAAGCATATGCAGATGAAAGGTTTAGAAATGAAAACTATCAATTGCTAATTGCAGGGGAATATTATGCAGATAAGCCGTTGTATGTAAAAATGATTGATGATTTAAATATTGGAGACAATACTTTTCAGTTCGATAAATTTATACCCGACTCGGAGGTTGGACATTTTTTTAATGCAGCCGATTTGGTAGTGCAGCCATACAAAGCCGCAACACAAAGTGGGGTAACACAAATTGCCTACCACTTTAACAAGCCAATGGTAGTAACAGATGTGGGCGGACTTTCTGAAATGGTGCCTAATGAAAAAGCTGGGTATGTGGTTAACCCAAATCCCACAGAAATAGCTGATGCAATGATTCGATTTTTTGAAAATACCGATAAAGATCAAATGTTAACTTCCATAACAGAAGAAAAGAAAAAGTACAGTTGGGAAATACTTACAGAAAATATATTCAACTTAGCAGACAAAATAAAAGCATGATTTTTGGCAGTAGAGCACCTTTGCGATTAGGTTTAGCTGGAGGAGGGACAGATGTTAGTCCGTTTTCTGACTTGTACGGAGGTGCAATTTTAAATGCCACCGTAAGTTTGTATGCCTATGCCACTATATTACCAAGAGATGATGGCAAAATTGTGTTAAATGCCTATGACCGCAAGGAGCGTTATGAATTTGATTCGGTAGAAGAATTATTGATTAACGGAGATTTAGATTTGCAAAAAGGAGTTTATAATAGAATTGTCAAGCAATTCAGCAAAAAGCCATTGTCATTCGAGCTAACCACTTTTATTGATGCACCAACAGGTTCTGGCTTGGGTACATCATCAACATTAGTAGTCGCAATAATTGGTGCATTTTGCGAGTGGTTAAATTTGCCGTTGGGCGAATATGACATTGCACGTTTGGCATATAGCATTGAACGTGAAGACTTAAAAATGGCTGGTGGCAAGCAAGATCAATATGCTGCTACTTTTGGTGGCGTTAACTTTATGGAGTTTTTAGCTGAAGATAAGGTTATTGTTAATCCTTTACGCATAAAAGAAGAAATACTGCATGAGTTAGAATTTAATTTGCTTTTGTATTATACAAAAACCAGTCGCAAGTCGGCAAACATTATTGAAGAGCAGCAAAAAAACGTAAAGCAAAATCAAGAGGCCTCATTAACGGCAACTAAAAATTTAAAGGAACAAGCTTATATGATGAAAGAAGCTTTGTTAAAAACCGACCTTAAAAAAATTGGTGAAATTTTAGATTTTGGCTGGCAGAATAAAAAGAAAATGGCACAAGGCATTACCAACCAAAGTATTGATGATACCTATACGGCCGCAATAAATGCTGGTGCAAGTGGGGGTAAAATTTCAGGAGCTGGTGGTGGAGGATTTATGATTTTCTTTTGCCCAGGCAATACTAGATTTGCAGTAATGGATGCCTTAAACAAACAAGGAGGCAACATGCAACGTTATAATTTTGTTGAAAAAGGAATTACTACATGGACAAGCATAAACTAATATTAAAAAATCTTCAAAATTCTGTCGATTTAAAAGCAGCTGTTTTGGGGAATGAGCAAATTGTAAATCAAATTGTGCAAATTGGTGAAGCCATGGTAAAATGTTACCAAAATAAAGGCAAGGTTCTTTTTTGTGGCAATGGCGGCAGTGCGGCCGATTCACAACATTTATCAGCCGAATTAAGTGGTAGGTATTATTATGATCGTCCGCCATTGGCATCTGAGGCATTGCATGTAAATACCTCTTATTTAACAGCAGTTGCCAACGATTATTCATACAACGAAATTTATGCAAGATTGCTAAAAGCAATTGGCAATGAGGGTGATGTTTTAATTAGTTTATCTACTTCTGGCAACTCGGCCAATGTGGTAAGGGCAATGGAAGTAGCAAAGGAACTTAATATGGTAAATGTTGCTTTAACAGGTGAAGGCGGAGGCGAAATGGGAAAATTAAGTGATATAAATATTCAAATACCATCAAAGGATACACCACGTATACAAGAGTGCCACATGTTAATTGGTCATTCATTATGTGAGTTGGTAGAAACTGCATTGTTCCCGAGATGATGCAAGAAGCGATTATACTTGCGGGTGGATTAGGAACTCGCCTAAGGTCGGTAGTTCAAGAACTACCAAAATCATTGGCTCCAATTAATGAGAAGCCGTTTTTAGAGTATTTGCTAGATTATTTAATCAACCAAGGCATCACTCAATTCATATTTTCAGTAGGTTACAAGTCATCTCACATTGAGCAACACTTTGGTGAACGTTATAAAAACTGTAGTATAGTTTATGCTGTTGAAGAGGAGCCATTAGGAACAGGTGGAGGCATCAAATTTGCCATGGAAAAAGTGGAAGGCGAGCATGCATTAGTTGTAAATGGAGATACCATTTTTTTAGCTGATGTTAAGGAGCTACACAATTTTCATACTAAGCAAAATGCTGATGTAAGTTTGGCATTGAAACCTTTAAAAGAATTTGACAGATATGGTTCTGTGGAAATTGAAAACGATAAGATTGTAAGTTTTAAGGAAAAGCAGTTTGTTAAAGAAGGTGTGATAAATGGTGGGGTATATCTGTTCAATAAAAAGGCATTTTCTTCATTTGATTTGCCTGAGAAATTTTCGATAGAAAAAGATTTCTTTGAGAAATATGCTACTGAGTTAAGCTTGGGAGCATTTGTTACCGACCAATATTTTTTAGATATCGGAATTCCAGAAGATTTTGAGAAAGCACAACATGAGTTTAAGCAACTTAAATATTAATAAACAGTGGACTGTCTTTTTAGATAGAGACGGTGTGTTAAACAAGCGCATAGTTGACGGCTATGTTACTAAATTAGAAGAACTGGAAGTGTTGGAAGGAGTGCCTGAGGCCGTTAATATATTCAATCAAATTTTCAATAGAGTTTTAGTAGTTACCAATCAGCAAGGTGTTGGCAAAGGTTTAATGAGCGAAAATGATTTATTTCAAATTCATTGGCAGTTAAACCAGCGCATTCTTGAAACTGGAGAAGGTGGATTAGAGAAATTTTATTTTGCACCTCACTTGGTAAGTGAAAACAGCCCACGTAGAAAACCAGGAATAGGAATGGCTTTAGAGGCGAAAGAAGATTTTCCTGAAATTGAATTTGCCAAAAGTTTAATGGTTGGCGATTCTAAAAGCGACATGGAGTTTGGCCGAAATGCAGGCATGAAAAACATACTTATAGGAGATTTAGAAATTGATAAATCTCTTTACGATTATCAATATAAGCGTTTGATTGATTTCGCCAATGCGCTTAATCAAGCTTAATTATCTGTATAGATGCCTTTTCTTCTAACTCAATAAAATACTTACCAGCAGCCAACTCTTGTAAATCTAGTTGCTCATTTATGGTTTCTTGTTTAAGCAATTTACCAGCTAAATTGTACACTTTAACATTGCCAACATAGTTTTCAATAATTATCGCTTCAGTAGTTGGGTTAGGGTAAACCTTATAATTGGTTGTAGATAAATTATCAACTGAAATCACATCAATATTTGTGTACTTAACCACCCAAACATCATGTATTAAATGTTTACTCGCACCGGCAAGGTCTTTATCTTGCGAATCGCTATCACCAACCAATAGGAAACCATTGGTTACTTCTAAAAAGCTAAATACATTTTCATCTAATGAACCACCAGTAATGTATTCCCAAACTAAATCTCCGTTAGGGTTGGTTTTAGTTAACCAAACATCAATACTAGCATAGGCATTGGTTACCATACCATCATTTGAAAAAGTAACATTGCTAAAAATGTATTCTTGCGTGCTGGTTTCTAAAACTTCCGATACAAAATCTTCATTGCTTCCGCCATAAGATTTGGTCCAGATAATATTGCCACTTAAGTCAGCTTTTACAGCCCAAATGTCGTTTCGCATTATATGATCTGTTACGTCTCCGTTGCTTGATAAGCAGTCTGAAACGATTAGCATATTTCCATCACTGGTAAAAATTGCATCATTGGCAATCTCATCTGCACTTCCTCCATAAACATGGCTAACCGGACTGTTACCAATGCTATCAGCCAACATTACCCAGCTATCAAAATTACCGTTCGAACCCGTTATCATTCCATCTAGCGATCGCGTTCTTCCACAAGCCAATAATTGATTGTTTTGATAAGTAATTCCAACAAATTCATCAAATGAAGAGCCACCATAAGTCTTAGATTCAATAATCGCCCCGGTTGTATCTATCCAAGCAATCCAACCATCAGCAACACCTCTCATAGTGTCAATGTTAACATCAGTAGATCTTGTAAAACCAGCAACTGCCAGTTTGTTATTGCTTACTTTAACTACTTCTCTAAAAATGTCATCATCATTGCCACCATACCTTTGCTGCCACAATTCATTACCAGAAGAATCTATAGCAATTAGCCAACCATCATTGTTAAATATGCCCATGGCATTGGTATTTTGTGAAACTCCACAAACCACATATTTATTGGGGGATAATTCAGCAATGGAATAGCCAAAATTGTTTAAGCTGTCACCAAAGTTTTTTTGCCAAATTACGTCACCATCAGGATTAAATTTGATCATCCACAAGTCATATCCACCAAGGTTTGTGGTTACATCTCCATCCAAACCATTGGTTGCTGCAATAACAAATAGGTTACCTGCTGCATCTTCCACTGCATCATAACCACGCTCATCTTGCGTGCTTCCAATACTGCGTTGCCAGTCTATTTGGCTAAAGGCAACCAAAGAAAATATCAATAATAGGAATATCGAAAATAGTTTTTTCACCTTGCTAAGTTAATAGTAAATAAGATGATTGATTTTACTAAATAGTTGGTTGTCGAAATTTTACGTTAAAATACTGATTTGAGCTTATACTCCATTCAATGTCTTTATGTTAAGCATCCTCACCTGGCCTCTCCTTCTCAAGGAGAGGAAACTTTTTTAGATTAAACGAAAATTCAACACAAGTCAAAAGTTATTCTCGGAAGTTTTCTCCACTTTTTAAGGGGAGATATCCGAAAGGATAGAGGGGTTAAAAAAAGCACCAAAATCTATAACTTTAAACCAATGAAATATTCCAAAGAACAACAACAAAATATGTTGGCTTTAACTGAAAAATTAAAATCAGATTTAAGCAGCAATGTTGATGAACTGTATGGCAGTTTAATTGAAGTTATCAATTTTCATGATTGGAATTATTATGTAAATACCAATCCTTTAATCACCGATTTTGATTACGATATGTTGTTTAAAAAGCTGCAAGCTTTGGAGGCGAAACACCCAAATTTGATTTCGGCTAACTCGCCCACAAATCGCATTGCCAAAGGCTTAACGGATGACTTTCCTACCATAAAGCACAGTGTGCCAATGTTGAGTTTGGATAACTCATACAATGCAGAAGACTTGCAAAAATTTGATGAGCGAGTTCGAAAATTGGCTCCCTTAACGGCCATAAAATATGTTGCTGAACCCAAATATGATGGTGCAGGTATTTCATTACTTTATGTAAATGATGTGTTAGTCAGAGGTGCAACAAGAGGCAATGGAACAGAAGGTGATGATATTACGCCAAATGCCAAGGCCATGCAAAGCATACCGCTTTCGGCCAATTTTTCAAAGTACGGTATCCATAGGGTTGAGGTTAGAGGAGAAGTAGTAATTCATAGAGACAATTTTGCTCAATTGAACAAATGGCGAGAAGAAGAAAATAGAATTTTAAGAGAAAAAGGAAATAAAGAATTAGAGCTATTTAAACACCCAAGAAACACTGCTGCAGGTGGCTTGCGTAGTAAAGACCCTAACGATATTAAAAAACGAAAAGCCGAAACCTTTGTATATCATATTGGATATTGTGTTGATGAAGCTGGCAACAATTTGCTGGGCACAAAAATCACTTCACATTACCAAGCCATACAATTATTGGCTGAAATGGGGTTTAAAATACCCGACATTCTAGCTCATGATTTAACTGACATTGCTGATGTTGCGGCTTTTTTAAACAAACAAGAAGCCAACCGAGAAAACTATCCATATGAAATGGATGGCATGGTAGTAAAAGTGGATGATTTAAAACTGCAAGAGGTAGTTGGTTATACTGCACACCACCCACGTTGGGCCATTGCATTTAAGTTTAAAGCCAAACAAGCCCATGGCAAATTGTATAGGGTAGATTATCAAGTTGGCCGTACCGGAGCTATTACGCCAGTAGGAAGATTGGTTGATTTGGGTTTTTACACTGAGCACATCAATCAAATGGAGTCCATAAGCACTGATAAAGTGCAAGGTTTAACGCTAACAGGCGTTGAAATTAAAAATGTTAGTCTGCACAATGAAGACTTTATTGCAGACAAAGGCATTCGACTAAACGATACAGTAATTGTTGAGCGCAGTGGTGATGTAATACCTTATGTTGTTGGCCCAATTGAAGCAAGTAGAAATGGCAATGAAAAGATTATTGACTTTCCAAGAAGTTGCCCAAGTTGTACAACCACCCTTGAACGACCAGAAGGTGAAGCCGTTTGGCGTTGTCCCAATAACTTAGCGTGCCCCGCGCAAGTTGAGGAAGGCATTATCCACTACGTTAGCAAAACTGCGTTAGATATTGATGGCCTTGGGAAAGACATTGTTAAGCGCTTTTTAGAAGAAGGTTTGATTACAGGAATTATTGACTTGTATGAATTAGATAGGGACAAAGTCTTGGCTTTAGAAGGCTGGCAAGAGCGCTCGGTTGACAAATTAATTGGTGGAGTTGAAACCAGTAAAAAACAACCTATTTGGCGATTAATGGTAGGCTTGGGTATTCGCCACATTGGTGGCACAACTGCAAAATTATTGGCCGAAAAAGTTGAGCACTTAACCGACTTTAAAAATTGGACCATTGAGCAACTCATAGAAATTGAAGGTTTGGGGCCAAAGGTTGCCAATAGTGTTTTTAGCTTTTTTAAAAATGAAAACAACTTGCAATTAATAGCTCAATTAGAAAGACATGGCGTTAACCTAATACAAGAAAAAGCAGAGTTAACCAGCAACAAGTTGGAAGGTTTGACCTTTGTTTTTACGGGAACACTCACCCAATTTAGCAGAGATAAAGCCAAAGCCTTGGTTGAAGAAAATGGTGGCAAAACATTAAGCTCAGTAAGCAGTAAACTCAACTACCTAGTAGCGGGCGAAAAAGCAGGCAGCAAATTAGCGAAAGCCGAAAAAGCGGGTGTTGCTGTTATTAGTGAGAGTGAGTTTTTGGAGATGATTGGGTGATGGATTTAAAATATTTAATTATGAAAAAAAGAAATATTCTAGAATATGTTGCGTGGTTTTTTGTTGTTATAGGAGTTTTGGCTCTTTCAGGATCATTTGCAATTAAGTCTTGTGACTTTTTTGCCAATGAATCAATCGGTGAGTTAGCAGGAGGTGTTGGAGGTTCTTTGTTAGCATTAGCTGGGGTATTTCTTTTTTATCATGCCTTAATCGTTCAACAAAAGAACCACAATCAAAATATAGGTCTATTACAAAATCAGATGTTCGAAACTTCCTTTTTTGAAATGCTTAAAACGCTGTCTCAGATTAAAGTAGAAATTATTATTCCAGAAGAAATTAAGAATCAATCTGGCATTGGCAAATTTGGAAAGGCATTAAGTTTCGTGGTTTCTGATTACAGAACTTTGTGGGATTTGGAAAATTTTCAAGTAGATAGATTAGTTTCAAAGCTACCCGAAAACAAAGGTTTGAAGATTCACCAAGAACTAGAAATGAATTACTTCCAATTTGACTTAACTGAGTTAGAATTTCAACCATGGTACTACATGATTACTACGATTCTAAAAAGAATAGATAATCACAATTTTCTAAAACATGAGGAAAAATTACATTATGCTAAATTGTTATTTGCGAGCATGGTTAGATCTGAAAGGGCATTCATAATGCTTTTAGCATTAGAAAATACCGTTGATTCAGACTTGCCCGTGTTATTGGGTAAATATGGCGTTTTGGATACAAATGATTTTAGGAATTTGGGAGATTTTGAAGAACCTGTGATTGCTATCTATGAAACAACAGAAAATTTCTATGACAGGTTACATAATTCTTAAATCAACGCATGCAAATAATCAGCAGTTGCTTGTAGATCATTGTTCCTTAGTTGATCTAATACTTGGTATTCATCAAGATCAGGGTTTCTTTTATGAAGCACCATTTTTCTAAATGCTTCAACTGCTGTATCATTGTTTAAGTCTATTGTGTCGGTTAAAAAATCGTCAGCGTTCTTGGCACTTAAACCATATTTATTAACTATCTCATCTGGGAAATGCTTTAAATTATTGGTAACAATTACATTAGCGTTTGTTTTTATGGCAGCAGCCAAAACATGCTTATCTTTTTCATCCGGTAACGCTAACCCAGATATTAAAGATTCATAATTGTCTACCATAGCATCAGGAAATGCGTTTTGCACATTGCGCTTACGATTTGCTATTGTGCCTGAACTTGCACCTTTTCCTTTCATCACGCCTTCCCATTCATCAAAGATATGTTTGCTCCATTTAGGGGTAAATAAATCATAATGGGCAAACCAAAGCAACAAGTCTCTAGTAGTGATTGGATAGATTACGTTGGTATCTAAGACAGCGGTAAATCGAACACTATGTATCATAAAGACCTAATTCTTCATCTCCCTTCATCATTTCAATAATTCGCTCCCTTTGTTCTTTCTTCATTTTGGTTTTATATGCTATAACATCTTCAAACTTTATTCTACGGTGCTTACCAACCTTGGTAAAGTCAATTTTACCCGTTTCTAAAAGTTTTACTAAATATGGTCTTGAGCAGCCTAAAACTTCAGCAGCAGCTTGTGTTGTCATTTCTGTAGCTATGGGAACTATGGATATTGGATTACCATTTGCAGTTGCCTTTAGCACCACAGCCAATAACTTTAAAGCCTTTAAGGGAATTACAATTTTATCAGAAGTTTCTTCAATTTCAATCCCGATAGCTATCGGGACTGCTTCATCAGAATTTATTCCTTCAATAGACTTAATTAAACCCTTGTAAGAACTTATAGCCAAATCCTGTTCTTTTTTTGTTGGACGCTCAACATTTTCTAAATAATTCATGTGCACTCTATTATGTGGTTATATGCAAATAAACGAAATAAACGAAACAATAGTTGCATTTCTGCAACTTAAATTTATAGGAGATGGAGATTTGGTTCCTGTTTGGCCTTCTTACCAAACAAAAAGGCAGCTGTTGTTCTAAAAATTGCATCAATCGGGTGAGGCCACCTTAAAGGACGTGTTTGGAGTTAATTGCTTTTATCCGACTTAGTTTTGTCAGTATTTCCATCTTATCTGATGTTGTGATTTTGCTCTGTTTGGTTTTGCCACCAAACAAAATAGTTAGCAAGCTGAGAAGCGCAGGATTGGCTGCGTTTGGCTTTTGTCTGTCTCAGACAAGGTTATTTCA
>Ga0114956_1000855_pt1 | contig 23254 bp, 19 predicted proteins | sample MaitaG_FD_87304 | JGI IMG/M metagenome (GOLD analysis project Ga0114956, IMG submission 87304) | Marine algal microbial communities from Maine, USA - Maine_Asex2 metaG | ecosystem: Host-associated > Algae > Red algae > Unclassified | place: Maine, USA | collected 2015-01-05
CAGTAAAATATTTTGATTGCTTTAGAATTCTCGATAACGACAAATTGGTTAAAGAAAAATTTGGAACAAATGATTACTTTGATATTAATGGATTTGATGAATTATGCGATTACGTTAATTATTATGGAATGCTTAAAATACATGAAATATTCAAAAAACTGAATGACCAAAATATCTTTAAAGGCTTAAATGTCAATAATAAATTCATGTTCATTTTTGGAGAACACGATATGGATCAAAACTCTATTTTAGTTATTGAAAGTTAAATAAAATATTCTCATAAGTAAATCCATCCAGAGGACACTGATGCAATATATTTTCTGCTATTCAGTCCTGTTTAGTGTAGTATCCCATTACCAACCCATCCGTGTATGCCTATGCCACCGCTTAAAGCCTTGTTTTTTGGTGTAAATGATTTGTTTGTCATTGCATTTTCAATGAAATAAAAACCCTTTTAAGCAGAAGCATAAATTGCTAAGGTTAAGAAAACTGCAAGATTCAACGTGACTTTTAGGTGTCTCATTTCATTACCTTCCTACGTTAACTCCAATCTAGTTAGCAATCAATAGCGAATCGTATGTCGCAACACAACTTGCCCAATCATACCTACTAACAAACTGCTGCGTGTTTTGCTTTCTTATCAATGGCAAGTTTAGCAACTGCCTTTGCAAGCGATTAACCAAGTCTTCCTCATCATTGTAAAAGAAGGTGCTGTGCAACTCCTTTGGCACATGTTCGCCATAAGCCAAACGTTTTGGTAGCAAAGGAACGCAATTGCAATACATGGCTTCTACAACACTGCCACCAAAAAAATCTTGATTACTCGTTACGGGTAACAAGTCAGCCTTCCAAAGTAAATGTGCGTATTCATCAAAGTCATCAGCATAACCAAAATGTAAAATGCGCTCACCAAAATGTGTGCGGGCTTCTTCAAACACAGCTGGCTGTTGAGCAAAGTTTTCACCTAGTATTATTATGTTAAATTTTATTCCTCTGCCATCTAACTCATACAATACTTTAAAAAACTGCTCTGGATTTTTATCATACTCCCAACGGTGGTTCCACAGTATGGTTCCATACTTTTCTCTTTCATCATGTTTATTTGCGTCAAACTTTTTTAAGTCCATACCCAAGTGTAATACTTGGCTTTTGGCTTCAATCTGTTTAACATTATTCAAACCTTTGTAATCCGGAAATTGATTTAAAAACTTAGGCAACGCAGCTATAAAAGCTTCTTTATGATACAACGAGTTAAAAAACACTTTGTCTGCAGCAAGCGCTGAAGTATAATTGATAAAACTATAATGATTGTCTCTTTTATTTACTACATCTCTGTCGGTTGGAGACCATGGGTAACACAGTTGATTTTCGTGAAAGTAGATGCCCGTTTTAGATTTACTACTCCTTGTTTTGGTTAAGCCTAAGTAAGTTGCAAAATCGAGCATACTAGTCGCTAGTATTAAATCAGGTGTAAAATCTAATTGCTGGGCCAATTCAACCGCCCCGCCATGCATGCGCCATTTCCAATAGTTTCCGCTGAGTTGATGTATTTGAATGTTGTATGAACTGTGTTGCTGTAAACCCAATGCCCAACTCTTGTGAGAGCCAGTAAAATAAGGTTCAAGTAAAACAACTTCCACTTGACTAATTGTTAATTGAAAGTAATTCTAACTTAAAATGACTGTATTCTGTAAATAGTTCTAAAATTTCATCTGGCGAATGATTGGTTCTAACGTTGAGTAGTTTATCTGCATTTTTTAGATCCACTTCCCATGTTTCAATTCCAAACTTTTTTAAAATGCTTTCTGCTGATTTAACGCAGTTGCCACAAGCAAAGTCTGTTTTGAAAGTTAGCGTTTTCATACCCTTTTTATTTTACCAATGTGTGTTGATATGCTTTGGCATCTGAAATTGTAGTTCTAAATCCATTTACATAGGCAACTACTTTTGTATTGTGTAAACCTTTCATTTTAATCAACTTTCTGCGGTATTCTTCTGCTTCTTCATAGCCTTTAAAAAGACCCGCCAGATAAGCGTTTTTGCCATTTACATCTTCAGCCATTACGTGCTGCAAACCTGCAATAGTTTTGTTACTTATTGGTGCTGATGATTGGGTTAACTGCACTCTGAAACAAACTCCTTCAAAATCGCGATAATATGCATAGATTAACTCCGAACGCATAGTTTCGGGAAAAGGGTGCCTGTTGTATTCCATGTAATATTTCTCTGCTAATGAGTTGGTATTTACCTTAAACTCTGTTCGTCTATTGTAAGTTCTGCCGGTTTCATTATCCGCACCATTTTCATATTCGTTTTGTGCAATAGGATAATTTTCGCCAAAGCCAGTAATGTTAAAACGGCTAGCACTTAAACCTCTAGTACCAATTAAGTAATTAGCGATTGCGCGAGCTCTGTTTAATGATAGAATCATGTTGTAAGCATCACTTCCTTTATTATCTGTATGGCCCGAAAGTATTACAGTCAACTCTTTTCTAACAGCTAAAACAATGGCCAAGTCATCTAATTGCTTTATTGATTCTGGTGTAAGTTTACTTCCATTAAAACCATAATAAATGTGATTGATGGTTATGTAGTTCTCAGGTTTCACCTTTTTCATAGCTTCTTCCTCAGCCAATCGAATAGCTTCTTGTTGTGCTTTTTCCTCTGCTAGTCTTTTAGCCAATGCTTCTTCTTCCTCTTTAAGTTTTTGTGCTGCTTTAGCTTTTTCTTCTTCCGCTTTGGCAATTGCTTCTTGGCTCAACTTCTCCGCTTCCTCATCTTCTAGTTGCTTAGCAATTTTTTCCGCCTGCTCTTTAAATTCCTTTTCTTCTTTTGCCTTTTGCTCTGCTTCAGTTAACTCTTCTTCAACAATTTCTTTTGTGGTATTTTCTTTCGCTTTATTTGCTGCGTTAGCTATCTCTTTTGCTTCTTGCTCCTCTTTTTCTTTTTCTGCTAGTGCCAATGCCTCAGCTTCTTGCTGCGCTTTTTCAGCACGTTCTTTTTCCGCCAATGCTTCTTTTTCTGCAGTAGATAAATCAGCTAACTCCTGTTCCGCCTTTTCCTTTTCGGCTAGTGCTAATGTTGCAGCTTCCTTTTCAGCCTTTTCTTTTTCGGCTTGCGCCAATGCTTTCGCTTCTTGCTCCGCCTTATCGGCTGCTGCTTTAACCTTTTCTTCTGCTGCTTTTGCTGCAACAGCTAACTCTTCTTCACTTTGTTTTTCCGCATCTTTCGCTTGCTTTTTGGCTAATTTGATGGCCTCCTTCTCTGCTTTTTCTTTGTCCTTAGCCTCTTTTTTCTTTCTTTTGGCAGCATCTACAATGCTTTCACCATCTAGCAATTCTTCTTCTAATTCAAACTCTTCATCTTCAATAGCAACCGAAACACTATCCTCTTTCGTTTCATCTTCTTTTGCCAAAACTTCTTTCAAAGCTTCCTCTACATCTATTTCTTCTTCTTCTTCCTCTTCAATTTTTTCTTTCTCTTTTTCTTCCTTATTGTCAATACTACTTGCAACAACTACCTCATCCATATCAATATCCATAAATACTTCCATTGAACGCTGGTTGGTTTCACTTAAGGTAAATGAGAATACCTTGTCTTCTTTACCTTTAACTGCTATGTTAACCTTATAGGCGTTGCCTGTTTGTAGTTGAACTGAAAAGTTTTCGTCAGTTGACAATTGTTGTTGAAACCAAACTTTATCATTGTCTGTTTGCTCAACCAAAATTTTTGCATCTAAAGCCTGTTTTGCTAAATCATCATCAAAATTACCTGCTAAGGTTATTAAGTCTTCTGCAGGAAAAAGATCTACTTGATAAATATCGTAGCTACCAAAACCACCTGGCCTGTTGCTAGTTATGTAAGCTTCCTTACCATCATTGTTTACATAAAAATGAGCATCATCATAGACGGTGTTTACGGGATAACCCATATTTTCTGGCTTTGACCAACTATTGTTTTCCAATTTAGTTTCGAAAATATCGAACCCACCAATGTTAATGTGGCCCTTTGATGAAAAATACAATGTTTTACCATCTGGAGTTATGTAAGGTGCAATGTCATCATATTGGGTATTCACTCTAGGACCCATATTTTTCGCCTCACTCCAACGATCACCTTTTTGCTTATAAATAACATAAATATCCTTGCCGCCATAACCGCCAGGCCTATTGCTGGTAAAGTAAATTACATTCCCTTTTGGAGCTACTGATATTCCACTTTCAATATGAACTGAGTTGAAATTTTCATCCATTTTTTCCGGCAGACCAAAGTTTTCGCCATTTACATTTACCGTATATAAATTGCCCTCACCTTTGTTTTCACTTTTATATAAATACAATTTTTTACCTGATGATGACATTGACAAACAAGCATCATGACCTTTGCCATTTAATCTATCTACAGCAGTTGGAGTAGCCCATTGATTAACTCCAATTGATTTGCTCATGTAAACATCTTCAAAATACTTCCCTAAATCTTCATTGCTTCCACCACCATCTAATCTTAACCCACCAGTTACTCCAGCACGTTTGGTTGTAAAAAGCATTATTTCATTATTTGGCGTAAGTACAGGATTGTACTCCATACCAATTGTGTTAACAGAGCTCCCAATATTGTTAACGGTAACATTTTTAGGATTGGCAATCATTTCCTCAGCTCTGGCCGCAGATTTTACTTTTCGTTTAGCATCAATTCCCTTAAAATCGTTGTCGCCAGCCAACTCAACATATCTTTTATAATTGGCAGAAGCCTTTTTGTACGAACCGCTATAGTGGTAAGCAAGGCCTAAATCGTAGTAAATGTCATTTTTAAACTTGCCACCATCTAAAACTTTTTCAAGATACTTTTCAGCTTCAACTCGATAATCAGTATTATTGGCTTGCAACATGGCCTTACCTAAATTGTGTAAATCTTGACCTGTTAATTTACCTTGCTCTTGCAAATTTAAATAAAGGGGAATGGCTTTATCAAACAACTTTAGCCCAAAGTAGTTATCGGCTTTTTTTAGAATATCAGACGGCTTTTCATCTTGCGCGGTGACTAAGTTGAAAGTAACTGTTAAAAATAGAAGGCAAAATAGAACTCGGCTAATCTTATTCGGCATTAATAGTTTTTAAATATCTCGGTTAACATCAAAAGCCTCTAAATAGTCGGCTACTTTTCTTACAAATGAACCACCCATCATTCCATCAACAACTCTATGATCGTAAGAATGAGACAAGTACATCATATGGCGAATAGCAATTACATCACCCATTTCAGTTTCTAAAACAACAGGCTTTTTTCGTATGGCACCTGCCGCCATTATTGCTACTTGTGGTTGGTTAATAATTGGTGTGCCCATCACATTACCAAATGTACCTACGTTGGTTAACGTAAATGTTCCACCTTCAATATCTTGTGGTTTTAACTTGCCAGCTCTAGCTCTAGAGGCCAAATCGTTTACCTGTTTGGTTAAGCCGATTAAATTCATTTGATCGGCATTTTTTATTACGGGCACTATTAAATTACCATTTGGTAAAGCGGCAGCCATACCAACATTTATATTTTTCTTTAATAAAATATTGTTTCCATCTACTGAAGCATTTACTCCAGGAAAATCTTTGATTGCCTTGACTACGGCTTCCATGATTAAAGGAGTAAAGGTTATCTTTTCTCCTTCCTGCGCCATAAATCGCGCTTTAATATTGTTTCTCCAAGTTACCAAATTGGTAACATCAGCTTCTACAAATGAAGTTACGTGCGGTGATGTTTGAACCGACATAACCATGTGGTCGGCAATTAACTTTCGCATGCGATCCATTTCCACAATTTCTACATCTGCACCATGTGTGGTTGTTGAAGGTGTGGTAACTTTTGCCACTGGTGCTGCGGTTTGTGGTCCTTGCGCCACTGCGCCATTACTGGCCGCAACTGGTGCTGGTTGTTGACTTCTGTTTTTCACATAAGCCAATATATCCTTTTTGGTAACTCGGCCTTCTTTTCCACTACCTGGTAAGCTTTCTAACTCTGCCATGGCAATGCCTTCTTGCCTTGAAATATTTAATACTAGAGGCGAATAAAATCTATTGCTACTTATCGTTGCTGCAGGGGCGCTAGCAATAGGTATTGCCGCTGGTTGAGTAACGGCTGGCACAGGTTGAGTTGGCTGAGCAACATCAACTGACTGTGGTGCGCTTACTTCAACTACTGGAGCTGCAGCCACTGGAGCAGAGCCTGCCCCCTCTGTTGAAATAATGGCAATTGCTTTACCTACCTCAACAACATCATTTTCTTTGAAAAGTAATTTGGTTACAACGCCAGTTACCGGTGAAGGCACTTCAGAATCTACCTTATCGGTAGCAATTTCTAATAGCGACTCTTCTTCCTCAACACTGTCCCCTTCTTTTTTAAGCCAACTAAGTATGGTGGCCTCCATTATACTTTCGCCCATTTTGGGCATTATCAATTCAACTTCAGGCATTTATATTAATTATTTTAATTGAAAAGGTTGAAAATTTACCTTTTTAACACTGCAACGAATTTACTTAAATCAAAGGATTTTGTTACTACAATTGCAATAAGAATTTTCTCAATTGGTCAAGCGCCAAAATAGTTGTTCTCACAACATTTTTGTCTCTATACTTTCCCAATTGAAAACGTTTAGCTACCACATTGTTTTTGCTGCCAACCGCAATCCAAACCGTACCAATTGGTTTTCCTGGGCGAGCACCTGTTGGTCCCATAATGCCCGAAACCGCAATGCTTACATCTACATTAAAAAAGTCAATTGCTCCTTTAACCATTTCAATTACGGTTTCTTCACTTACCGCTCCTTGATTTTTAATAATTTCTGGAGAAACATTTAATGCCTTCCTTTTAATATCATCACTATACGCAACTAAGCTGCCCTTAAAGTATTGAGAACTGCCCGAAACAGATGTTATCTCATGGGCTATATTTCCAGAAGTACAACTTTCGGCAGTTGCCAACCACAAGTTTCTTTCTTTTAACATTGATCCAACTTCTGCAGACAAGGTTATTTTAGAATCTAGTGAATAAGTATAAGGCTCAACTCTTTCAAATATTTTTTTCTGGCACGCTGCTAAGCTTTTAATCAATTGATTTTCATCATTTGAAGAACCTGACAATCTTAATTTAACAGACGCTATACCTGGCAAATAAGCCAATTTTATATTGGGCGGTAATGCTTCCTCTATATCTGCAATTTTTACAGCAATATCAGATTCGCCAATACCTGCTGTCATAACATAGCGGTGCAAAATTTTAGGCAAATTGGTATTGGCCAAAAAATTTGGTAAAAATGATTCTTCAAAAATGGCTTTCATTTCATAAGGTACACCTGGCATAGCCAATACATGTTTGTTATCTCTTTTAAACCACATGCCTGCTGCCGTACCAAACCGGTTATGCATGGCCTCACAATTATCAGGTATTTCTGCCTGTTGATGGTGCACTGCCGTCATTTCCCTTCCAAAACTTTCAAACAAACCTTTGATATGATTAGCAACCTCATTATTCATAATCAAAGTACCACCAAAGTAATCGTTTAATACTTTTTTGGTTAAATCATCTTTTGTTGGTCCCAAACCTCCTGTGGTTATTACCAAATCTGAAGTTTCCAATGCCCTATCTAAAGTTTCAACAATGGCCTCAGGTGTGTCATGCACTGTAATGGTTTCTTTTAAAAGAATACCTGAAGCGCTTAATTGCTTACCTAACCAATTTGCATTGGTGTTTACGGTATCGCCATAAAGCAACTCATCTCCTATTGAAATTATGGTAGCTAACATTGTAAGCGCTAAGGTAATATAATACCATTTTAGTTTGATAAGAATCCGATAAAACTGGCTCTTCTATGTTTTTATTTTAGTTGACGAATGCTTCAATTAGCCGTAACTGTGTAGTTTTGAGCGTATAAATAAGACCAAAACTAAGTCGCTTAATGAGCTCAGATAAAAACATTTTCTTTCATGTAGGTTTAGGTAAAACAGCTACTACCTTTTTGCAATACCATGCATTTCCTAAAATTGAAAATGCGCAATATATACAACGTACAAAGTTTAAAAAATCTATTAACATAATTAAAAACTCAAAGGCCACCAATATTTTGGTAAGCCGCGAGTTTGACCAACAGCTTGAAAGAGAGGTGAAATGGTTTTCTAATCATTATCCTAATACAACTCCAATAATTGTATTTAGAAAACATGGTAGTTGGATGGCATCTCAATACAGAAGATTTGTTAAAAATGGATTTCCTAAAAAGTTTAAAGGCCTTATAGATTTAGAGAATAATGAAGGATATTTTACTATTGAAGACTTAGATTACCTAGCCAAAATAGAAATACTTAAAAAGTATTTTACCAATGAACCTATCGTTTTGCTGTACACCCAAATTGCCAGCGACTTGGAAGGTTTTCTAAATAACATTGCTGAGCCTATGGGAGCAAAGTTTGACATGAATAAGATTAATACGACCCGAAAGCACACATCTTACAATGAGCAACAGTTAAAGGCCGTGCAAGCAATAGGCAGAATTATAAATATTGAAAAGAAAAATGTTTCCAAGTTTAAAGCTATAAATAAGGCTAGGACATTATTTATCAATATTATTCGCTACAGCACCTTATACGTAAGTAAAGTTTTACCCAAAAGTTGGTTTAACACCAAACCTTTGGTTAATGCTAATGAGCTAAAAGCTATTGATGAATATTGTAAAGATGATTGGGAAGCCTTACTTAAGGTTGTGGGCTAAAAACTATGGTCTAAGAGCTATAGACTATTAATTAAAAATCAAACCAATCTCTCCTACGATTAATTTTTAAATCTTGTAGTACTGCTGATTTAACATTTAGCGTAAAGTTATAACTCTGTCGTGGGCCAAAAGGTATCCAATAAAAACGCATTTCCCAACAATGTAAATCTCTTATAATTTCGATTGACGTTGATGAAAACTTCTTGCTTTGAAAATCATAAGCTGTTGAAACATCTATTTTCCATTTTGGAGTTAAATTTAATTCTCCCCTACCTGTTAATGTTTGGGTAATTGCCACTGAATCTACCAGCTCTCCTAGTTCATTAACCGTACCTCTATTATTAAAGTTTAAAACATAACTAGCATTAAAAGACCATGGAATGTTAAAATCAACATAATCACCAAGATTAGCAAATACTTGGTCTACCTCATCACCAGTTTGTGAGGTTTGATTTGTATTGGCGCCCTTACCTCCTTTAAATGATGTACTCATTCTTATACTTCCATTTACAAATCTTACTGGTCTTCTGTTTCTATCCCACTCAAATGTATTTAACCTTTGGCCTAAACTGTTTCTAACATAAGGATCATAAGCCGCATTCATAGTAATATTTAACTTGTTTAATAAGTTGGTTCTAGCGCCTACACGAATTCTATCAAGCTTTACAGAATCAGCCGCAAAATTGTAAAAAGTAGATGCATTAACACTTTCAAAAATCTTAACTTTTTTCTCTCCACTTACCGTATCTTTTTTTGAACCAACTTTCATTTCAATGTTATTGTCTACGCTAAAACGCAATCCACTTCTTTTACCTCTGCCGGGGCCACCAAAAACGCCTCTTTCAAAAATGCTGTAATCTCGCATTACCGGAACGCCCAAATCAGTGCTATCTCCAGTAGCATGCTGCTGCCAATAACCGAAATTATCACTACCAAAATCTGGTTGATACTCGTACCCAATTGTTGGCCTTACCACATGCCTAAGCGCTTTAACTCTGTTGCCCTTAAAGTTGGCAACTCCATAAAATCGTGTTGTTGCACTAACGCCAGTGTTAAAACTTTGTCCCACCTTAAAACCATTCACATCTTGCACAATCACCGAGTCTAAACCCGAATCATATTCATAATCTCGTGTTTTATAATACCAAACTTGCCTGTAATTTGCTGATGGCGTTATTGTAAGATGCTTGGCTACTTTAAATGAAGTGGTAATTGGCACATTGTGTTGCATGCCATATCGTGCATTTTTTAAAGTACTTGATGTAAACAATGTACTATCGGGTGATGTCAATAAATTTCTTATGCTATTAGTATATGAAACCCCTACATCTTCATACCATTGACGTTTGCCCTTTCTTACTTGCTTTCGTAAAGGATAAATTCTACGCATACTTAACGTAACATCTGGTAGTGTAAGGTTTACTAGTTTAGTATTGGTGTTTTGGTTGTGCCTTAAGTTAGCAGATAAGGAGAATGGGCTGCCCTGAAAAGTTTTAGAGTAAGAAACTGATGATTCAAATGAATTTGAATTATAATCTTCCGTAATTGTTACATTGTTTTCATGATAATCACTTGTACCTAAGTTAATGGATGCTGACAAACGGCTATTTGGCCGTGCTTTTGCATCTTGGTTATAAGAAATTTGTGTGAAAAAATCACGTCTTCTTCTAAACTGATCATCTTCAACATTGCCATACCTGGTATTGGTATAACTAAGCCTTACGTTACCGTTGTACTTATAACGTTTTCTAAAATTACTTCCTGCTTCTATTGCCCATGAGCCACGAGTATAAATATCACCCGTTAATGTTAAATCCATATAATCGTTAATGGCAAAGTAATATCCCCCACGTTTAAAATGAAAGCCTAAGCTTTGCGACTCACCATAGGTTGGCAGTATTAAGCCCGATCGCTGGCCTTTAGCTATTGGAAAAATTCCAAATGGCAAATACAAAGGTGTTGGCACATCTTCAATTACTAAATTAGCTGGCCCCGTTACAATGTAATTGTTAGGCACTGCCTTAATTTTATTCGATTGTATTTTAAAGTGTGGGTGATCTAAATTGCACGTTGTATAATATGCATGCTTTATAAAAAGCTCGTTAAATTCATTTTTTCTAACTTCTCTGCCACCAATATAACCTTCACCTTCTTGGGTGCGTACATCATATATTTTGCCTACCTTTTTTTCAAAATCATAAATAATTTTATTGGCTGTAAAACCATCCTCTTCTTCAGAAAAATATGGGATGCCCGTTTTGTTGCCTAAACTATCCAAAACTCCTTCTGCTGTAACTGTTTTTTCAAACCAATCAAAAACAATGTACTCGGCCTGTAGAGTCATTTCTTCATATTTTACCTCAGCGGTGCCATATAAATGAACCTTCTCATTAGCCACATCATATATAATAGAATCGGTGGCTTTGTAAAAAACTTGGGCATCTAAACCATCTTCTGAAACACTATATGATCCACTTTGAGTTACTTGAGTAGTATCAGTTTTGCTACTATCAACAGCTATTTTGGCCAATTGTCCACCTATTGAGTCAGTATTTTGGCCTATTGCCGCAGAATACCCAATTAAGAGCAATGCAATAATACATGTAGTAAGTAACGTTTTAATAATACCCTTAATTTGGTGAAAATATATTTTTTCTAAAAAGCTAAAATCAAGCCAAAACTAAGTATTTGTGAAAAAAAGATGGACTACTTACGTACTTATTATAGTTGCTTTAGCATTTTTAACTTTTAATGCAAGCGCCCAAGATAACTCAAGTTACGCATTGCGAACGGTTGTAATTGATGCTGGCCATGGAGGAAAAGATCCTGGAGCACAGGCCAATGGAATGAAAGAAAAAGACATAACGCTAGACATTTCACTAAAGTTAGGCAATTATATAAGAGCCAACTGCCCTGATGTAGAAGTTATTTATACTAGGGATACTGATCAATTTTTAGAATTAAAGAAAAGAGCAAAATTAGCTAACTCTGTAAATGCAGACTTATTCATATCTATACATGTGAATGCTGCTGGAAGTACAAGTGCTAAAGGCACCGAAACCTATGTGTTGGGTTTACACCGCTCAGAAGACAATTTGGCCGTTGCCAAAAGAGAAAATTCGTCAATTTTACTTGAAGATGATTACCAAACTAATTATGGGGGCTTTGACCCTAATTCTCCCGAAAGTCATATACTACTAATGCTAATGCAAGATGCCCATTTAGAACAAAGCATAAAGTTTGCAACCAACATTCAAACCGACTTTGCAATAAGGGGAGGTAGAAGAACCAGAGGCGTAAAGCAAGCGGGGTTTTTGGTGCTTAGACAAACAACAATGCCAAGTGTTTTAATAGAGGTTGGCTTTTTAACCAACCCTGAAGAAGCCGATTATTTAGGCACAGATTTGGGTCGTTCATATTTAGCAAGCAGCATATTTAGAGCATTTAGAGACTATAAAGAAAAAGTAGATGCCAATGCCATGGAAACATTTGCAGCCTCATCAACTCCTATTGAAAATACCATACCATTGGAAGAAGTTAATATTGAGAACTTAAGTAAAACCAGTGCTAGCGATATTTTTTATAGTGTGCAAGTTTCTGCATCAGCCCAGCCAATAGATAAAGATGACAGTAGATTTAGCGATTATGAGGTGCACGAATTACATACAAGCGAAACCAATATGTATAAATATTTAGTTGGTATTTCTAATGATTATGCAGAAACCATTGATCTTCAAAACCGATTGAGAAACGATATTTTTAAAGATGCTTTCATTGTTGCTTATAAAAATGGCCAGCGCATTTCTATAAATGATGCATTAAGCCTTGCTAAAACAAACTAATACATAAGATATTAACTCAAAGCAAGTAATAGGCAAACAATATTAAGTAGTTTTGCTTACTAATTAGAAGTAGCTTGAAAATTCCAAACGAAATAAAAGTAGGTTTATTGGCCATTGCGGCCATAGTATTGTTATTCTTTGGAATGCGGTTTTTATCTGGCAAATCGGCTTTGGCTACACAGCAAATTTATTACGCTACCTATGCCAATATTGATGGTTTATACGAATCGAACCCCGTTTATATTAATGGTTACAAAGTTGGTGTTGTGAATAAACTTTTTTTAAGAGAGGATGGGCAGATTACAATAGCTATGCTTTTAGACAAAGATTTAAAGGTACCATTTGGCACTACTGCCGAAATTTTTAACAAAGATTTATTAGGTGCAAAAGCTGTTCAACTCATATACCCTTTACAATTGGCCAATAGCTATCATGAAAGTAAAGACACACTAAGTTCAGATGTGGCCTTGGGCATTATGCAATTGGTGGAATCTAAAATAGACCCATCTATTGAGCGTTTAGAGATTTTATTAACTTCAATTGATACTACTGTTGGGCAAATAAATGGATTATTGGCAGATGATGATGGAGCGCTAAAAGATGGAATTGCAACCATTGGCCCAACGCTTAAAAACTTAAATGCTACCAGTGTTAAGCTAAATAATATAATTTCCAGTGCAAGCGGATCAATAGATGGTACGCTAGGCAACTTAAATTCGGTAAGCCAAAACTTGGCCAGTAATAACCAAAGGATAAATACCATTTTAAGTAATACTGAAGATTTTTCAGCTCAATTAAAAAATACGCAAATAGAAGAAACAGTAGCAGAAGCCCAAAAAACATTGGCTTCATTAAATACTGTTTTAAACAATGTAAATGAAGGAGAAGGTTCGGTAAGTTTACTCATGAACGACCCTGCGCTTTATCAAAATTTAGTAAACTCTATTAACTCTATTAACGCCTTATTGGGCGGCTTGCAAGATAATCCTGAAGTAGTGATTCGCCACAAGTTTTTTGGAGGGAAAAAAGAGAATAAGAAATAATGGCATAATTTTTACGCTAGCATTTATTACATGCAATTAAAAGCCCTTGTACTTTCAATATTGTTTATACTAGTTGGCACACAGTTGGCAGTTGCCCAAATTGATACCATTAACCCATTTAATATTGATACCAATGCCAATGCTAGGTTAATAAAAATTGTTAAAGCCAATAAGTTGGTAGGTCGTAACAACGATTCCATAAAATACGCTTTGTTTGTTGGTGATGTTCAATTTGAACACCAAGATGCTGTTTTGTTTTGCGACACCGCTTATCACTTTTTTGAAGAAAATAGATTGGAAGCTTTTGGTGATGTGGTAATTGTGCAAGACGATTCAATCCATATTTTTAGTGACACTTTATTTTATGATGGCGCCAGCAGGGTTGCTGATTTATATGGCAATGTGCAATTAACTGACCAACAAATGCAATTGGATACAGAAGAGTTGCATTATGATTTAGAAACGAAAGTGGGCCACTACCCGGTTCCAGGAATACTATCTAATGCTGACAATGTTTTAACAAGTAATGCTGGTTATTATTATGTAGAAAATAAGGATGCCTTGTTTATAGGAGATGTTGTTTTGCAAGCACCTCAATACAGTTTGGCTTCAGATTCGCTTAAATACAACATTGAAACTGAAAGAGCTGATTTTTTAAGTCCTACGACCATTGAAAATCAATACAGTTCAATTGAATGTGGCAATGGTTGGTACGATACCAAAAACGATTTAGCATATTTTGCAGGTCGTGCTCAATTAAATAATCCTCCTCAAATACTAATAGCTGATGTTTTGGAATATGACCAAAATATTGGAATTGGTGAAGCTTTTGGAAACGTTTATTGGGAAGATACTAGTGAAAACATAATTATTGAGAGCAACTACGGAAAGTACAATGACAAAGAACAATCGGTTTACACTACTGAAAACCCTGTGCTTAGTCAAATAAGTGATGGAGACACACTTTACATTGGTGCAGATGTTTTGGAATCGTTTAAACCAGATACCGCTTTGGAAGATCGTGTTTTTAAATGCTATAAAAATGTTAGGATTTACCGAAACGATTTTCAAGCAGTAAGCGACTCATTGTATTATACCACCACAGATTCTGTATTTCAATTTTACCATAACCCTATTTTATGGACAGATAGTTCTCAATTAAAAGCTGACACCATATTTCTACACACATCAACTGAAAGTATAGATAAAATTGTAATGCGCAGTAATTCAACTATTGGCAATTTGGTTTTTCCTAATATATATAATCAAATAAAAGGGAAAAACATTGATGGCTTTTTTGAAGATGGAAGCTTGAAGACAATTTTTGTAAAAGGCAATGCAGAAAGCATCTACTTTGCAGTTGATGATAACAATGCACTATCTGGCGCAAACCAAGCCAAATGTAGCCGCATGCGAATTAATTTAGATAGCAACCAAGTTAAAAATATTCGTTTTTTAACTGAGCCTGAAGCTACTTTTTCACCCATTGCAGAAGTTAACCCCGAGCGTATGAGGTTAAAAGATTTTGAATGGTATGATGATAAAAGACCAAAAAACAAAGAAGACATTGTTAACCCAGAAAACAAAAAGATTAACGAAAATATCGCTACAACCACCAGATCAATATTCGATAAGAAAAAGAAATTTGTTAAGAAAGAAGATCCAAAAGTAGCAACACCTAAATCGGCTAAAGCAAATAAAAAGAAAAGTGCTAAAATGAAAAATGTGGTGTCGGAAAAAGTCTCAAAATCTGCTAAAATCCAAACGAACAATACTAAGGGGAGTCAAGTAATCATCAAACAAAAAGATGGTTCCATTATAGAGCAAGATTAAAAATTTCCTATAATTAGTCGTAAATTAAAGGTTTACAAGACTTTAATGCGACATGAAAACTATTATTACTTACTTTTTTTGCATTTCATCCCTAATTTTATTTAATCAAGTTAATGCTCAAATTACCTACAACGCATCTGACTATGCTGTAGCTGGTGATTCATTTAATTTAAGTATTGCCACAGGAGCAGGTTTGAATTTTGACAATACTGGTGCAGGCATTATCTGGGACTTTTCAGCTTTAACGCCCATTTCATCAGAATCTCAAGAATATGGTGGCACAGGCGATTATCAGGCTGCCTACATAACTAATTGCATTTTAAATGGTGGTAACATTTTATTCTGCTTAACCAATTGGAACAACGTTGCCACAATGACCGTGAGTGGATTTGACAATATTAACTTAGGAGTAGTATCGTTAGAGAATGTTTTAACTCATTTAAACAATACAGGCGGTGCTTTGGAAGAAACCCTACTTGGTGCCACAGCCAATGGCATTCCTTTAGCAATAGAATATTCAAAAGTAGATACACTTTATAACTTTCCTTTGAATTTTGGAGATACATTAAACGCTTTTAGATCATATGCATTGGATTTAAATCAAGTGGGTTTCAACTTTTTACAAAGCGCTAACCAAGCAAGAGCATATAAAGTAGAAGGACATGGAACCTTAATTACGCCTTTTGGTACATTTGCCAATACTTTAAAAATTAAAACCATTACCACCACCTTTGATACCACATTCGCTTTTGGTTTTCCTGTACCGACTAGCGTTTCTGCTGTTACATATGAGTGGTTTGATGCCGCTTGGGGCATATCGGTTTTAACTGCCACTGGGCAAGGTGGTTTTGGCATACCGCCAACCATTAATGAGGTTCGATATATTGATTCGCTAAGGTGTTTTAATCCAAATGCTGCATTTTTCTCAACACCTTTCAATCCTATTATTGACCCAATGGCAGGGCAAATAGCCGTTAATTTTAACAATTTGAGCAACAACGCTACCAATTACCAATGGAATTTTGGTGATGGTGGCACCTCCTCTCAACAATCGCCTTCTCATAATTATACACAGGCGGGTACATACAATGCCCAACTAATTGCTTGCAACAATGTTTGCATTCCGCCAGTATGTGATACACTTGTTATACCAATTACCATTGCCGATACAACAATTGTTACTGCTGGCTACAATGTTTCGGATGATACCGTTTGTGTGTTAGAAGTTGTTTCATTTGATGATGTTTCAACCAATGGAACCAATACTTCTTGGGACTTTGGAGATGGAAACACATCTATGCTTACCAATGCTATGCATAGCTATGCAACGCAGGGGACATACATAGTTACCTTAATTGCAAGCAACATGTTTAATACTGATACCCTAATGTTTAACATAGTTGTGGTTCAAAGTCAAGTAAATGCGGGTATTGACACCATGACATTTGAAAATGATTCCATTATGTTATCGGCCACGCCAGGCTTTCCGGGCTATTTATGGAATACCGGTGAAACAACCCAAAACATATGGGCTAGTGGTCAATCATTGGGTGTTAGAACGCATACTTTTTGGGTTACTGGTACTGATGCCAATGGTTGTGTTTCAGTTGATACGGTTATTGTTAATGTTCAATTGGGCAGTAATGTTATAGACATATATAATCACAGCTTAATGGTTTACCCAAACCCTACCACTACCAGCTTTAAAATTAAAGGGATAGCTGGTGATTTTATAGGAGTAAAAATCATGGATATTGCAGGAACGCTGGTTAATGAAATCGAAAAACATTCAACTTCATTGCCAATTAATATTGAAACAATGCCAAATGGAATATATTTGATTGAAATTTTAGATAGCGAAAGTATTTACCACCTAAAGCTCATAAAAACAGAATAACATGTTTAAATATATTGCCCTATTTATAGTTGTTGCTTCATTAACTGCATGCTCTTCTCTTGCTCCCAAATCATATGGTGATGCTGATGTTGAAAAAGCAGCTGGAGAATACTCTAAAGGTAATTTTGAAGCAGCTCGTACAACATTAATGTCGAGCGTAGATAAAGAGTTTAAGGACTATCCTAAAGCAGAAGTTTATACCATTTTAGGTAATGTTTACAATGAGTTATACGAATTGGACAGTGCTATTATTTGGCATAACAAGGCGTTAGAGTTAGATCCTTCTTATTATGAAGCTTGGGTTAATTTGGGTGTTTGTTATAGATTAAAAGGCAATTTGAGTGAGGCTGAAAGGTGTTACTTAAAAGCCATGGAAATTGAGAGCAACTATGCTGAGCTGCATGCCAGTTTAGGCGCATTGTATATTTTTAAAGAACAACCAGAAAAAGCTGTTGCATCATTACAAAAATCTATAACAATTGACGCTAGCTTACCTGTAGCACACTCAAACCTTTCATTGGCTTATGCCTATGTTGGGGAGTATGAAAAATCGGAACAATCGTTAATAACAGCAACAAGCCTAGGTTATAAAAATGGCGATTTAATTAGAAAGCAAATTGAGAAGATTAAGAGTGAAGCATTGGTTGAGGAGGTTGAATAGAATTTCCTAACAACGATAATTCCATGCTCAGCCATTCGAATTTTGGCGAATGTTGTAGCAGTATAGGTTGTGAACTTCAGTTATAATAGTTCAAATGTCCACTTAGACTTTAGTTTAAACTCTCAAACATCATAAACTATTTTAACCCTAAACAAAAAAGAAACAGGCGGAGGCCTGCAATAGTTTTTGATGCCTTTAATGCGAACAACCAAATGTTTCTTACAAACGCTCATTTGTTTGGTTAAATTTCTCAATATCTCTTACTTAACTTTTATTGCAAGAAGAACCGAGAATATTCAGAACCAAAACCACTGCTAAATTTGTGCATATGTTGTGCGTAACAACAGGGTGTTATACCTATAATCAACTTAGCTTAGATACTTCATAACATGACTACCGAGAAAACATATGATGATATTGGCTTGGTTAAATACACTAAAAGCAAAAAGGCCAAGTCGGTAAGAATATCTTTAAAACCATTTGAAGGTGTTTTGGTAACTGTGCCATGGTTTGTGCCGGTAACAGCAGCCGAGATGTTTGTTAAAAGCAAAAAACGCTGGATAAAAAATGCTCAAAATAAGCTCACCAAAATAGAAGGCCAACAGACCATCTATAACAATGAGGTAGTGTTTAAAACATTTAAACATCAACTTAAATTAATTGCTTTGCAACAAACTGGCGTTCAGTTTAAATGTGAAAATGGATTGTTGTATGTTACCTACCCTGAAGTTGAAGATTTGGAAAGCCCAAGAGTTCAAAAGGCCATTAAATATGCCATAATTGAAACGCTGCGAAAAGAAGCCAAAGAATATTTACCAATGCGAACGGATGAATTAGCGACTCAGCATAACTTTGATTACAAAAAAATATTCATCAAAAATTTAAAAAGTAGGTGGGGAAGTTGCTCTGCGGTTAATAATATTAATTTCAATTTGCATTTAATGCGCTTGCCTGTTGAGTTGATAGACTATGTTATTCTCCATGAACTAGTTCATACCATCCATAAAAACCACGCAAAGCGGTTTTGGGATAAGTTGGATGAAGTTTGCCCTAATTCTAAAAAATTGGATAAGGCGTTGAATGCATATCAAACGCAGATTTTTTAGTTATAATCATTGACTGTCAAATCTTGAGAAGATTTGCATTGCAGGGTGGTTGCTATATTATTGGTATAAATATAGTATATTTACAATTGATAAGGCGTAAAAATACTATCATGAAATCAAAGGGTAAGTACCAAAAAAAGGATGAGGTTGCAAAGGCAAAGGAGCCAATTGCAGTTTATGTGGCTACCAACACAAAATTTTCGCCTATGTGGGTAGTGGCCAATGCCAAAGATGCCCCAGGTTATAAATTACAGCTAATTGATAAAATTAGAAACGGTGTAAACAAAAATGATTGGAAGAGTTTAATAAATCTAATTGGCGCTACCGAAAAAGAGTTCGAAAACATTTTGCCCTCATCTATAAGTAGTATGCAAAAAAAGGCAGTTTACGATCAAGAAACTTCCGAGCGAATTTATGAGCTAGCGAACTTGTTTGCTTTAGGGTTTTCAATTTTTGATACTAAAAGTGATTTTAAGAATTGGCTTACCACGCCTTCCAAAGTTTTGGGTAACGTAACACCATTTAGCCTACTCGATAGTAGTTTAGGTTTCGAAATTGTGCAAAATGAAATTGAAAGAATACGCTATAATGTTTATGGCTAAATGATTGTCTATCGCATAGCCAATGCAAAATATAAGGCAACAACGCTATCGGGGGTAGGAGCTGAAAAGGTAGGTGGCAGATGGAATGAAAAAGGCACTAGAGCAGTGTATTGTTCAGAAAATATTTCATTGGCTTTATTGGAGTATTACGTACATTCTATGAACATTGCGAACCTGCCAAAGGCTTTGCTAATTGCCAAAATTAGTTTTTCAGATAGCTTCAAAATAGAAGAGTTAAAGACATTACCCAAACTATGGAACCAATATCCGTATTCATCAAAAACCACTAAGGTGTTTAGCGATATGGCCGCTAACAGAAACTTCTTTGCCTTAAAAGTACCTTCAACCATTGTTGGTCTTGAACATAATTATGTGCTAAATCCTTTATTTAAAAATTTTGGAAAAGTGAAAATTGATGAATTTATCAGTTTACCAATTGATAATAGGCTGAAGAAGAAATGAATCAAGATCTTTTCAAAATTCTCCTTATTAAATCGAAACATTTTCCGCCCTTTCCTTTAAACATCAACAGAACTTTCCACTAAAGAGCCTATTAGCAATGCAACTATTTTGCTTTAACCACCCACTAACTTAACAACACTTGAAACTTAACTTTAATATATGCAATTGATAAAATCAATCTTTATCCTTGCTCTTCTGCCAATTATAGTTTTTTTCGCTTCTTGTGGCGAAACTTGTGAAGAGAATTTAACTCGTACGCAAAATGTAAAAGTTCATTTTGAAGATTCGGCAAGAAACAATCTTGCAAATTTTTATCCTAACGTGTATGGTGTTGGAGCAACTACCAACATAACTTATACCGATTCAATTAGTGCTTATTTACTTCCACTAAATTTTAATGACAGTACTACTTCATTCATTTTTGCCAATGATATTGTAGAGCATACCGTGGTGTTTAAATATAAAGAGAGGATAGATTTTAAAGATAAATGTCGGGGCTTTGAAGTATTTATCGAAAACGTGGAAATGAGTTACACCACATTTATTGATTATGACTTTAATTCACAAAGCAATCGCTTAACTGTTAGACTATGAGAATTCTACTAATCATATTGCTGTTGCTGCCATTAACAATGTTTGCTCAAGTAAATGATAAACCTTTCACAGTCGGAACCGCACTTTTCAAAAGTGCAAGCGGCAGTCCAAATGTTGATTTTTCTGTTGAGCTACACAAAAGTATTTTACTTAATGTAAATGTTGGATTTAAAATAAAAGGCGACTATAGCAGAAGCACTTCTATAGGTGGTATTGATAAGTATTACGTTAAAGGCAATTACCAAAGGGTTGGGCTATATGGCAAGCATGAGATGGATGCTTCAGGGGTTGCATTGATGTTTGGAGCGCATTTAATAAGATCGCAAAGGCATGAAGAAATTGTTTTATTGTTTGAAAATGATTATTGGGGAGACAGAACCGAAACATACAAAGACAGTTATTTTGAGCATGCAGGATTGTTTGATATAGCTGTGTTATATAGGCCAGAAGCACCACTGTCTATTAAATTTTCAATGGGCATAGCTGTAAGTCATTATTCAATTGAAGATAATCCGCTACAACGCTTTTACAGCTTTTACAAGCCAGGTATAGGAAATTTAGTTAGGATAAATCGATTATTAGACCAAGAGGAAGGAGACATAGTAAAAAGTATTCCTACAATTGATTTTACAGTAAGTTATCGTTTTGGATTGACCGGTAAATAGTAATAACTATTCCATTTTGTTTCCTTAGACTAATCTACTTCTGCTTTTTAGTTTTTATCAAAATAATTCCCAGCAAGATTGAAATTGCCAAGGTTACCGTGGCAAACATTTTTTCAAAATTGGTTTCTTGTCATAATTGGCTAAAAGTTAGATTGCTTTTATTGCGAACACAAGTGAATGGATCAGAGAGTTGGGGAGTTGTATAGCGTTATTATTAAATCCATCTTAGCACTGAATATATTTCGGAATTGTCTTTAAGTTTAATTACCGTTACTCCGTGGTTTTTGGTATCTATTTTCACAACTTTAATCTGGGTTAAGAAGGTAGCTTTTTCTTTATGAAAAATTCTAATTCTTTCTTTTCGAGCAAACTTTAAAATTATCCAAGGTAAATTATCAGTTACATATGCATGAGGATGCTCTTGGTTTCTTACTCGAATTAAGCTATCACCTTCAATATCAATAAAGTGAACTTCTCGCTTATGCATTATTTTGGTAGCAAGTGTATCGGGTATCAAAATTGGATCGTTAGGGTAATTTGTAATGTATTTATGTAAATCTCTGTAGATGAAGTCGTTATCTTCATCATTATCTTCCTTTTCACAATGCTTCAAAATTTCGAAATAATCAAAATGAAAGTTTAAATTTTCAGTTACATAAATTACTTCTTTCGGAAATGGTTCAATTGGTAGATTCGCGTTTTTTTGGTTAAGCCATCTGCAAGATGTCAAAAAAATTAGAGCCAGCAAAAGAATATGTTGGAACTTCATTTCCTAACCTCCAAATAATCCCTCAACAATTCCACAACACTTGCTAAACGTTGTGCTTCATCACCTTCAATAACGCTGTAAGGTAAAAGATCGGCTTTTAACTCAGCTTCATATAATTCAAAAATTTCTTGCCTGCGGTTTTCATCTTCTCGCTGCCCATCAGCTTGCCATTGCATTTCAGGTTTACAAAGCAAATATATATCAGGTATACGTTTTTGAAATTGTTCTTCAATCCAAGCATCTACTTTCCCAAATTTATCTTCACTCCAAATTTTTAGCGTCAATAAATCAGTATCACAGACAATTTTGGGGCTTTGTTCAAATGCCAAATCTTCATAATTCAATTGCCCAATGGCAATGTTAAACAAGTCTTCATATTGGTAAGGTCGCGCTAATTTACCCATGTAGTTTCTGGCAAATTCTTCAACTATTGGCATACCAAATTGTTTGGCAATAGCTTTGGCTAAAGTTGTTTTGCCTGCGCATTCAGGTCCTGTTACTACTATTTTAAATTTTTCCGCCATTCTTTAAATCCATAAATTGAAAACAACACATAAAACGAATACAAAATAGTAAAAGGAATTGATGCTTGGTCAAACATCATGGTGGCATAAATAATATTTACCACAATCCATATGAGCCAATTTTCAATTTTCTTTTTGGCAACCATCCAGGTGGCAATTATGCTAAAGCCTGTGGTTACAGAGTCGCGCCAATGTTCGGTGCGTGCTGGAAGCCATTCAAAAAACTTTGGAGGTGCATCTAAAACAAAGTAGAAAAATACACTTAACGCTACGCCAATTAGTAATAAAATAGTGAGTAAAGGAATTTTGGTTCGGCTTACGGCTAAGTCATGCGTATCTTTGTTTTTACGCCACTTTATCCAGCCGAATATGGTAAACGGAATGTAAAAAAACTGCAAAAACACTTCACCATACCAACCTTGAAAATAGGCGTATATGCCATAAAAGCTAATGGCCAATAAGCCTGCCGGCCAGCACCATATCTTTTCTTTTACCGCTCCA
>Ga0114956_1000856_pt1 | contig 23247 bp, 14 predicted proteins | sample MaitaG_FD_87304 | JGI IMG/M metagenome (GOLD analysis project Ga0114956, IMG submission 87304) | Marine algal microbial communities from Maine, USA - Maine_Asex2 metaG | ecosystem: Host-associated > Algae > Red algae > Unclassified | place: Maine, USA | collected 2015-01-05
CGCTCCTCCTGGACCTTGTCACCATGAAGTGTGAGTGAATCAATCTCCACTCTAGCCATGGCTTTTTTTACCCGCTCGGCTCGCACCTTCGTACGCACAAATACCAAGATTTTGTTATCAGGATTCTCTTTCATGATGCGCTCCAAGAAATGGCGCTTGTCGTCCATCTCTACGAAAATGACGGAGTGCTCGATGTTTTTGGCCACTGGATCTTTTGGCGACAACTGAATGCGAATGGCATTCTGCTTTACCAAATCGTAAGCGATCTTCTTGATCTTGTTATTAATTGTCGCTGAAAAAAACAAGGTTTGTCGACGCTTTGGCAACTTGTAAATGAGGTCCTTGATGTCTTTAATGAATCCCAAGTCGAGCATGTGATCTGCCTCGTCGAGAATCAATATTTCTATTTGGTGGGTTTGAAGATGCCCCTGCGAAATGAGATCGAACATTCGGCCTGGAGTGGCGATAACAATGTCGATGCCCTTTTTGAGTTGTTCGATTTGAGGCTCTTGATCAACCCCACCAATGATGGCCCCAATTTTTACCGAAGTGTACTTTGCAATTTTATTGAACACCTCCTCGAGTTGCAAGGCCAGCTCATGCGTGGGGGCCAAAACCAAACATTTAGCTCCTGTTTTTCGGCGCTCCTTCTTCTTTCGCATGTAAATCATGTCGATGACCGGAATGGCAAACGCTCCCGTCTTTCCCGTTCCCGTTTGAGCCACTGCTAACAAGTCCTCGCCTTTGAGAATGTTCGGAATTGACTTGTGCTGGATATCAGTTGGTCTGCGAAAACCGAGACCCACGAGGGCCAGCTTCACTTTATCACTGAATTTGTAATCTTCAAACTTCATCCTGCTGTTCCTTGTTACGTGAGACTTTCTCTTTGTCAAAGATAGACTTGTTGGTTGAGAATCCTGTAGTGGCGAAACGTCAGCAGAACAAACTTTCCACGACTTTAGTCGCATTGCTGTACATTCGTATTACTATGACCAACAAAGAACTGATCGAGCAATTTTACCGATCCTTCTCCGAGGGAAATGCCGAAGCCATGGGTGCCTGCTATCACGCCGATGTGCACTTCACGGATCCCGCTTTTGGTGACTTGCATGGAGACGAGGCCCGCAGCATGTGGAAAATGCTCATGCAAAGAAGCACTGAACCCGCCAAAATTCAAGTTAAAAACGTTCAAGCGAATGAAGAAACTGGAAGCGCTGATTGGTTAGCGAATTACAAATTTGGACCAAAAAAGCGGCCAGTTGAGAATCATGTTTCAGCGGAGTTCAAATTTGTTGATGGTAAGATCATTCGGCACAAGGATGATTTTAATTTTTGGAAATGGAGCAGGCAAGCGACGGGACTTCCTGGTTGGTTGCTTGGATGGACACCCATTATGAAGAAAAAAGTTCAGTCAACAGTGAACACCGCATTGGAGAAATTCATGGCAGCTGATGCAGCTCAGAACTAAGAACTAACAAGGAAAAACGATGTCGAATAGAACGGATTTCACCCTGATTGGGGCAGGAATTATGAGCGCCACTTTGGGTGTACTTATCAAAGAGTTACTTCCCGATGCTCGCATTGTCATTTATGAGCGGCTTGATAAAGTGGGTGCCGAAAGTTCGGATGCGTGGAACAATGCTGGAACTGGGCACTCGGCTTTTTGCGAATTAAACTACACGCCCGAAAGGGAAGATGGTACCGTAGATATTTCCAAAGCTCTAAAGATCAGTTCGTGTTTTGAAGTTTCGAAACAAGTGTGGGCTTATTTAAAAAAGGCGGGAAAGCTGGAATCTGACAGTCCGTTCATCAACGACATTGATCACATGAGTTTTGTTTGGGGTTCGGAGAACATCGACTTTCTAAAAAATCGCTATCAAAGCATGCAAGCCTATGACATGTTTCGCGACATGCAATATTCGGAAGACTTTGACGAGATTGCCGACTGGATTCCCTTGATGATGAGTGGTCGTAGTCGTTCGGAAAAAATCGGAGTAACCAGAATGGCGATTGGTACGGATGTGAATTTTGGTGCCATTACTCGAGGCATGATTAAATACCTCGAAAGTTGCGATGGTGTTGAATTGCATCTAGGTCATGAAGTGCACGATTTGTGGGAAGCCGATGATGAAAGTTGGCGCGTTGAGTTGACTGATTTATACACAGGTGAAGAAAAAGAAATAGAAACTGGATTCGTATTTATAGGAGCGGGCGGTGGCGCTTTGACACTTTTAGAAAAAGCGGATATTCCAGAAGGTCGCGGTTACGGGGGCTTTCCAGTGAGTGGCCTATTTTTGACTTGCAACAATCCGGAAGTCGTCGTTCAGCACGAGGCCAAAGTATACGGAAAAGCGGAAACTGGATCGCCGCCCATGTCGGTGCCGCATTTAGACACGAGAATGCTGAACGGTGTTCGGTCGTTGTTGTTTGGTCCCTACGCAGGATTCTCTACCAAGTTCTTGAAAAACGGATCCTATTTCGATTTGCCGCTTTCGATAGAAGTCCATAATATTTGGCCGATGCTGTCTGCGGGTATCCACAATGTTAAGCTGACAAAATACTTGGTGGAGCAGGTTCTTCAATCGCCCGAAGAACGCTTTGAAATGTTGCAAAAATATTACCCGGAAGCGAAATTTGAAGATTGGGAATTGGTGAAAGCTGGACAACGTGTTCAAATAATTAAAGGCGATAAAGACAGCGGTGGTGTGCTAAAATTCGGGACAGAAATTGTTACGAATTCAGATAAATCATTGGCTGCATTGCTCGGTGCTTCTCCTGGTGCTTCTACTTCGGTTTCCATCATGTTGGATGTTTTGCAGGAATGCTTTCCTGATCAAATGGCTTCGGAAGTTTGGAAAACGAAATTGTGTGAGATGATTCCGAGTCATGGGCATTCGTTGATTGACGATGGTGCTCTTTGTTTGAAGACCCGAAATTATACGACTGATATTTTGAAGCTCGATTGATGGTGAAAAAGCGGTAAGCGGTAAGCTGTAAGCTCTAATTGGAAAATTAGAATTTTTCAATAAAACCAAGTGTCGTCCAGAGCAACGCCATTTTTTAGCAATCTTCCCCTGCATCTCAGCCAAATCGGGAATGCTTTTAGGATCAATCGTACGGAGATGCAGGTGGTAATAGCTTAAGACCCTACTATTATTTTAAAAAAATAATAGTATACATCCTAATTCAAGACGATCAAGGGCCGATTTTATTTCTAAAAAAGATTGGTATCGGTTATCGGGTGCGGTTTAGCAGTTTTTCGGCTAGGTCGAACATGGGTTCTTTTGAATTAGGGCATTCTAGCTTCTCTAATGAACTAATGGCTTTTTCGAAGTAGTTGTTGGCTTCTTTTCGCACTGCATTGTCGATTCCTTTTTCTCGATAAAGATTCAATACATAATTCAACCAAGCTTGAGGATCGTCTTTGCTTTTTAATTCTTGATGCTCAAAATGCTCTTTCTCTTCTTGACCTAACAGCGCCTGACAGGCAATCCAGAGCCATGTTTTTTTGTGTTGAAGAATATCGCCTCCTACTTGCTTTCCGAAGGTCGCTGGATCTCCAAAGCAGTCTAGGTAATCATCCATCAATTGAAAACTAATTCCCAACTCGCGGCCAAACTGTTCCAATAAGATGGCATGCTTTTTTTCTGCTTTCGCCATGATGGCGCCCAATCTCATACTTACACCCAAGAGCGCCGAAGTTTTCTGCTCAATCATCAGGATGTATTCTTCCGTACTGACTTCATTGCGGCTTTCGAAATCCATGTCCCGCTGTTGGCCTTGGCAAACTTCTTCCGCAATACGATTCAATGTATTGAGCGCTTCTGGTATGTATTCTGCCTCGAGTTGATCGAGACATTGATAAGCCATTATCAGCATGAGATCACCGGATAAGATGGCAGTATTTAAGTTGAATTTTTCGTGAACGGTTGGCTTGCCTCTTCGCAATGGCGCTTTGTCCATTACATCATCATGCACCAAACTAAAATTGTGAAATACTTCCACAGCCAAAGCTGCCGGAAGTGCTTCTTTGGGATTGCCACCAAACATCTCATTTGCCATTAGAACCAATGCCGGACGAATGCGTTTCCCTCCCGAAAGCAAAATATATTCAACAGGTTCATACAACATTGTAGGATCACCCTTAAAACTAACTTTTGAAAGGTAATCTTCGAAATATTCTAAATGCTTAGCAAACCCTTTTCCTGTCGAAATTTCCATGGCTGGCAAGATAGTGACAAAGCCTGATTTTAAATCATAAGTTGCAAGTAGTAAAACACTGGCAGAACAGAAAAGAGGCCTTGAATCATCGCTTGTACCACAAGCTCATCCCCTCCAATATTTTGCTTACTGGCAAATTAAATGCAGAATTATGATTGAATAAATTGCATAAATTGAGCCTTGGTTCTCTCCTCTCGGAACGCCCCTAAAAACTTACTGGTAATCGTTCGACTGTTGGTATCGCTGACTCCTCTACTGGCCACACAAAGGTGATCGGCATCGATAACGACGGCCACATCTGGCGTATCTAAAGCTAGGCTGAGCTCTTTGGCAATTTGAATGGTCAAACGCTCCTGAACTTGTGGTCGGCTCGAACAATACTGCACCATTCGATTGATCTTGGAAAGACCCACTACTTTTCCCTTTGGTATATAAGCCACATGCGCCTTGCCATAAATGGAAACGAAATGGTGTTCACAAGTCGAATAGAAGGTGATGTCCTTTTCTATCAACATGTCGTCGTAGTCGTAAGGATTTTCGAATAGCCGCATATTTGGCTTGTTCGCAGGATTCAATCCCCTGTAAATCTCTTTGATGTACATCTTAGCGACTCGATGCGGTGTTCCCGACAAACTGTCGTCGCTCAAATCCAAACCCATTGTGTGCATTATTTCTCGAAAATGCCCTTCGATCTTTTCGATTTTGTCTTCATCGCTCATCTCGAAGGCATCTTTACGCATCGGGGTGTCCCAACTCGTCGCGACATGCAAATCGCCTATCTCATCTATACTTTCTTGATCCATTTTGTGATCGCAACAGCTCTCGCTGTGTGCTCCTCCATCTTTTATGTTTCCTTGTCTTTTTTCCATTCTAGCCAGCATTATTTGACTTCATAGTACTACTTGCTTGTTCTCAAAAAACAGTTAATCGGGGGAAAAGTTCAGGAATCGCAAAGGTCCTTGAAGTATTCTGGGATACCTCAAGTCGTAAAAAGTCTATGGAATTCCAATATGACTGCCGATTGCGAGATGTGGGTGCTATTTTTGCAGCTGCATTTCATTAGATTAGAACGGAAATGAGAAAGATAAGACTGAGAGAAGCCATTCGTGAAGCCATGTCGGAAGAGATGCGCCTAGATGACCGAGTGTTTTTGATGGGCGAGGAAGTTGCCGAGTACAATGGTGCTTACAAGGTGAGTCAAGGTATGCTTGATGAATTTGGAGAAAAACGAGTGATCGATACTCCTATTGCAGAACTTGGTTTTGCAGGAATTGGTGTAGGCGCAGCGATGAATGGCTTGCGACCGATTGTCGAATTCATGACTTGGAACTTTGCCTTGCTTGCTTCTGATCAAATCATCAACTCAGCTGCCAAGATGTTGCAAATGTCTGGAGGTCAGTATGGTTGTCCGATTGTATTTCGCGGACCGAATGGAACCGCGGGTCAGCTAGGAGCTACACACTCGAATAGTTACGAGTACATGTATGCACACGTTCCGGGCTTGAAAGTTATTTCTGTCTCGACTCCTTACGATGCTAAAGGGCTTTTAAAGTCCGCCATTCGTGACGATGATCCCATTGTTTTTATGGAGTCGGAGGTAATGTATTCTGATATGGGCGAAGTACCAGAAGAAGAATACTTGATTCCTATCGGTGTTGCTGACATTAAGCGAGCTGGAAGCCATGTAACCATTGTGGCTTGGAACAAGATGATGAAAGTGGCTTTAACAGCTGCCGATGAGCTTGCAAAAGAAGGCATTGAGGCCGAAGTGATCGATTTGCGTACGATTCGTCCGATGGATTATGATACAGTGATTGGATCTGTGAAAAAAACCAACCGTTTGATCATTGTGGAAGAGGCGCCGCCTTTTAGCGCGATTTCTTCGGAATTGAGCCATGTGGTTCAGTATCGTGCCTTTGACCATTTGGACGCTCCGGTTATCCGCATCAACGGTGCTGATACTCCGGTGGCTTATGCTCCTACTTTGGTAGAAGCTTACTTGCCGAAAGTGAGCGAGATTGTGCATGCTGCGAAAGCGAGCTTGTACGCTCTTTAGGCAGCATTGATAGCCACAAAGAATCATTGTCGCTGCCCTTTTTTGACTCGTTGGGATCAGAAAAGATTCAAGCAATTCAGTAGGGAGCAAGAAAATCCAACTAGAGACTAGCCCCTTGCTAGCTCTCTCCTCCGAATTGCGGAAAATTACGAACTTGCGGTATTGCAGGAAAAATTTGAATCTCGATTTTTAGAAGCCCTGAGCCATGATTGTGGCTTAGAAAAGGGCATGCGCTTACTAGTGGGCGTAAGTGGTGGAATGGACAGTATGTGTCTGGCCCATCTACTTCTGTTTGCACAAGACCAAGGACTGCTTGAATTCGGAATCGTTCACGTTAATTACGATCTTCGCAGTGGCGAGTCGGATGGAGATGCTCAACTGGTAGAAAACTGGGCCAAAGAACACCGTATTCCGTTTTTCCTTCTCAATGAAAAACTCAAAAAAGAGAGCGGCCAATCTACACAAATGGCTGCGCGAGAGGTTCGCTATTCTTGGTTCGAAAAGCTTCGAAAGGAAAACAACTACGATCGCCTTGCTACCGCTCACCACCTCAATGATTCATTCGAGACTGCATTGCTGAACCTTTGTTCAGGAACTGGAATTTCCGGCTTGCGTGGAGTTCATTTTGTGAATGGACTTTTACTCCGACCTCTCTTGGGTTTTACCCGAAATGAGATCGAGCAATTTGTCAATCAAAACAACATTGCCTTTCGTGAAGACTCCTCGAATACCACCGATGTTTATGCAAGAAATAAAATTCGTAACAAAGTCATTCCCCTTTTAGAAGAACTCAATCCTTCTCTCGTTAGCGGCTTTGCAAAAACCTCGGCAATTTTAAAAGACAGTGAAATTCTCTTGGCCGATGCTATTTCTCTTTATCGAAATAAATGGTTCAAAAAGAAAGGAAAAGATTACCAAATATCGATTCTCGAAATTAAAAAAACAGCTGCTGCTGGCAGTATTCTTTTTGGCACTTTGAAGGCATTCGGATTCAACGCTGCTGATGTCAATGATTTATTGAACTCTATTCAAAGTGGTGGTTCGGGAAAAGTATTTCAATCGAAGACACATAGAATCATTAAAGATCGAAAGCATTTAATTCTAACGTCCCTAGATGTTGAGAAAGCTGGCTATTTCACCATTGATGAGAAAACGGTGAAATTGAAAATACCTGGACTTCACTTCACTGTTGAATTCAAAAATCCAAAAAATTATACGACCGAAAACATGGACAATGTTGCCTTGTTTGAAAAGTCGAAAATCAAGTTTCCTTTGGCCATTCGAAAGTGGGAAAGTGGGGACTACTTTTACCCCCAAGGTCTTTTAAAAAAGTCGGGTAAAGCTGGAAAGAAAAAACTCAAAAAATACTTCAGTGATCAAAAGATGAGCCTTTTGGACAAAGAGCGTATTTGGGTTCTTGCTGATGCTGAACAGCATATTCTGTGGTTGGTTGGAGAGCGTCAAGATCATCGATTTCTTCCTACTGAAAACAGTAAAGGCATTTTACGAATCAAGATCAAGGAGCGAAGTTAGTAGTTGGCAGTTTGTTTATACAAGGACAACATGCAAATTCCCTGTAGTTTTTTAAAACAACAGGGGTTCCTGTTTAGTAGTTACTGGTTCACTTCCCTAACGAATACGACCCAATTCCATTTATATCAATGCTTTTGACGAACTTTGAGATGGATGAGTTCAAAGACCGAAAAACTGTATACCGAAAAGGGTGGAGAATATTTGCAACGAAACAGCGACTGGCATGTTGGTGATTCGCCTTGGAAGGCCCAGCAAATTCTGAAAATGCTGGAACGAAATGAACTGCAGTTGAAATCTATTTCCGAAGTAGGTTGCGGTGCTGGTGAGATCTTAAATCAACTGCATGCAAAACTTCCGAAGGAGATAGAATACACCGGCTTCGATATTTCGGCTGATGCCATCGAATTGGCAAAACCACGGGCCAAAGAAAGACTCCATTTCAAGCTAGAGGATTTCATTGAAACGGCATCGCATTTTGACTTGAATCTGATGATCGATGTTTTTGAACATGTGGATGATTACCTAGGATTTTTACGAAACTGCCGAAGTAAGTCGACCTACAGCATCTTTCATATTCCTTTGGATATGCACGTGCAGGGAATTTTACGTTTGCATCCTACTCAGCTCCGCAAAAACTTGGGACATTTACACTACTACACTCGAGAAACTGCTTTAGCGACTCTTGAAGATGCGGGCTATGAAATTATAGATGAGTTCTTCACCGCTGGTCATATGGATTTGCAGACTTCATTGAAAGCAAAAATTAAGGGCTTGCCAAGAAGCATACTCGCTGCGATTAATAAGCCATTGGCGGTTCGTATTTTTGGTGGTTTTTCGTTGTTGGTTTTGACACGGAATTAATTGTTCGTTGAAGGTATTCTTTTCGAATCAAGGGGAGATTGTTCGACGGCCTCGGATTGTTAAAATCGCGTGAATTACTTCACCGCTCGGTCCAGTTCTTGGCGACGGCTTCGGGATGATAAAATCACGTGAAACACATACCGCTTCGGAGTAAATTATTTGCAGCGCTGAAATCGTTCTAAAAAAAGGTGTCACCTTTTTCGCAGTCGATAAATTAAAAGTTCGAACGGCGATATTGCAGGTGCAGAAATTATTTATTTCCACAAAGGTGACACCTTTCCACTGCATTTAAAAAATCGCGGAATTACTTCACCGCTCGGACAATTCTTGGACGACAGCTTCGACTTGAGAAAATTTCACCGCTTGGCTTCGGGTGAAGAGGATAATCCAAATTCGAAGAGAAAAAACTTTAATAATCGCGTGAATTACTTCACCTCTCGGACAGTTCTTGGACGACAGCTTCGAATTGATAAAAATCGATTTAATCAAGCTGATACGGAATGCGTAGGATATGAATTCACGGGGAAAATTTCACCGCTCAGGTGAAAGGATAATCCACATTCGAGAAACCCAAACTTGAAAAATCGCGTGAATTACTTCACCGCTCGGACAGTTCTTGGACGACAGCTTCGACTTGATCAAAATCGATTTAATCAAGCTGATACGGAATACGTAGGATATGAATTCACGAGGAAAATTTCACCGCTCAGGTGAAAGGATAATCCACATTCGAGAAACCTAAACTTGAAAAATCGCGTGAATTACTTCACCGCTCGGGCGGTTGTGGGCGAGACGGCTTCCATTTGATAAAATTGAAGCAATACTCTTGCTATGAGAGTGCTCCATATTCGAGAAACCAAACTTGAAAAATCGCGTGAATTACTTCACCGGTCGGTCCGCTTAGAGCGAATCACAGCAATTTAGGGCGCAAAAACGCCGATTGCTGATTAAAGATTGCTGATTGCCTGTTGCCGATTAAAGATTGCCGATTGCGACTACTATCTCACCAACAATTTACGGGTCCAAGTGCCACTCTTTGAGGTAACCGAGAGGAGGTAAATTCCTTGAGCCAAATGACCGGCAGTCAACTGAGCAGTTCCAGAATATTGATCGGAATCTTCGAAAACCATTCTACCCGCTTGATCGAAAAGCTGCACCTGGTGCAAACTCCCATCAAAACCACGGATCTGAATAGCATCGCCCGCAGAAATTGGATTCGGGAAGAGCTCCAACTGCAAAGTATTGTCTTCAATTCCGGTGTTGCTACTAACCGTAATCGAAAAAGTCTTTTGAATGGAACAGCCATTTTCATCGATCACGAGCATGGCGTATTCACCTATTGGCAAAATACTGCTATTCATTGTTGCATCACTTCCATCCGGCCATAGATAACTATAAGGTGGCACTCCACCCGTCACTTCAATGGTTACTTGATCGGCGAAAATATTGGTGATGCCATCTAATGGATCGGGGTTTTCAATAACGAATTCGTAGTTCGCTTCCAATCCGTCTGAACTGCTGATGGCTACCTGATATGTACCGCCAGTAACAGCCACCAAATTTTGAGAGGTACTGCCCGTGCTCCACAAATACTCAAAGGGAGGCACCCCACCTAAGACATTGCCTAGGGCGATATTGCCAGTCGTTTGATCGTGACAAACGGGAGAATCAATTCCCCATGCTTGGAGCTCCATTACACTCAATTCTACTTTCACAGATGTACAACCAGCGTCATCAATTACTGTAATACTATGGTTGCCGCCGCTCAAGTCAGTCGGAAGCTCTTCAACGATTTCTCCATCAAACAAGTAAGTGTATGGTGCCTGGCCGCCTTCAATTGAAGCCTCTAAAGCATTGTTGAGACCAGCAGAAAAATCGGCTGTTAATTCATCCGGCTCCCCTACTTGTAGCATGATGTCTTCCGTAACTCCGGTAGCATCGGTTACAGAAACTGTGTAAACTCCTGCAGCCAAACCATCAATGAATGGGCCTTCTGTACCGTCTTCCCACAAGTATTCGTAAGGTGCTTCTCCACCCATTGCCTCGAAAGAAATGCTTCCGTTTAATTCGCCAAAGCAAGTTGCTTGCTGGGCTACAATATTCATGGGTTGGAAAGACTCATTGTCTCCTGTTTTAAAAATTTGTGTGGCGGTTGCCGGTGTGCAATAGTTGCCATCATTGAAAGGGCGCACTTCCCAAAGAAAAGAAGTATTGGGTGGCAAAAAATCAATGGTAAAACTATTCCCTGAAATATAGAGATCGTATTCAATCCCCAAAATAAAATTGCGAATGAACACATTGTAAAATTCAGCATTTTCTACCGCCTCCCACTGAAATAAAACGTTGGTATTTGCAATTTCTGAATCTTCCAAGGCAGGATATAAAAGTGAGGTCTCTACCAAATCTCCCGTCACCAATACATCATCATCAGCCAGTAAATCAGATCGATATTGGATCAAATTTGCATGCATAGCATCGATTTGCTCTTCACTGAACCGCTCTTGGCAATCGTCGGAAGAATAGGACATAAACAAACTTCCATCTACTTCGAATTCAATGCCTGTAGGATCTTCTAAAAAAGTGCCTTCACAACCCCAACGATCTGCTATGTAATCAGGATAAGTATCGCAAAAACCATCGCCTGCAAATTGGCAGTTTTTGTTGGAACCTGTGCGATCGTAATTTTCAATATTTGAACTTGGATTATCCTCGCTCTCAAAGCCAGAAAAAGTATGTGGCAAAGAAAAGTAATGACCCAACTCATGGATAATTGTTGATGCCCCTGGCTCAGCACAGCCGTGAGCTACTGCCACACAATCTGGACCTCCCCAAAAATATCCACAAACGTCCGCAGGATCTAATACCATAAAGATGTTGATGGCTCCGGGCACAAAATTCTCCACCATCATATTCCAACCATTGTCCCAATCGTGATCGTAGTAATCCGTGTTGTTGATCTCTAACAATTCATCGTTGTACATGTAGAATTGCATGCCTGTATTGGAAGCCGCATTCGCCGCATTCAAGTCGCAAAGCAATCGAATGACCCGGCTCTTTTTATACCTTCCATTTCCTTCGTCATTGGCAACCAGGTGAAACTGAACTGGCAAGTAGACATCGTCTTCAGCTGCTCGAATTTTCAATGGATTTCGCTGCTGCTCTCGCAAACGTTCTTCCATTTCTTCACCGAGAATTGTTCCACAATAGTTCGGCTGTTGGGCCGAAAGACTCAACGAAGTAAGGCTAAAAAGAAGGCCAAGGGTCAAAAAAGAAAGGACAAATTGCTTCATATAATAACTGATGGATTTGCTGAGCTAAAATACGCCAGCAGACTCACTATCATTTGCTTAAGCGGAGCTTTGTCGGGTAGGCCACTAATAAATATCCTCGATAGATGCATTTTGCCCATAAAAGCTGTATCAAAGGGTTTTTTGGAGCAGAACGCCGACTGATTGGATATCTATTTCATTGTTCTGCTCGTGAGTTATCGCTGTATTGCTCAAACAAGAAGCAAGAAGACTCGCGGTTCTAGGACCCATCGTGCCCCCACGGATCTTGGAGCTAAGGAAAGCGACTATTACCAAACAGCAACGAAGCTGATGCAATCCCAGAAAATTCACAAAATCGCCAATTCACTAATCTTCACTAATTCGCCAATTCTACCATGGAATCAATGGTATGCTCTATGATGAGACCTAATGACTCTATGGCTTTACTGCCGACATCTATGCTTATCTGGCCGAGCTATCTTTATGTCATGAAAAGAGTATCGTTTCAGCTAAGTTTTACCTTGATTTCATTGCTTGTTCTTTGTGTGAACAGCCAAGGACAAGAGCGCATTGACTCCACCCTAAATTTTCAAACCAACCCTGCAAAGCAGTTCTCGATTTACATACCGAGCACTTACGAGGCGGAAACTCCTGCGAAGTTGATGTTGGGCTTGCACCCACTCAATGTGAACCGATGGAACAGCGTGAGTTGGTGTGATACGCTTCTTGCTTTTGCCGAAGCCAACAATTTATTGCTGCTTTGCCCAGATGGCGGAGTGGATGGAAAAGTTGACGATCCGATTGACGTTGACTTTACGAGCTTTCTCTTAGAGGAAATTCAAACTTGGTACTCGATTGATACCAATAAGATATTCGCCACTGGCTTTTCTTGGGGTGGGCGAACCACCTATAGTTATGGCCTAGCAAACCCAGAAACTTTTGCGGGATTGATGCCAATTGGAGCAGCGGTTACAGGAACGGAGCAAGTGGACAATGTGTTAATCAATGCAGCAGATGAACCCATTTACGTCATCCATGGAAGCAGTGATTCTCCGAATACACGATACTATCCGATTTTGGAGGCCATCGAAAACAATGGTGCTATCGTCAACACTTTATTGATGGACGGCGTCGGACACACCATCGACTTTCCGAATAGAAACTCCACTTTAACGGATGGCTTTCTGTGGTTGGATTCTGTTTCTACTGCTCAAAATCCAATTGATACAATTACGGTTGATCCCGTTGATACGATGAATGTCGGAATTTATGAAAGCTCATTGGACGAATTAAACCTCTATCCAAACCCGGTTGTGCGAGGTCAAAAATTGCTGGTCAATCATCCAATAGACGGGGAAATCTTGATTCGTATTTATGACTTAAATGGAGCATTGATTTATCAGGAACCTTTCATCGAACAAGAGATTCACGTGAAAGAAAACTGGAAAACTGGAATTTATCTCTTGGTATTGAAAGATGGAAAACAACTTAAGCAGGTCAAATTTATTCTACAATAATTTTTACCTTCAATAGTCAATTTTAAAATTCCAAAAATAAGCCACTTGCTCATTTTCGGAATTATTGTTTCTATTAATTAATTATATAAGCGTACCAGCTCAAAAATATTTCTTGTGGGTCTGACCTTTGCGAAATTAAAGGTTGTCGATATCTGATGAACCAATTACCGCATTTTCACCGGCTTCAATCGGAGAATCCGGAACAACAATATCCTTTTGACATCCAAAGGAAAGACAGAACATTAGCAATAGACTTGCTGCGAATAATTTTTTCATCGTTAATCTTTTTAATAAATAGAATTTAACTCATTGATAAAATTAACTTATTCGACTGCGCAATACAATTGACCCATGTTAGCATTTCAACCGTCTAAGTTATCAATTATTACGAAACCTGCATTCTCTTTCTGATCGACGGGTGAATCTGGTACAACGATGTCTTTTTCGCAACCGAATGAAAGACAAAGCATAAATAACAAACAAGCACTTAATAACTTTTTCATGATAATCTTTTTTAATTATTGAATAAAACCACTTCGAAGTAATCTTCTTTTACAAACTTACTAGATGGCTTCATCGAATATCATGATGCATGTTAGCTAATCTCGATTCTTGACTAACCAAGGTTAGAAAAAGGAACAGGATGAGCTGGAGCAGGGGCAGGAGCAGGAGCAGGAGCAGAATGATAAGGAACAGGAGTAGGGGCAGGATGATCAAGTACTTGAGCAGGAGCTTTCCCTGGCCATTTAATACCCAAGGACCTGTGGTCCGACTCCGTAAAATCGATGAGCACCACCTCCCATTAATGACAGCATGATCACAAGCTTTTTGAAGCAAGTTCAGTGAGTAGCTCAATTCCATGTTTTAGCAAACAAGGGATGTGGGGCGCAGCACAGTTATCCCGTTATAGGCTCCGCCGGAGCTTCAGCTCCAGCTGCATATAATCGACGATTCTGGCTCAACTCAACTTTAAACACGACGCTTGACACAAAAATGCTCACCAGCCGGCGAGGGAGTGCGCTAAAAAAGAATCGCAGCACATGTAATGTAGCTGTGGAAAACAAATAGAATGAGCAACAATCCTGCAAATTCTTGGTTCGACTTTTTCGGCCCCATACTTGACGGTCTATTCAAAGACTTGAGTGCGGCATACCGATGAGGTATCTGTCACACAAGAAATTCACAATAGCCGTTTCGCTCAATCTAGCGATGTCATTGGGAGAGATATAAATTATCTCAAACGCACTCTTTGCGATTGAAGATTGCCGATTGAGGATTGAGGATTGTGGATTGCCGATTGCCGATTAAGCTTGTCCTTTTACGACACAACCACCAGATACTTGTTCTTTTTACCTTTCTGAACGAGAATGTATTTCTCATGAATTAAATCGGTCGCTGAAATCTCGTAGTCCTTCCCAACCTTTTCCATATTGATGCTGATGGAATTTTGCTCGAGGCTTCTGCGGGCTTCACTCTTCGATGGAAGTATCCCGGTATGCTCTGAAAGAAAATCAATTACCCCCAGTTGGTCGCCGTGACTGCCTCGGGCGAAATCGAAAGTAGGAACTCCTTCAAATACTTCGGAAAAATCTCCAGCATCGAGTTGAAGGAGGGCCTCCTTACTACCTTTTCCGAAAAGCATTCCCGAAGTGGCAATGGCTTTTTCGCAGGCTTCTTTCCCATGAATCATCGTAGTTACTTCTTGAGCCAATCGCAGTTGCAATATACCAGGTCGCTCGGCTTGCTCAACTTCCAAGGCTTCAATTTCTTCCTTACTCAACAAGGTGAATTTTCGAATAAAAGCAGGAGCGTCTGCATCTGTTGCCCGCTTCCAGTACTGGTAAAATTTGTAGGGCGAAGTCTTCTCGGCATTTAACCAAACTGCTCCTCCTGCTGACTTTCCAAACTTGCTTCCGTCGGCTTTAAGGATAAGTGGACAAGTGATCGCCCACGCTTCTCCTCCATCAATTCGACGAATTAATTCCGTACCAGAAACAATATTACCCCATTGGTCAGATCCTCCAAATTGAACTTTGCAATTGTAGTTTTTCCAAAGGTGGTAGAAATCGTAGCCTTGAATTAATTGGTAAGAAAACTCCGTAAATGAAATACCTGACTCCATTCGGTTCTTTACCGAATCCTTGGCCATCATGTAGTTTACCGTCAGGTGCTTGCCAACGTTTCGCAAGAAATCGAGCACGGTCATGTCCTTGAACCAATCGTAATTGTTAACAATCAAGGCAGGGTTTTCCTCAAGGTCAAAATCGAGGACTTTGGCCATGTCTTTTTTCATGCCCGCGATGTTGTGCGCCAGTTGTTCTTCGGTAAGTAACTGACGTTCGGTGCTGCGACCAGAAGGATCACCGACCATTCCAGTGGCGCCGCCCACCAAGGCTAGCGGCTGGTGACCGTGGCGCTGTAAATGAACCAACATCATGAGCGATGCCATGTTGCCAACGTGCAAAGAATCCGCTGTAGGATCTGTTCCCAAATAACCAGTCACCTTTTCCTTGTTCAAAAGATCTTCGGTTCCGGGCATCATTTGGTGGATCATTCCACGCCAGGTTAATTCTTCTACTAGGCTCATTTTACTAGAAATTTTTGGCAAAGATAAGAGATTCCTATCGCACATATAGCTGCCTAATCAAAATCCAAAATCGAAGGAGCCCCCGGAACAAAGTCATTCACCTGCAAGCTCTTATGACCACCTAAACTGAGGCCGAAAGGATTGACTCCCTCTGGCACCCGCGGATAAAAACCGATGCGCAACTGGATCGTTGGGAAAATGAGGTTTTCATTTCTGAAACGAAATCCAAAGCCATAACCTTGATAGCTACCAGTGCTGAAATTTAGTTCACTGTCTTGACGACCGATCCAAGCAAAATCGGCAAAAGTCATGACCGCCACCTGAAAACCGTAAATATACATCGGCGTAAACAGCACATTCTCAAACTTCAAGGTGAGTCGCTTGTCTCCTATTATCTCAAAAAGATCGAGCCCTCGGACACCTCTTTTATCGATCAGCTGAAGGTAGTCGTCTTCTCGTCGCTGGCTCCCTTGTGTGTAGCGCAACTCAATAAAATTCCGAAACTGTGAACGCCCCACCCATTTAAAATTGCTGAAATAGCTGATCTTCAAATCGAGTACCGAATCTTCCGGCTGGTCGTTTGTTCCCAAGAAAGTGCCTGCCTTCAAATCAGCATTCATGTAACCTATGCCTTCCAAAAAATCACCCATTGCCACATTGGCTCCTAAATAAGCCCTTCCTTCGTCTTTTCGTCTTTCGTAACCGCCTGTCAACTGCATGAGATACCCAGTTGGTACGTCTTCGGTTCTTCCAAAACCGTAGATCATGGATGCTTGGTAGTAATTCCTCTTGTTGAATGTGAGGCTCATCAGATAACGCATCCGGCTTTGGTAGGCTCGAAGAAAATCGCTTCCCGTCCTAGGCCCTTCGGTAAAATCCCAACGTTCAATAGAAGCCGAGTAAATGAAACGGTCCCTGGTAAATTCTTCTTGGCCGTGGTCGTCAACGGCAAAAGCCCGACCGACCCATATTTTTTGGAGGTTTTTCTTATGTCGAAAAATGATTCCTCCGGGATTTTCATTGTTGTCAAAAAACTGATGATAAGCAGATGAAATCCCACCTCCCCAAACTGTTTGTGGCGAGACGAAATTCTTTTCAAATGCTGCAATAGCAGAACGATTTCGATACGTATTTTGATAGATCAAACTGAGATCACCCAAAGTATTGAAGGCATTGTAAACTCGGTAGTTGCCCTCGTATCCTGCATAGTAATTCTGAGAATTGTTGTTGATGCGCCTCCTCGGCAACACCAATCGGTGCCCAAATCGATGCCCCAAACCCAGAAAATTACCATCGTAAATCTCCCATTCAGAAGTCCAGGGCGAGCTGTCGTAATCCAAACTAATGGTCCACGATTCCTCCATAATCACCTCAACATCTACAAAGTTGGTATCGGCAGGATTCGGCAAAATGCGCATTCGCGCTTCTGAAATAAAAGGAGTTGCCCTCAAAATCCTCTCCGCATCGGCGAGAGAGTAAGAGTTTAATTCTACCCCCGATTTCAAACGCAAACTTCTGCGTAGAGTCGACTTTCTAGTATTGATTTGAAGTCTGTTAGCTAACTGGGTAAGTTCTCCAGAAGACGTTTTTTCTGGATCACGAATATTTGTTCCGAATGGCTCCAAGGGCACCAACTTTACGCGCCCGATCAATTTACCATTGTAAGGCTCGTACATTTTTTCGCTCTGAAAGACTTTCAGTTGCTCGATGCCGTGGTAGTCGAGCGAGTCGTCGTCTAGGAGAAAATTATACAGCTCGCGAGTGAACCGACTAAAGCCCATCCGCTTCTTTAACCTATCGTAAAACTCCTGAGTACGCTTTTGCTGTTCGTTTGTTGGCGCTATCCACAGACTGTCATTTGACCAATCTTGCGCCTTACAACTCTCTGCAGGGCAACATAGAAGTAGCAACACAAGCAGTAATATGAATTGAGGGAATTGCACGATGAACTCAAATTATTCCATCGGTTGCTTCCACGCAATCTGAGGAGGTTTTTTCCTAAAAAGAAAACTCTTTTGTCAGCTGGTAAAAACCTTACTGCCGAAGGATTCTTTTTGCAAAAAACTGGCCTTCTACTTTCAATTCGAGCAAATAAAGCGCTGGTGCCAACTCGCTGAGATCCAATATTGCTGAAGCTCGATTACTTCCTGCGAGTACGGTCTGGCCCTGTAAATTCTTAAGCATCCAATCAAAATCTTGATCGTCCAGCAAGTCAATGCGGACGATATCGCTGGTCGGATTGGGTGCAATAGTTAGCGCCAAATCAAAGCGCTCATCTACAGCAACAGGATCGTTGTTTGCCTTGAATGTAACCTCTATCGTTTCAACAAAATCGCCGGTTCCATTCGGAATTCTTGCCAATGACTGGTTCGTTACTTGTGGTCCAAATTCGATGGCATCGAGAATGCTTCCATCAGCATGAGATAAGATCAGATCATCTCCCAAAGCCGACATATTGAAAACCGAATGCAAGCCTTCATCGTCGATGTCTTTATCGCACCAAACAATGAGGTAGTCTTTTGAAGCCAATTCTACATCATCTGGGAAAGACCATTTTCTCAAGTGCGAAGCCTCATTTGACAATTGCAAATCATTGAATGAGATGCTTTCGCTCGAGTTATTGAATATTTCCACCCAATCTCCTGCGCCACCCTCTTCGTCGAGAATTCCACTGGTGCTGTCGTTACTTGCCACAAATTCATTGATGACCAAATCGCCCATAGCGATGGAATTGAAAGCTGTTTGACAGGTGAAATTTTCTTCAGATAATTGTTCCTCTACTTGAGGAACTCGTTGAGTAATAAAACCCATCAAACCAATTCGATACAAACCATTTACATCACCTCCTTCAGCCAAATCATTTTCGAATTCCTCCATCGTAAATGTATTGTTCGGATCTGCCTCTGCTAATGGTGCAATCAAGTCAGATGTTTCATCGATGATATCATTTAATTCATCCGTAATTACCCAATCCAAGAGTTCACAAACTTTCTCTAAATAGATGGCCTTAAAGTCGTCGACCTCTAATAATCTTTCACTTAAGGTTAATTGATTAGGAAGAATACTAATATTTGGCAAATTGGTAAAACCTGCAGAAATTGCCAAACCCCAAGCTTGATTGCAATCCCATGGAATGAAATTAAACAGATCTGTTTTCGGATCATTGTAGAAGTAATAATTATCGTTTTCTAAACCTGTTAAGTGCCCTTCTGAATTTTCCAAAAATGTCTCCACCGCCAAAGCTGTGAGATACTGATCAACATTTAACAACACCGAAATCACTTCTTGAAAATCTTCATCTGGTGTATTGTTGATCACGAAAATTAAATCTTCCCGATCATCCGTATCTGGGTCATCGGTATTTAACTTGAGTTCATCACCCTTGTATAAATTTCCACTTCCCCCCGAGAAATTATTGTCTACAAATCCTCCACCTACTTGCTCGGTCAACACATACAATCCGTAGTATTCTTCGTTTACATACACATGGCTGTATGCAACTCTCGGAGCAGGAATTCCCGCTTTTCTAAAAATGTGAAATGCCAAAGCATCCCGCATCATAGAAGGATCTTCTGCTGCATTGTGCAGGTTGAATTTTGCAATACCATCGTATTCCAAATCAACATCAAAACGATTCAAATCAATTTTCAATGATTTCTTAACACTTGAATTTGCGAGGTAAGAACTCTTTCCCTTGATTCGCACTCCAATTCCTGTTAAGGAAGTTCCGTCAATATCGATGCCGGCGGGAGTATAGGGAACTGTGGTTGGTGTAGTTGCCAGTTCATTGTCTTCGAAATTTGAAACCAGGGCATCCCAAAAGCCAGGAACTCCAGAAGAAATTCGAATCTCGTGTACAAAATCAGTATCGTACAGCGCTTTGCCAGTACTTTGAGCATTCAATGCTAGTCCCAAAAGGGAGCATAGAAATACGCATAAAATGGCCCTTCGTGCATTTATCATAGTCTTGTAAAAGTAAACCAATCGGAATCGGAACGATGAGAATTTATGAAGGATTGGCGACAATGGTTAGCTATACGGCAAATTCGATTCTTATTGAGCGAATTTGAGCCAAAACTGTAGGTGAAATCACAGTCTGTTGATTTGGTGTTGTTGCGAACTCAATCCGCAACCCCGATCGAAGGACTATCCCAAGAGTCGCTTGGAGATTCAGGTGCTCGACGACAGTATAGATGAAACACTGGAGATTTCGCGTAAGAAGGAATCAATAAAGCTCGCTGAACTGCATATCCCTTTCTCGCACAGCTAAGTAGAAGACCCAAAACGTCTCGACTGAGGCGAAGGCTATCTATTGATGCGCATTTTGGCGTCTAAAGAGAAAACAGCTGGACTCCAAACGTTTCTTGTTCTCAAGCCATTCCAGCGCAGGGATAGAATTTTCGTTCTCGAGACATTCTCCAGTTCAAAAGAAACAGAAGGGTAGAACACATTCGACGCATTCGACGCATTCGACGCATTCGACGCATTCGACTGATCTGGAAAATTTTGAAGTAAGCTGTAATTCAATTGCGACTTCAGCTTGAGAATATCTGTTGAAAATGGTTTCCAAAACAAGCCCAATTGCGGAATGTGCTGTTCGCTTTCTTCCTCGAAAGTCGATAATCCGTTCCTCCACTTTACACTGGCAAAATCGTAGTTCACTGCCAATCCCCAGCGGTTGCTGCGGAAGGGCATCTCCATCGAAAAATGAAGGGTTTGAACGTTGGTAATCACTGGAATGTCCTCATCGCTCCAAGCCGATGGTCGGACTGTCTCTAGGTTTGTGAAGCCATCGTTTTCAATGTTCCATTGCACTACTGGATTTATTGGAGCAGGCTTACCTTCTGTAAAATCGATGATGATGATTCCAGTTTCACAACCGTCGGCATCCTCAATATTGATGATGTAAATCTTGCTCTCCAAGCCCACCAAATTAATCACTGGCTGATTGGTTTGATAAGAAAAATCTCCAATGTAAACGATGAAAGGAGCTGTTACATCACCCAGCAAAACGATGGTTGCATTACCATCGGCACCACCAACAATAGTGGGTGGTTCTGTTTCTATGGATGTTTGAATAGGTCCCCCCGAATTTTCGATATTTACCAGTGTCGTTTCCGAGCAAGTAATTTGATTGTTCTCAATAGAAAAAGTGGTGCTTTCGCTGAGACCGCCGTGGAATTGTCCCTCCGTCCCGTCTTCCCAAGTGACAGTATATAAACTGGGATCCGGTGTGAGCTCTACAAAAGCAGAACCATCGGCGCCCGCGCAACTGGGTTGATTGACCAAGACATTTAAATCCAAAGCGGGATAGTCGATGACCGATATTTCTTGCGTGTTTGTACAACCTTCGTCACTGGTGAGCGTGAGCGAATAATCATCCGTCTCCGAGACTTCAATGGTTTGTTCGGTAGAACCGGTAGACCAAAGGTAATCGCAGCTTTGGCAAACCGGAATAGCGGAAATGGTTACGTCTCCGTCTAGGCAATCTTCCGCATCGAGAATCAAGGTCATCGACGGTTGCTCAGAAATGCTAATATTGGTGCTGCCCACCCAATTACATCCGGCTTCGTTGTTTACCAAAACGGTGTAAATTCCGGGAGCGCTTATTTCTTGTATGGGCGAGGCAGGGCCTCCGTTCGTCCATTGATACGTACAGGCAGGACAATTGCCTTGGACCGCCAATTCAATGACCTGACCTGGGCAAATTGTTGACTCTCCCACCACCTCCAACTCGAGGTTGTCGATTTGGGTAACGTTTACAGATGAAGACCAAAAGCAATCGTTGGGGTTGCTTACACTAACCGAATAAACACCGGGCTGGGAAACTTCTATGCTTGCACTTGTTAACCCGTTCGACCAATCGTAAGTACAACCATTGCAAGCGCCTTCAATGCTCAATTCTGTTGAACTTCCAGCACAAATCAAGGTGGATCCTTCGAGTTGTAAATCGAGCATGGAACTGCCGGTGATCTCCGTGGAAAATGACCACTGACAACCGATACCATCCGTTACTTCGACAGATGCTGTACCCGTTGAAAAGTACGTACCGATTACTCCCACATCGCCATTCGACCATTCAAATTCACAATTGGGGCAGCTGCCTACCATCGCCAAGCTGGTACTTCCTCCTTCACAAATGCTGGTATTGCCGCTAAAATCTAAAACGGGTTGCTCCGGATTTTCAACTACATAGCTTCCACTCCATGAGCAGCCCAAGTTGTTGGTGGCTATTAGGCCATAACTTCCAGGGCCTGTAATTGGAATACTACTTTCAGAACTGCTTACTGACCAGGAATAAGAACAACCTTCGCAGTCTCCTTCAATTTTGAGCGAGTCTACTGATCCAAAACACAAAGTGCTCGGCCCTACAATTTCAAGATCAAGTTCGGGTTGGTAAGTAACCAGTATTGTGTCGGTCCAATAACAGCCATTGAGGTTGCTGACGTTGACAAAGTACGTTCCGGGAACGGAGGCTGTTACATTTTCTCCTGACAATCCATAATTCCATTGATAGGTGCAGCCCAAGCAATTTTCACCACCCACCACTTGCAAATTTGTACTTCCGTCGACGCAGAAACTGCGATCACCATCGATGCTAAAATCTCCGAATGAAAACTCTTCCAAGTCATCGAAAACAGCCACTGCACAATGCTCAGATCGAAGCTCTGCTTTTACCAACCCTTGCGCATCGAAGAACATCGTATCTGAGCCCAACAATCCATTCCAATAGTAAAAAAGGTCGGGATTGCCTTCACCACTATATTGCATTTTGAGTGTAGTGCCTTGATCGGCACAAAAGGAACGATCACCAAATAATTGCATGCTAAAATCTTGCTGGACGACCTGAAGTATCTCTTCATTTTCAGTACCACAAGGCGTTGTCACCTTGAACAGATAACTGCCTGGGGCCTGCACTTGAAAAACTTCTTCTTCGTACAAAGTACCGTTCACATACACATCGCATTCGTTACAAGTTGCAATGGTGATGGGCAAATTTTCTCGGCCATTACAAATCAGCAGAGGCTCTTCAAAAGATAATTCTAAGTCTGGAGCAGGCTCAGGCCCAAGTTGACAATACAGAATTCGCAAACAGCCCAATGCGTCATTTACATTTACACTGTAACTTCCTGGAATATTCGTTTCTAAAACGCGGCCAGTGGTTCCATTTGACCACTCGAATGTACAATCGGGACAATCTCC
>Ga0114956_1000865_pt1 | contig 23190 bp, 9 predicted proteins | sample MaitaG_FD_87304 | JGI IMG/M metagenome (GOLD analysis project Ga0114956, IMG submission 87304) | Marine algal microbial communities from Maine, USA - Maine_Asex2 metaG | ecosystem: Host-associated > Algae > Red algae > Unclassified | place: Maine, USA | collected 2015-01-05
AAGAAAACAAATTAAATCTGCCGTAACGGATACCGGTGATACGAAGGAAGGTGAAATGAGTGAAGGAGTGGAAAACTTGTTTACGATTCTGAAAGCTGCTGGAGGCAAAGAAGCTGCTGATAGTCTTATGAAGGATTTTTCTTCTGGCACATTACAGTATTCTATGCTGAAGGAAACGGTAGGCGATCAGGTCATAGAGATGCTAAAACCTATGCATGAAAAAAGAGCGGCACTTGTAGCCGATAAAAAAAGGATTAAGGACCAGATAAAGCAATCGTCTTCAGAAATACGAAAGGTAGCTCAGCAAACGGTGAAGGAGGTAAAGGAATTGACAGGTTTGTTGAATGTTAGGTTTTAAGATTAATGGTTAATGGCTTATAGAAGAAGCGCAAGTATTGCTTTACAAGCTTAAGAATGAGGATAAATCTTTGTAATCTTCTAAACCATAGAATCCATGATTATGACAAAGAGAATAATAAAAAATTAGAATACATAAGCGATGAAGATTTTTTGTATTGGTAGAAATTATAGTGACCATGCTAAGGAGATGAATAGTCCTGTGCCTGAGCGACCCATGGTATTTATGAAACCTCCTACGGCACTACTCATCAATGATAGTCCATTGTATTATCCAGCGTTTACTAAAAATTTACATTACGAAATAGAGGTTGTCCTCAGGATATGTAAAAATGGGAGACATGTAGATAAGAAATTCGTTTCTAATTATTATGAAGAATTAGGTCTAGGCATAGATTTTACCGCTAGGGATCTACAAGCAGCATGTAAGAAAAATGGGCATCCTTGGGAAATTGCTAAAGGCTTTGACGGCTCTGCATGTGTTAGTAAATTCATACCTAGAGATATGTATAATGCTAATAAGCTTTCGTTTAGCTTAAGTAAAAACGGAGAGATCGTTCAGACTGGAAATACTAAGGATCTGATCTTCGATTATGACACGCTAATCATATATATTTCTAAGTTTTTCAGATTGCAAATAGGAGATCTTATATATACCGGTACACCCGCTGGTGTAGGTCCCGTAGAAATAGGGGATGTGCTTGTTGGGCACATCGAGGGAGAGAAAATACTGGAGTGTGAGATAAAGTAGCTGAAGTCCATAATTTCACAATTTTCTAGTTATTTTAGACCATGTTTAATCGATTTGTCAGCATATTAGTTTTGTTCTGGCTTGGATGCTCTTTTATGGTATCCGCACAATCTCCATTTCTCTGTGATGGTAAGGCATATATTATTCTAAAAGAAACTAATGACCTTGCATCGATTAGTATTAACCCGACTAATAATGCACTACTTATTTCTACTATTCTACCCAATGTAGGACTTATAGACGGTCTAGGCTTTAACAAGAGAGATAACTTATTGTATGGTGTCAGAAAAGATGATTTACAACTTGTTACAATAGATGCTGCCGGAATCATAAACGCATTGACAACCGTACAAATGGGTGTCAATGATGAGATCAATGCAGCTGATATAGACCCGTCAGGCAGATACTACATCGCGATCGTATCTAATAACAATGTAGACCAACGAATTATCCAAATAGATCTGCTGGATCCTAATTATACTATTACACAATTACTCTCGATAACTGGTGGCTCAGATTACTTAGACATTACGCACGATCCTTTCTCGCCCTTACTGTATGGTGTGGATGGAAATAATAATCATATAGATAGAATAAATCTAGGTTCGGGACTGATTACAAGGTTCGATCCTCCTATGCAATCAGATGCATTCAGCGCATGTTACTTTAACCCATTTGGAGAACTGATAGCTTTTGGTTCTACTGCTTTTGGCGTAGCAAGTTCTATGTTCAAAATAAATACATCTACCGGTGCTACAGACAGAATCACATCTGGACCAGAGACATCGAGTTACGACTTAGCCGCTTGTCCATATACTCTTGCAGCACAGTTGTCCACGCCGTTTTCTAGAATACTTCCCTGCACAGAACTTTTATATACACTATCTATCGCAAACGCTACTGGACAGATCGTCAATGGTGCCGAGATAGATATAAGTATACCGATGGCATTTAATTATGACTCCTTTGATAATAATCCCTTCGGAGGGACCATAAATTACAATGGCACAAGTTCTATAATCGAACTCCGTAATATAAGTATTCCTACTGGTGTATCAACTATGAGTTTTCAAATAACGGTAGATAATATACCAGTAGGAATTTATAGCAGTCAAGCTACGATTAGTAACTTACCAGCCGCTATAGGAGGAAGTCAAGTTTCTGACAACCCTGCCACGATCCGAAATGATGCTACGGAGATAGAACTTCTAAGAAACGCTGTGGATACAACCTTATTTAGATTTATCTGCTTGGGTCAGAGTATACTTTTAGATGCTAGTGAATTTGGTAACAATCTGATCTGGCAAGACGGAACTATGGATCCTGTATTTGAAGCCTCTACTGGAGGGACCTATACGCTTAACTCCAGTAACGACTGCATAGATATTAATGTCAATTATGAGATCACTGTAGCTTCCTGCCCATTTACAATAGGTATAGATCATGTATTCTTTCCAGATAGTACTTTGTCATGTTCCGAAATAGAAATGCACTTTATCGTTATCAATGACTCTGGCATTACCCATCCCAATATACAGTTTCGGGATTCTCTTCCTGATAACATAGAATTCTTAGAAGTTATAAAAAATCCTTTTGGTGGAGACTTAAATACTAGCACGCCTAATAATATTATAGAAATAGAAAATCTCTCAATTACTTCTGTCATAGATACGATAATCATCCTTGCCTATGTAGGAGAAATCCCACCTGGAACCTATCTCAATGCTGCGAAAATTTCTGGATTCCCTTCCGATATAGGTGCCTTTAGAGAATCAGATGATCCTGATACTCCGCCTATCGATAGCAGTAAACTGATCGTCCTAGGGGTACCTCAGGATAGTCTAGAATTAGACCTGTTTTTGTGTGAAGGTGCTTCACTGGAACTAGACGGAAGTTCATACGGAATAGGACATATCTGGAGTACGGGAGAACAGACAGCGCTCATTACAATAGATGAGACTGGCATATACGAATTGGTTGCCTTCAATGGTTGTGACCCCGCTTACATCTTCTTCAATGTACAGGACGCACCGATAGTCGAAATTGTAATAGATGAAAATTTTGAGATACCTCTCGGCGATAGTATCCAACTACAACCAGAAATTATAAACAGTGGTGATTCCCTCAGCTACTATTGGGAAGATGATCTGGCAATTGCCAGCCTAGAATGTATAGTATGTATAGTCAATTCTACCTTCCCTCTTCAGGATAGTGAATATGTATTTCATGTCTCTAATGAATCCTGTTCTGATTCAGTAATAATAAACATTGTAGTAGACAATACTAGACGATATTTTGCACCTAATATATTCAGTCCCAACGGTGATGGCGTGAATGAATTATTTACTATTTTCTCGCCAGATTATGGGATCGTAGATGAATTTTCTGTCTATGATCGTTGGGGTACTGAGCTGTATAGTTCTTCTACTTTTGAACTGAATAATATAGACGAAGGATGGAATGGAAAGACAAATGGAAAAACTCCTCTTGCATCAGGTGTCTATGTATGGCATGCTAGGATAGAGTTTCTAGATGGGATCACAGAATCGCTTAGTGGTAGTATTACTATTGTGAAATGAGTATAAATATATAGCTCATTATAGTGTAAAGACTTCAGGTATTAATTTGTCAATTGATAAACTTGTGGAGCATTATTATTTATTAGGAATATAAGTTTTTCTGTAGAGGTCGATTTTAATTTTCTTATCTCTCTTACCACTCCTTTGACATCTAATCCAGCTTGTTCTCCTGAGATAAGATCAAAATCACCCTTCTGATCATTAAGCAATATCTTTCCAGAACAGGCGTCCAAAGAAGAAAATTGCGGCAAGAGATATGTGTTATTCCCACCGACTACAAAATCAGGGAAGCCATCCTTATTTACATCCCACTCTTGTATAGCATTCAGACAAGATAACTGAGCTAGAGGATCTAGTGCCTTAATCTTAAAGTTACCTTTTCCATCGTTTATAGCCATCGCAGAACTGAGATAATTAACCTGCTTTACTATAGAAGTACTGACCTTATCAGCTGGAAATAAATCTGCGATAGACTTTTTTGCATAATCGGAATGCATTAGATTTTTTTTCTTAAGCCCAGGCAACTGATCGACCATATCTCTTTTCACAAAGACAGGAAAATCACCTTTATCATTTCTTGTTGTAATTATTTTTTCTACTGAACCATTGTCATCGAAATCATTGATCCATAAAAACATAGGCTTATCAGGAGTCGCCTCTAGATAAAAATTCTCACCCACATTTCCCAAGAGAAGATCTTGATCTCCATCCTGGTCTATATCAGATGCTACTACCGTCTGCCACCATCCAGAATAGTTAGATAATTCTGATTCTGAAATTTGTAAATTTTTACCATCATAAAAAAGAATCTTAGGTGCCATCCATTCCCCTACAAGAATAATTTCATCTCCCCTACTCGGCAATACGTCTGCAACAATAGCATCCGTTATATTCCCAGCAAGAGCAAGCTCAGGAATAACTTGCTCCGTCACGTCAGTAAACATTCCATTTCCGAGATTCATATAGATATAGCTTCCTGGACTTATCCCATATTCTCCTGGGACAGACCTCATTCCCGCAAATAAATCTAAGTCACCATCTTGGTCTATATCTATAGGCTGTAAGACTGCAGTATTAAGAGAAATCGGCGGAATCGCATTATAATCAATTTCGAAAACACCATTCTTATTGACATAAAGTCTATCTCTAAATGCTCGCTTGTTATACGTTACATTGTTTCCTCCACTCGCTACCAATAGATCTAAGTCCTTATCTCCATCACAATCAAAGAATACAGCATAGGTGTCTTCAAAGGCTTTGAATTGTTCAAAATATTCTGGCTGATGAGAAACATATCCGGACTTCGTTTGCTTAAGTAAAACAGGCGTCTGACCAGCTGCTCCTCCAAAGTATAAATCCTCTAGGCCATCTCCATCAAAATCACCTTGAGCAAGACTCGGGCCTTCCTTAGATAACTGTGTCGGGATATTACGCTCATAATAAAAGTCATTAAAATCATCTTCTTTATGGCTGGGAAAATCATGCTTAGTTTGCGAAGTAAATATCCCCTTCTTGCTTACACCATTTTTATGATCTATGACTTTCTGTCTGTCAAAGACAATCAAGTTATAGGTACCTAGAGCCTGATTTTCTATTTTTTGCATCTCTCCTCTAGGCCAAATAACAAATAGAGAATCTACGGTAAGACTATCTCCTAATCCTATAGTTATTTTATAATCTACAGAAGATTGGAACCCTCTAGCCGGGACCAATTCTTTCACTAATATCTTATCGCCAGAATATAATTTTATTTTAGATCCTATTGCATATGGATTTTCATTTTCATAGGTGAGTTTAAAACCTATAAAATTGTTGCTGGCATTGTTTCTATAAACTTGCGCTTCCTGATTTACATTACTGACAACTAAGTCTAGATCTCCATCATTGTCTAGATCTCCGTAGGCTGCACCATTAGAAAAAGTTTCTTTGTTAATTCCACTAGATATCGACGCATCTGAAAATTTTAGTCCACCTTTGTTTTTGAAAAACTTGTTCACTAGTGCTTGAGACGGCATACGAGCAATAATAGAATCTATCTTTTGTTTGTTGCCTGATAATACCATTTCTTGGATAATATCATTTGCAAAAAAATCAATGAAATCCTGATCGATTACATCATTGAGTATTCCATTACAAACGAAAATATCTGAAAAAGCGTCATTATCCGCATCGAAAATTAAAGCGCCCCAACTCCAGTCCGAAGCTGCAACATCAGCATAAAAAGATATCTCCTGAAAATCACCCGCACCATTATTAAGTTGGAGCGTGTTATGCATATACTGATTATAGAAACCATTTTTCTCTTTCAGATTTCTTAGATTGACATTGTCAAAAGTAGTTGTTGTTTTCAACCTGTAATCGTCATCAGGTAGCATATCCGTAACAAATATTTCTGGCATTCCATCATTATTGATATCTGCCATATCTGCCCCCATAGAAGAATGTGACAGATGAGCTATCCTATCTAACAAGTCTTCCTGAAAAGTGCCATCTCCTTGATTAATATAAAGATAGTCTCGTTCAAAAAAATCGTTAGAAACATAAATATCTAATAGCTGATCATCATTAACATCCCCAACTGTGATACCCAAGCCAAACCCTATTAAGCTTCCAAAAATTCCCGCTACCTTGCTTACATCTTTAAAAACACCATCATCGTTTCTTAATAATCTATCTCCCCCTCCCTTAAGAAAATCTGCTACGGGCCAGTCCTCCGCTCTGAGGTCTCTCTTATTACTATAGTTCAATGTATTGACAGGAATAAAGCTATTGTTCAGTAAATATACATCCAAGTCTCCGTCTCTATCATAGTCGAAAAAACTAGCATGAGTCGAATAATCATTATAGTCTAGTCCATATAATTCTGCTTGTTCGATAAAGGTGTTATCCCCTTGATTAATAAAAAGTGCATTTTTCTGATCAGCACCTTTTCTATAACCCGCATTGCAGACATATATATCCAACCACCCATCCGCATTTATATCTATCATTGTAACTCCAGTGCTCCATTTATCTATAAGTTCTATGTCTGCACTTTTACTAATATCCTCGAAAACAAATTCCCCTTTGTTAAGATATAACTTATTTGCTCCCATGTTAGCAGTAAAAAATAGATCACTTAATCCATCATTATTGATATCACCTATCGCTACACCACCTCCGTTATAGAAATTCCGATAGTTGAAAATATTGAGTTCATCTGTATTTTCTATAACGTTGATAAAGTCCACAGAGGTCAGCTCACTGGGCAAGTCTAAAAATAAAGTATCTGAATTAGATACTGGGACAAGTTTTTCATCTTGGCAGGAGATACATAAAATTGTAAAAACTAAGAAATAAAAAAATATTCTCATCTAGCGATTTTTTACTTTTAGCACAACTAGATCGTCATTATTCTGAGCAAAAAAATAAGCTCTATCCTTGCCTATTGTGATAGACTTAATATTTTTTACCTGCCCTTTTAGTGGTGCATTATTCATATCTATATAACTAAAGTCTCCTTCTCCAGTATTGAGCAATGCTGATCCATTTTCTGCATCATACCTTCCCATCTGCACATTGCTATAATAATAATTACCTCCAGGTAGCAAGTCAGGCTTACCATCCATATTAAGATCTGTGAACAAGCCAGTATAGTAAGAACTAAATTGCATTTCTATAGGCAACTCTCCGATACTGAAATTATTTTTTCCATCATTGATGTAAAGTGTATTTTCCATCCTATCCGCCTCATATTTTAACGAAGCTTGTATTTTATCTCGGCCTAATAGTTCTTCTATAGAAGCAGCAGCAAAGTCTTTAGCTTTCAGGAATTTCTTCTTTAGCAAAGGTATTTGCTTTTGCAGTTCCATCATATTGCTAAATGTTATCTCTCTATCTCCTACGTAATAGCTAAGTACTTGCTCGCTAGTACCGTTATCATCAAAATCTCCATAGTACATTCTCACGGGTCTATCTTTGCTTGCTTTCAGTCTTGCGTTTTTTCCTAGATTTCCAGCAAATATATCTAAGTCGCCATCTCCATCCACATCTTCTATTGACACACTGTTCCACCAGCCTAAATCATTTGATATTTTTTCTTTTTCAAATTTGTTTTCTCTATTGTAATAAACTGTAACTACGCCCCACTCCAAGGCCACAATTAGGTCTTCCCTACCATCCTTATCTAGGTCTGCCCAGCTTGCATCTTTGACAAATCCGATCAGCCCATCTTCCTCCATTCTCTCAGAAATAACATTTTGGAACTTGCCATCACCCTTGTTTTCTAATAGATAAGACTTAGGAGTCTTTCCATATTTCCAAGGAATTGCTCTGCCACCCACAAATATATCTACATCTCCATCTTTATCATAATCACATAAACTAAGACATGATGCCGTAAGATGTATATCCTCAAACATAGATTTATTTTCCATTAGAATTCCATCCCTATTTTCATAATAGAGTAAGCGAGTATAAGGACTATTCAGCCTATATTCATTCCCTCCAGTAGCAATAAGAAGATCTAAATCCTCATCCTGATCTAAGTCTACAAAAACAGCATCGACCTCTTCATAGGTAGAGTCTATTTCCATGCTGCTGTCCACTTCGAATCTACCGTTACTCCCTTGTAGGTATAAGGCACTTTTCTTGCGCTTAGAGGACCCTATGAAAAAATCATCTAATCCGTCTCCGTTCACATCCCCTACTGCAAGAGCTGGCCCTTCTGCCGATGTACTGAAAGGAATAAGTGCCTCTCTATTAAATTCTACAAACTTATTTTCTTGATGTGTATAGTCTAGACCTACCTGCTTGGTTATATCAGAAAAAGCTACTACATCATTTTCTCTTTCATAATTATACTTCTGATTTGCATTCGAATAATTAAAAACCAAAATAGAGTCATTCTCTACTCTTTTTATCTGAGTAGATCTGTCGGGCCATATGATACGGATAGAATCTAATCCGGTTTTAGGTACAAGGATTTCGTTGATCATACAAGACTGAAAACCTTTGTAGGGAGCATATTGGAAATATTTTTTTTCGTTATTGTAGTGGCTTATAAATTGTGAACCTAGTCCCATTTTATTTTTTTCAGAACCTTTTAATTCTATTTTTATTGAGGCGTGCTGATTCGATTTGTTCTCATACAGAAATGCCTTTTGGTCTATATTATTAGTTACTAAATCATAATCTCCATCTAAGTCAAAATCTGCATATGCTGCACTGTTAGAATAGCTCTTTACATGTCTACCAATCTTTTTTTCTAGATCATCATAGACAATATTTTCATTGCCCTTGTAGAACTTATTATAAAGCTCTATTTGTGGAATCTTTTCTAAGGCACTCAGATCTGTTTCTTCCATTTCATCGAACTGGATCTTATACTGAATTTCATTTCCTGAGATGAAATTTATATAATCTATATCATTCATTCTTCTAGGAATACCATTGGAAATAAACAAGTCCTTAGTCCCATCCATTTCAAAATCAAAAACCAGAGGACACCAAGACCAATCTGTAGCATGAATGCCAGCATAGGAAGCTATCTCTTTGAAACTGCCGTTAGCTTGATTAAGTTGTAAAGCATTTTTTGCATACTGGTGATTATAACCATAACCCAGTTTAAAATTAAAGATATCTAATGCATCCTCCCCTTCTGATGACTTTAATATGATAGGGTCTTCTGGTAACATGTCTAGGGAAATAATATCTTGATATCCATCATCATTTATATCAGCGATTTCTACTCCCATAGAAAATCTGCTCGTGTGCTTTATCTTATGGGTCAGGCTATCAGAGAAGGTTCCGTCTCCTTTATTAATATAGAGGTAATCATTTTCATGAAAATCATTGCCTACATATATATCTGGATAACCGTCATTATTCACATCACCAAATGCAAAGCCTAGACCATACCCTATTACACTACTATTAATACCACTCTGTTCGGTTACATTAGTAAATCTAGATCCATCATTTCTGTAGAATCTATCTCCCGAAACTTCATTGTAGGTATCTAAGAAATCTGTTCGCTTACCGAACGTACCATTATGATGTAGGGAATGGTTCATAAGAAACATATCCAGATCTCCATCTAGGTCATAATCTAAAAACCCAGCCTGTGTACTGAACCCCTTAAAATCTATACCGTATTCTTCAGCTCGTTCTATATACTGGGGAACACCATTTTCTAAGACTCCTGTACAGACATATAATTTATTTTTACAATCTAAGTTTCTGTAAGTTCCTACCTGAGATAGATATATATCTAACCACCCATCATTATTGACATCTATAAGTGACACTCCATTTGTCCAACTATTTTCCCCGCCATCTATATTGGTGTGAGTACTTACATCTTCGAATTCTAGATTTCCTTTATTAATATACATCACTTCTTTATCCAGATTAGAAGTGAAGATGATATCTGTCAATCCATCATTGTTTAGATCTCCTACCGCTGTACCCCCTCCATTATAATAATACATATAATTGAAGATATTCAGATCTAAGTTGATAGGAAGCTCATTAGAGAAATCAATATTAGACTGTTCATCTGATACGAGGACAAAAAGATTTCCATCCTTCTCTCCTATTTCATTATCTGACACGCATCCTTGTTGCAAGAACAAAACGCTAAATAACAGAGAGGTTAATAATATTTTTACATGCATACTGACAATAACAAACTTAACGAAAAAGAGGTCATCCTGTATCGGACGACCTCTTAATTATTTTTCTAGACTAGGAAATATTAATATCCAGGATTCTGTACTAGGTTAGGATTAGAAGCTAACGAAGCAGCAGGAATAGGAAATAATAATCTTTCCGCCCCTGATGTTGGCTTATCTTCCCATGCGTCTAAGAATTTTCCAAATCTTAGTAGGTCAGTTCTTCTGAAACCTTCCCAGTAAAACTCTCTACCTCTTTCTGCAAGTAAGTTCGTCTCATCTAATGAAGTAAGATCAGCAACACCTCTTGCAGATCTGATATCATTAACTATGCTAAGCGCTTGGCCAGCATCTCCGTTTCTTAATAAAGCTTCTGCTTTCATCATAAGAACATCTGAATATCTGTAGTAGACATAATCGTTATCTGCATTGTCACCACTTACATAATCTATAGGGTATTTCATAACTCTTACCCCCGTTATCTCTAGGTTATCTCCAGACTCCGTCAGGGATACTTCTTTTGTGAATGATAACGAATTCCCTTTCCTATCCATAAGATCGTTGCCATCACCGTCCACTTGCTGACCGATAAGGAATCCAGCATTGATTCCACCTACTTCTGTCATACCTGGGTAATCTGCCTTAGCTCTCAAGTCATCCGCACTGAAACTATCATAGAAACTTCCTAATGTACAGAAACCATTCCATCCAGAAGGATTTTGGTTGTAGTGTAATCCACAGAACCATCTAGATCTTACATTTCCAGAATTAGATCCACCCTCATTAAGTGCAGTAAAAATATTCTCAGAAGATATCTGATCATTATTAGGGGCAAAGTTATCGAAGTAATTATCTGCAATAGAATACTTTCCTGAATTGATAATTTCATCAGCTAGAGCTATAACTGCGTTCATATCTGCTTGTGCAAAACTTGGATTTGCTCTATCGAGATACATACCCTTATTAAGAAGTGTTTTCATTTTTAGAACCTTCGCTGCATCTTTATTTGCAACATTAGCAGGTCCATCTGGTAGATCCGCTTCTATCGCATCTAGCTCAGCTAAAATCAAATCTACTGTAGAGGCTGCATCTAATACCTTAGCATCTGATAATAGATCCTGGAAATCATCCCTGTAAGGAACCTGCCCCCATCCATCTACCAATGAACTTACAACATACGCTCTTAGGAACCTAGATTCTGCTGCAGTTTGTGCAGAAGGCTCATAAGCTAAAAGATTACTTGTAGAATATACTATTTGTAGCAATTCACTAAAAGTACTTCCTAGGAAAGCATGATCTGCATCCCATGTATGATTATGTAGAGATCTCCATATACCGTTGTCATCCCAATCTGGCCCTCTAGTTGGCCCCATCGCCTCATCACTGGTATGTTCCTGTGCAGCCCAAAATCTAGACTGATCTTGGTAAGGTAATCTCATTGAGTTATAAGAACTCTCAAGAACCGCTAAGGGGTCTAAATCGTCAAGTTCTGTTAAATCTTTTCTATGCGTCTCTTCTAGATCTGTACAGGAGTTCAATCCTATACCAACTATTATGACTAAGAATAAATAAAATATATTTTTCATGATTCTATTATTTTAAAATGATACATTCAAACCTACTAATATTGTTCTTGCTGATGGATATGGAATATATTCTATCCCTGAAGATGGAACACCATTTCTCAAATTTACTGTATTGATTTCTGGGTCGTATCCCGTGTAGTCAGTCAGAATAATTAAGTTTTGACCTGTAAGTGAAACATTTATATTTTCAAAACTACTTATTTTTCCTAGGTTGTAACTTATAGTAGCGTTAGCTAATTTCAAGAAATCTCCTGACTCTAAGTACCTAGAAGAAGACGCGATCGGATTAGTTGTACTTTCTTCCTGAGATCCTCCTAAAAGATTAGCATCTATATTTCTATTTCCTAAGTTACCGATCGGAATAACTGACATTGCTGTATTATTATATAGACTATGACCGAAAGCTCCATTCCAATTCATTCCAAAGTTCAAATCACCTGCATTTACACCAATAGTGAAACCTGCAATTATATCTGCGTTCGGATCGCCTGCTTCTATTAGTGCACCGTCGTTTGCATAAATACTGTTTCCTGCATCATCAAGTCCTTGAAAATCTCTAACAAAATAAGTGTTCAAAGGTTTTCCATCCACATGTTTTTGTATGAATGACCCTGTAGATCCTTGTCCAAATAAATCTCCTGTGAGAATATCTGGACCCGAGTAATTTCTTAATTCGTTATTCAAGAATGCAAGATTTACACCTAGGTTAAGCCCAAAATTCTCTTTTTCGATGATATAAGCATTCAAGCCTATCTCTATTCCTGAATTTACTAATTCTGCATCTAAATTTTTCCAAGCTCTTACTGGAGGTCCAGGCTCTTGAAGTTGTGTATCTATTAGTAAGTTGTTTGTTACTCTGCTATAGTAATCGATAGTACCTGTTAATCTATAATCAAATAGACCAAAATCTAAACCAAAATTCAGCGTGGTAGACTCTTCCCACTGTAGATTTTCGTTTGCTGCATTCTGGAATGTAGTTCCTGTATTATTATTCAATACAACTCTTTGTAAAGCTGCCCCCGCAGGGAATTCTTGGTTACCAGTTACACCCCATCCCAATCTAAGTTTAAGATCATCAAATGGTCCATCTTCCAAAAAGCTTTCATTCATTAGGTTCCAAGCAACTGCTGCTGAAGGGAAAATACCATAACTGTTATTAGCACCAAACTTAGTAGATCCATCTGCTCTTACCGTAGCCGTTATATTTAATCTATCACCTACTCCTAGGTTTACTCTACCAAAGTAAGATTGTAGTTCTGATATTGGATCTGCAAAAGAATTTACAATTCTGTTATCGTTGTTAGAGTTTTGAAGATTGTAAATGATATCAACATTTGGCTCTACATCATCAAATCCAAAACCAGCAAAAGCATATCCACTGAAATCAAATTTCTGATACTCGAATCCACCTAATGCTGATAAGGATATATTATCGTTGATTTCAGTTGTATAATTTAATGTGTGGGTATGTAGGTTAGTTATCAGTTGATTCGTAGAAACACCGGCAAATCCTAGACCTTCTATTCCTTGTACGTTAAGATCTTTAGTTATCGCACCTCTAGTTACTCCAGTTCCATAATTCATACCGAATCGGTAACGATATTGTAAATTATCAGTTATGTTAAGGTATGGAGAAATACTACCTAATATCGTTGTTGTATTTGCTATTTCACTATGTCCATTTAACAATTGCAATGGATTTATAGTTGTAGCTCCTACTAGTGGATTATTTAAACCAGTTGTAAATTCACCATCAGTCATAAGCGGGACCGTTGGGTTCCATTGTAATGCTTGACCTACTAGGTTTCCAGTAAATCCTGCATTGGTTGAAATAGGTGCTATATTCTCATTTGTATGAGAAGAAACAACGAAAAAATCTATTCCAGCTCTGTCATCAAAAAGATCGTACTGAGCATTCAATGTTGCCGTATATCTCTTAATCCCAGAATCCTTAATGATACCTTTTACATCTTGATATCCTGCTGAGAATCTAACCCTAGAGTCTTCTCCTCCTGTCCCGATGGATAGATTATAATTTTGTATAGAACCTGATCTTGCAATTTCATCATATACATCTACTGAAGAACCACCATCACCAGATGTTAGTTCATATTGTGTAAGCGCAGCTCTATAGGCATCACCAGATAAAACATCATATTTTTTTAGAGTAGAACTTGTTCCAAAGGATGTGTTAAGACTAACTTGTGTCTCACCATCTCTACCTTTTTTTGTAGTAATAAGAATCACCCCATTTGATGCTCTAGATCCATAGATAGCAGCCGAAGATGCATCTTTCAGAACTTCTATAGAAGCTATATCTGCTGGATTCAGAAAGTTTAACGGATTTGAATTTTCTATATTCCCGATATCTGTACTTAACAAACCAGCTTTAGCTGTTCTTCCATCTAGGGGTATTCCATCAACAACATATAGAGGATCAGCACCAGATCTTATCGAGTTATTACCCCTAATCTTTACTGTAGCCTGTCCACCAGGTTGTCCACTGTTATTTACAATATTTACACCTGCAACCCTTCCTTGTAGAAGTTGGTCAGCTGATATTACTACTCCTTTGTTAAAGTCTTCTTCTTTTAGGGAGGCTACCGAACCGGTAAGGTCCCTTTTTCTGACTGTTCCATATCCAACAACAACAACCTCATCTAGGAGGCTACCTTGAGATAATGAAATATCCATTCTAGAATTGTCACCTATCATCATGGACTGATCGTTGTAACCCGTGTAGGATATAGTAAGTTCTGTTGCCCCATCAGGGACTACTAGAGAATAAGAACCATCTATGTCAGTGATCGTTCCTGTAGAGAATCCTTTTATAAGAACATTCGCTCCGATAAGAGGTTCATTTGTTTCAGCATCTATAATCGTACCGTTTATTGTTCTCTGCCCGTACATTGACATAGAAAATAAGCACAATAAGGACGCTGAAAAGCATAGCTTTAATAGTTTTTTCATGTGGCTTTAATATTAGTATTTTAAATAAATTCCGATTCGCAATAGTGTCATACTTACACTATGTTGTTTCCAAACTTAAGAATTTCTACTTAATCGCTTTGCTAAAACTTGATTAAATTTTTAAAAAAGAAGCGATATTAAGCTAAAATTCTTGACTTTTACATTTTTACAGAACTTTACAAGGAACATCTTAAGATATGCGCACATTTCTTTATTCAATTTTATTACTACTTTTCGCCAATTCATGCACTCCTGATAACAAGAATTTTCAGATCGATTTACAGCAGCCAGAACTTATAGTTAAGTCGTATAAAAAGCTGTCAGATGTTATTGTTCATGATATATTCTCGCCCCCTGTTGCTTCTAGGATATATGCCTATCCATCTATAGCTGCCTATGTTGTACTACGTCAAGAAAACTTAAACTACCCAGACTTATCTGGCAGGTTAAAAGGACTAGGGAAAATTCCACAAACAGATCCTAATAAAACATACGCATACACCCTCTCTGCTTTGCAAGCGTTTATTACTGTATCCAAAAACCTTATTTTTTCGGAAGACAAGATAGAGGCTTACAGATCAGAGCTTTATAAAGAACTAGACTCCATAAACATTCCTAAGGATGTATGGGATAACTCCATAAATTATGGTGACGAAGTTGCCGCAACAATTCTATCATGGGCTAACCAAGATAACTATAAGGAAACCAGATCCTACCCTAAGTTTTCTATAACAGAAGAACCCGAAAGATGGAAGCCTACACCCCCCTCTTACATGGAGAGTATAGAACCACACTGGAATAAGATAAGACCTATGGTTCTACAGGCATCGGACCAATTTGTACCACTTCCACCTACTTCGTTTTCCATGGATAAAAAATCTGTATTCTACACAGAACTCATGGAAGTCTACGAGGTTGTAAAAGAAGCTAATACAGAACAAAAAGCCATCGCTAGTTTCTGGGATTGTAATCCCTATGTCATGAACCAGACTGGACATGTTATGTTTGCTACTAAGAAAATTACACCAGGAGGTCACTGGATAGGAATTACTGGTATCGCTACTGAAAAAGCTAAGGCTGACATCATGAAAACGCTCTACACATATACCATGGTATCTATTTCTCTTATGGATGCGTTTATCAGTTGCTGGGACGAAAAATATAGGAGTAGCCTTATAAGACCAGAGACTGTAATAAATGAATACATAGATGAGTCGTGGACACCCACTTTACAAACGCCTCCTTTCCCAGAACATACCAGTGGACACAGTGTTATATCCACAGCTGCAGCTCTTGTTCTAACAGCAATATGGGGTGATAATTTTGCTTTCGATGATGATGTAGAATTAGAATATGGATTGCCAGTGAGATCGTTTAGCTCCTTCAAGGATGCTGCTCAAGAAGCTGCAATAAGTAGACTTTATGGCGGTATACACTATAGGCCAGCTATAGAATATGGTGTGGACCAGGGAGAGAAAGTAGGACAGTATATTATAGACAAATTAAGTATTAAGGCGTACTAATCACTCGCTAATTATTACGATTTCAATTCCTAAGTACAATGGAATTACCTCCAATAAGATAACACACTCAGTTATTGTAACTAATAAGTCAAAATAGATTTCCAATTAAAAGAACTAAAAGTAAAGAGCGAAAGGAGAAAAAAATGAGGTCGCGGACGGATTCGAACCGCCGTACGAGGTTTTGCAGACCTCTGCCTAGCCACTCGGCCACGCGACCCTTTAATAAAGGATTGCAAATATATATATAATTCCTACTTAAATGCAATAGCTTTAGTCAGTTTTACTAAATTTTCTTCTATCTTTTTCTTCATGTTTAATGTAAAAACTTAAATAATGCCTCATCGTATCAATATAATCGGGGAACCTATAGAATATAATGGTTATCATATGCTACCCATTGCTGGTGATCTTTCTATTACTTTCACCCAGCATCTTATTCCGGATAAATATAATTGTAAGGTAAGAGAATCCAGAATGATAGCGGAGGTTTTGGTAGATGTATCATTAGTTTAATCAAAATAAATCAGATAGAAATTTTAGAGAAAGTATTGCAGGATATGCTAGTCAGAACCATCATAGAAAAGTAATTATAAATACCCTCAAATCAGTAAGATGGTTTCTATACTTAATGCGAATAACTCATCATCAACTATCAAATTCATTAAGAAAAAAGGGAAATTATATAAATTTCAAAAACTAGGGTAAACCCTGATTAATAGATAGATGTATCCCCTTGCTATATTTAAGCAAAAATGACCTATATTTGTCATAACCTAAATACCAATGACATGAGCAAAAAGCCTATATTAGGACTTTATTTGTCCGATATGCCCCCAGTTGTACATCACCACCCACACATAATATATAGGCTTACTTTGAGTTAGAACCCTTCTTATACATCCTTGTACATTTAGTATTTCTTATTATTAAATAAGAGCACCCTTGTAGTATTTCTCTATTAGCATAGCAACATATAAATAACAGAAATGCAGAAGATCTTAACTATAGTGTTTTTTTGGAGCTTTATTTCGTCAGGCTTTGCACAAGTAACTGTTGATTTCAGTGTAAATGAGACAGAAGGTTGTGAGGTATTACAGTCTAACTTTATAGATCAGTCTATCTCTAGTGCTGGTAACATCGTGGATTGGAAATGGACGCTGGGTAGCTCAAGTTCTAGTTTACAAAATCCTAGTGCTATATTTAATACCATAGGATCTTTTGACATCTGCCTGACCGTAGAGGATGCACTCGGGAATTCTGAAACATTATGTAAAGAAAACTATGTTCATGTATATCCGAATCCTGTTGCAGAATTTTCGTTTCCTACAGATGAATTATGTACACCAGCAGATATAATCTTTACAGACCTATCTACTACTCAGAATAATGTCATAACAAATTGGACTTGGGATATAGGTGGAACCAGTAATATCATACAGACCACAGATCCTAATCAGACAATAAGCACGACTTATGAAAATGGTGGAAGCTATTCCCTCAGTCTTTTTATTACGGATGAGAAAGGATGTCAGAATATTATTTCCAAAAATGAAGCACTTACGGTTAGGCAATCTCCCACTATAGATTTCAGCTATCAAGCAGAAAGTACTTGTTCATTACCTTTTGAGGTTTCATTTTCTAATAATAATATAGAAAATAATACAACTTACATGTGGGATTTCGGCAATGGTCAGACCTTCGAAGGGCCTACGCCACCTAACATAACTTATACTTCTGACGGCAACTATCCAGTATCATTAATTTCAACGAATAATGGCTGCCTCACAGAAAAGATAAATAATATTTTAGTAAATACAGATCCCAATTTTGATTTTGTAGTCAATCCCACTGCACCATGCGTCGGCAATAAAGTAAGAATTCAAAACAATAATAACTCAGCATATGATAGTATCATATGGGATGTAGAAACTGTAGGTGCGTTATTCACGACCGATAATGCAGAATTTGTATTTGGAAATCCTGGCTGTTATACTATTAGCGGGACGATCTACGTAGGAGCATGTACTTACAGCTATACCTTTCCTAACTGCATAGACGTAGGTGAAAAACCCAATGTTAATATCAACCTCAATTCAGATAATTTTTGTGCCGTCCCTGCTACTATAAACTTTAGCTCTAATCTAGACAACATGGCTAATCTAAGATGGAGAATTCTTAGTGCAGAAGGGAATGTTGATGTAAATGAACATACAGGTTCGTATGTAGCAGAAGAATTTGGTGATTATACTATTAGATTGTTCTACACGGTAGATGGGTGCAAGTTTACCTATGATAGACATTTTGTTATCGCACCTTTCGAAGTTCATCTTCCAGAAGTGGGACCTTCAGGTTGTATACCTTTAGATGTCACCTTATCTGATAGTATAGTATCTGCATACAATACTGTGTTCTGGGAATGGACGATAGGCCCTAGTATTAATATTACTCGTAATGACCCTAATCCTAATTTTACAGTGCCTGATGTAGGTCAATATAGGGTACAACTTTTGGCTAGAAATTCTGTAGGTTGTGTAGATTCTGTCAATGTACCAAATTATATACGAGCAGGAACGCCTCCTGTAACGGACTTCAGTTATACGCCATCCATAGCCTGCGCTAGTGAGACATTTGTTTTTACAGATCAGTCATCCACGAATGCTAATGAGTTCTGGTGGAATCCTAACGGTGGTGATGGATTTTACGGAGATGAAATTCAGGATTACATGTATCAGGATACAGGGTTTTTTGACCTTCAGCATGTAGCTTTACACAATGGTTGCCCAGGAGATACTGTTACGATTCTTGATGCTGTATATATTAATGCTCCAGTATCTCTATTCGAGATAAGGTATGATTGTTCTGCGCCTTATGATGTCAAACTTATCAATAATTCCATAGGAGCGGACACTTTCTATTGGGACGTGACAATCGATGATATAACGACAAGATATTTCCAAGATTCCTTCTTTGTTGCCCTTCCAGATCGAGGTAATTATATTGTAGAATTATATACAGAAAACTACGAAACTGAATGCGATTTTATAAAATTAGATTCTATACTTATTACGGATCCTATAGCAAGTTTTGCACTAGACACTACGATGGCATGTAATGAACTAGAAACTGGAATCACAGACTTATCTACGGATGCATTTTTATACAATTATTTTACCGAGGGCGCTGATATAGATAATGATACTATTTCAGAACCCTTCTTACATTATGAAATTCCTGGAGCCTACGCAGCTTATCTAATTGTAGAAGATATTCATGAATGCAGAGATACCTTTTTTCATGATTCTATCTATATAGATCAGGTCGTTGCGATCCCTGCTATAGACCCCATAATCTGTATTCCTGATTCTATTATTTTTGCTGATGGTTCCACTAGTTTATTCGGAACTATAGATACGTGGGAATGGAATCTAGGAGATGGCATATTTACCTCGAGTGAGGATAGCACAAGTTTATATATAGACCAAGAAACAGATTATTTACTGGACTTTAATGTCATGAATAGCTGGGGCTGTACGGACACGCTTAATGATTTCTCCATCACTAGCGTCAGAAGTTTTATAGACTTTCTAGCAGACTCTACATCCTGTACACAAGATTTTGTCAATTTTACTAATCTAAGCACGGGTAACGATATAAGCGGTTACTTCTGGGATTTTGGTGATGGCGCATTTTCTACAAGCAAGGATCCCATGCATACTTACACGACTGAAGGAAATTATACAGTATGTCTTACAGTAATAGAAGCACTAGGATGTGAACGCACAGTCTGTAAAGATCAGATCGTGTCTGTCATTAACCCTATTGCAAACTTCATTGCAGATGTGACGGAGATCGATTGTCCCCCACTACTAGTCAATTTTACTAATACATCATCTTTTGCGGATAGCTATACTTGGGATTTCGGAGATAATAGCGGACAGAGTAATTTAGATAATCCTTCACATATATATAATGATGTCAATACTTTTGATGTGATGCTAATAGCGAAGAGAGGAGCAGTCTGTGCAGATACGCTGATCATTCCCGACTATATAAAGATAACAGGTCCTAGAGGAAATTTCTCTATGACTTCTGATTCTTCTTGCTTACCGCTTACCGTAACATTTATAGGAGATTCTGATAGTGAATATGAGTATGTTTGGGATTTTGGCAACGGTGAATTATTGAGTCAGCCTAACACTCAGAACTCAGATACCGTAATGTATCAATACAATGAAGTAGGCACCTTCACGCCAAAGTTATTTCTTAAAAATGATGCCGGATGTATCAGGACTTTTTCAGGAAATCCCATAGAAGTTAATGATATGGAATTAGCAATGGAATATCCTGTAGATCCTTTCTGTGGTGTACCTCAACAGATTAACCTGATCAACCTAAGTAGTTCTTCCGATCCTAATATAGAATATACTTGGCAAATATCTAATACTATGGATACCTATTTTTATGAAGAAGAAGCTCCTAGTTTCGATATTGTAAAAGCTGGTATTTTTGACATACAACTTACAGGAAAACTAGAAAATTGCCAAGATGATATTTTTGCATCAGAGGCTATCATTATAGGATCTGAACCCATAGCAGATTTTACAATAGAGGCTGATGTCACATGTCAAAATCAAGTAATAACTTTTAACAATGCAAGTACGAATGAGGTAGGTGATATCACACAATACATCTGGGATTTTGGAGATTCGAATATGAGTACTGATACCCATCCAAGCCATCAGTATAATGATAATTTAGCTTATGATATCACGCTGAGTGTGGAAACAGAATATGGCTGCATTCATGACATAACAGATAGTATAGATATCTTAGAGACGTCGGCTGTAAGCATCGTGGAACCTCCCATCCTATGCGAAGGTGAAACAACTATCCTTTCTGCATCTATCATAAATGATCTTCCGGGCAACAGCTATTCCTGGAATGAATCCCCTACGCTTAGTTGCACAAATTGCTTAGAGCCCGAGGTTGTTCCAGATACAATAGAGACTTTCTTCTTTACCATAATGCAAGACAATGGTTGTGAAGTCACCGACTCTGTGGAGCTCTATTACTATGAAATGGAAGGACCTGTCTTAGACCTGCTTAGTGATCCTATTATTTGTGCAGGTGATTCCACTACAATCACTATAAGTAATTATGTACCTGACTACAATTATATCTGGGAAGGATCTAACGATCTCTATAAAGAAACTCAAGATGGAGCCTCCGTTATTACTTATCCTGAGGACAGTATTAGCTTGCAGCTATCAGTTATAAATACGCTCGGCTGTATGGAAGAAACTACTCTAGGTGTCCAAGTGGATACAAACGCTAGCCCCATTCTGAGTGAAGATAAAATATACTGTGAAGGAACAAATATCAACTTAGAATTACTCTCTGGTAATACCCCTTTATGGACTGGACCTGGACTGAGTTGCGAGGATTGTTTATCACCAGAAATAGAAGTTATGCTAGGGGGTTCATCCTTCTATGTAGAAGTAACTTCAGATGCGGGATGTCCCTACAATGATACCATAGTAATCGTTGGTTTCTCCGAAACAGCTATTTCTGCAGGCGACGACCAGACCATTTGTCTAGGGGAGACTATAACTCTTAATGCAAGCGCGATAGGTCTGATAGAATGGAGCCCTACCCTAGAAAATAGTAATCCTACAGAACTTATTACAGAAGTAAGCCCAGATAGTTCTATGTATTTCTATGTACGCTCTACCGTCGATGAGTGTATCTTAGATGATTCTATTTATGTCAATGTACTATACAAAACAGATATAAATTCTACTAATGATAGTATCTGTCCAGAAGACTTAGCGCTTCTAGAGGCGGATGGTAATGCCACTAGATATAGATGGGAAGGGGTCAACAATGATTTTCTGGAAGACTACACCACTAGCATAGAGGTAAGTCCCAGAACTACTAGTCAATATATGGTTATAGGCTCTAGGGGGACATGTATATCTGATACCAGTTACTCTGAGGTCATCGTTTATGATGAAGTAGAGGTAGAAGTAGAAGAAAAATTTCAGGTATTTGCAAATCAGAATGTACAGATAAATCTATTGTACGATGATACGAACGATTACCTATTCGAGTGGCTACCATTATCAGGACTAAGTTGTTATGACTGTGATAGTCCTCTCATACAGGTAACAGATGATGCTAGTTATGAACTGGTAGTTACGGATGAAAACACGGGATGTCAATTAACAAAAGAAATAGAAATCAGGTACAATGAAGAGTGTACTGAGCAAGCATTCTATCTGCCGAATATATTTTCACCCAATGGAGATGGGCAGAATGATTATGCGCTAATTTTTCCTGCAGATGTCAATGAGTTTATCTCACTGGCAATCTATGATAGATGGGGCAACGAAATGTTTACTTCCGAAGATCCAGAAGAAGGCTGGGACGGAAATTTTCAGGGTAAGAAAGCAACGCCGTCTGTATATGTAATGAAAATTACAGCAATCTGCCTCACTAGTGGCTTACCTTATGTATTCTACGGAGATATTGTTCTAGCGCGGTAGGGTCATTTGTGGGATTTCTTGTCCTATTTTATATCAATGCCTTGTATTGGATTATAGAAATGAAGATTGGGAGATTTTCTTAAAATATTGCCTATGCTTCATATCCAATCTATTCCTTAGAATTTCAAAATATAAAATCATTACGATTCTATTACTCCCACGATGAAGCTTTAGTCTCTACTAATGCTAAAACCTATCATATTATCATAGAAAATAGTGCAAAGGC
>Ga0114956_1000867_pt1 | contig 23138 bp, 15 predicted proteins | sample MaitaG_FD_87304 | JGI IMG/M metagenome (GOLD analysis project Ga0114956, IMG submission 87304) | Marine algal microbial communities from Maine, USA - Maine_Asex2 metaG | ecosystem: Host-associated > Algae > Red algae > Unclassified | place: Maine, USA | collected 2015-01-05
ACGTTTCATACATTCCATCTATCGCAAAGAATGAATCGGGAAGCATTACACGTCGCACGACCGAACAAGAGACGTCGCCCTCGTTCCACTGATCGCCGGCAATCCCTGCGGCCATCGCAAGATAGCCTTTGAGAATTACATGAAAGCCGTTGACGCGTTCGCAAGATCGTGAATTCATTTTATGTGGCATCGCACTGGAACCCGTTTGTCCCGGCGCGAACCCTTCGCTGGCCGTCTCGTTCCCGGCCATCAGTCGCAGCGTTTTGCAAAACGACGACGGGCCAGACGCTAGTTCGGTCAATGCCGAAACGGTCGATAGGTCCAAGCTGCGTGGGTAAACCTGACCGACGTTGACGCATGTTGCCGGCATTTTTAAATGTTCAACGATGCGAGACTCAAGCTCAAGCACCTTTTGCGGATCATTATCAAAGAGTGAAATCGTGTCCATCTGAGTACCGACGGCACCTTTGAGGCCGCGTACCGGATAGCGTTCAATTAACGCGTCCAGAGTTTGGAGGGACCCTAAGAGTTCTTCTCCGAACATGGCGATACGTTTTCCCAATGTCGTTGGCTGCGCGGCGACGTTATGGGTGCGGGCGGTGATCAGCAGGGACTTAAATCGGTCCGAAAGTTCGGCCATGCGGATCAGCGTCGTCGCTGTCTTGTTGCGGATGACTTGGAGACTGCGAAAGACCTGTAGTTGTTCTACGTTTTCGGTCAGGTCGCGCGAGGTCATGCCTTTGTGGATGTGTTCGTGACCGGCCAGTTCGTTAAATTCTTCGATTCGAGCTTTCACATCGTGACGTGTTACTTTTTCTCTAGCGTCAATCGAAGCCAAATCAATTTGATCAACGACTGCTTCGTAGTCTGAGATTGCGGTTTGGGGAACGTCCAGTCCGAGGGCTTGCTGGGACTTCATGACAGCAATCCAGAATTCGCGTTCGAGCCGAATACGACCCTCGCCAGACCAGATATCTGAAATTTGCTGGGAAGCGTAGCGTTGAGCCAAGACGTTGGAAATCATAGGTTTGCGTTAGATCCGAAAGAGTAATTGTTATTGCGACAGCGTTTACAAGGGGGGCGTATATTGAGTGGCTCCAAAGCGCGGCAGGATAAGCATACCGAATTTTATTGAATTGACTAGGATTTTCCCCAGGTGTCCTTGAGAACTGCACAGTTCATTTCAGTGGTAGCGTCACCACGCAAACCTTAAGTTTTTTCACAAACTGGGAGGATAGTGATGCTTCGCTAATCGCACCGCTAATATTAGACTTCGCCGTTCTCTTTCCCGGGTGTCAAATCGAGTGACCAAGGTTGATAAAATATTCGGATTAAAACAGTTGATCGCACTGCGATAAGGGTAACTCTCCGGTACGATATTGGCTGGTTAAACGTAAAGTTTCAGTTTTTTGGATTGTCTGATTGCAGGTTGTTCAAATGGTCCGTTTGGTCGATAAGATTATTAGAGCAATGGCGGGAAAACTTGCTGCTAATTACAGCGAACCCTTTCCGACTTTTGCCCGTTTAAAGAGCAGTGTTTTGTATGAGTCAGATTTTTTGCGGTGCGTGTCCAGCGACGGAACGACCGTCCGATCGTTTTAAGGAGAGTTCTGTGGGATTGCGAACTATCGCACTACTGATATTCATTGTTTCGACAATTATTAATTTTGCTGGTGGTGAAGCCGCGGCGCAACAGGAAGGTGCTCGATTTAGCAGCGAGTACTATCTGCCTGCCAATACGCGTGCATGGGTCTCGATCCCCAACCTCCAGACGTTGAATCAACATCTCGACGCGAGCCAAATGGGTCAGTTGTCCAAAGACCCCGCGCTCAAACCCTTCATCGAAAGTGCTCGCAAACAATTGCGGAAGTGGATGGATGAAAAAGGGGTCAAGTTCGAATTTTCGATCGAAGATTTTGACGATATCGACACCGGTGAAATAGGTATCGCAGGTGTACTGCCGGAGGTCGAAGGCGTCGAAGCGATGGCCGGAACGCACGGAATCGTTTTGATGGCTGATGGATCCAAAGATATTGAAGCGGTCAACGAGCTGATTCAACGGGTTGATGGGCAGTTGCAAAAACGTGGTGCCACCAAGGAAATGCTTGAGGTCAACGGAATCGCGGTAACTAAATGGCTATATCCCGAGAAACGTAAATGGGCAAAACGGAAGAAGGTATCTTTCCAAGCCATCGTCGACGGATGGTTCTTAGTGTCGGACAACGACGTGATTTTTCGTCAGGTCCTACGCCGGGTGATGAAGTTGGAGGATCCGACAGTGGCGGGGAATCTCGCGTCTCAGGAATCGTTTAAGTACGCTCTCTCTCGTTGTGCGTTGAACGCGGATGGGGAAAAAGAAGTCGCGGCCGATGTGCGATGGTTCGTGGAACCGTTCGGATACGTGAAATTGGCGCGAGCGATAGAAGTCGAGAATGAACCCGTTAAAAAGATGGAAGACGACTGGACAGCTGTCTTGGCGGCGAACGGGCTTAAGGCCATTCGGTCCGTTGCCGGTGCCGCAACGATTGCAACCAACGACAAAGAAGCACTGTTTCGCTTATTCATCCATGCCCCTAAAGACAAAACACGTAACGAAGCCGAAGCTCGGATGCTCAGCATTCTGGATTTCGCACCAATAGATCGCTCCGAGATCGTGCCTCCTGAGTGGGTGCCCAAAACGATTTCAGGATCCTTCACTGCTCAGTGGGATTTCAGCAAAGCGCTTTCCGGCGTCGGCCCCATCGTTGATTCGTTTTTAAAAGAAGAAGGGGCATTTAAAGACCTGCTGAACACGGTGAAGAATGAGCCTGATTTCCGCGTCGATATTCCCAAGCTGGTGGGGCAGTTGGACAAAAGATTTACGATCATTTCTGAAACTGAGAAACCGCTTGGGCTGGAAAGCGAAAAATTGGCTATCGGGATCCAATTGGTCGATCCAATGGCAGAAGCGGATATAACGAATATGATTGACAGCATCGCGCGTGCAATCCGAGGCCAGATGATTGTATTAGGCGGATTTCGTGTAGTTGTCGACGATCGGACCGAAGAGGTCGAATTTGACGATGATGAGTTCGATTTTGAAGGTGGTCTGCCCTTTGAAGAAGAAGAGGATGAAGACAAGTTCGCCGGCGGTGGCGGTGGCGGTCAAGATTTCGCGTTGTTCGAAAAGAAGTACATTTCAATTGCCAAGGGGCATCTGTTTATCTCTAACGACAAAGACTACCTGAAGAAGCTGCTGACCAGTGCAGACACAGAATCCTTAGGAGGCCAATCCGATTTTGTGAAGATGAAGGATTCGATTGCAAAATACGTAGATCTGCAAAAGGTTCGCGCCACGCGATTTGGACGCATTGATAAAGTTCTGGAGCTGAACTACGACATGATTAAAAAAGGAGAATTGGCCAACTCCAAATCATTGCTGGGCAAAGCGGCCAACGCGATGTTGACCGAAGACGGCGAAGATGGAAAGCCTCCTGAGATTAAAGTGGATGTCAGCAAACTGCCGGACGACTACGAATCCTCAATCGCAAAGTACCTTGGCACGATGGGTTGGATGACCGAGAACGAGGTTGGTGGCTGGCGAATTACCGGTTGTGTTTTGAAGAAGTAGTAAATTTGGAACGCTGTAATTAAGGGCGAGTGGGAGTTGGAGTTGAAGAACTCAGTTTGCCCAGGTTAATCGGCATCGCTTGCGTCGGACTTTTATCGGATCGCGTCGGATCAGAGGGATCAAGCGAGCACTTCATCCTTAGATGTCCGTCTATCAAGTTGATCACTTCAGCGCTCCGAAATAGAACCTGCCCCCCAGCCTATTGAGCGTTGATTCCGCGCTGGCAAGCTCGAGACGGAGATCATAGTTTCCGGCTATTCAGAAAGCTTTCGCTTGTACGCTTCTTTGAGCGCTTCTTTGAGCGCTCCTTTAAACGCTCCTTTGAGCGTTCCTTTGAGCGTTCCTCTAAGGCAAGCCGAATGGAAGCGGAGTAATGATCAAGCACCTAATTAGACACCGTCACTTTCGTGAGCGGCACGGCGTTAGCCGCCGGTGATTGGCGGGCAGAACCGGCGGCTAACGCCTTGCCGCTCATTGTTTCGCTGCCGCTTAAAAAATCAGTGTTTTAATATAAATGTGGCGCTGTCCAATTAGGAAATGATTCAATACCAACTTATTCGCAGATCAATACTGCGCCCCTCAAAAGGCTAAGAGTTTATGGTTTTTCGCATCAGGAAGTTGAAGAGCGATCACCGACCGGCTGACGCTTGAAAAATCTGACGCTGCGCGCTGCGAGCCAATTCCGCGTCCAAGTATTTGATCTCGATCTCATGGTCCGCAGGGCCCGCAGCGACGGTATCGACAGATAGAGTCGCCATTGCCCACCGCCGGTCAAAGGGCGTCTGAGTGATCGAGGTGGCTTGAATCTTTTCGTAAAAAGTCAAGCTGATTTTGTGCGTCAAGATTCCACTTCGATAGACGACGCCAAACGCCGTGCGGGCGAATTTCACGGCGCGACTTTTCTTAACCGCGTAAGCAACTAGGATAGGCAACGCAGGCAGCGTGACGCTGCATCCCCAGATGCCAAAAAAGTAATAACCCAGTGGTGCCAATAGCAGGGAAACGAGGATGGCGATCCGTACCATTCGCCGACCTGCTTTAGGGGACAGCGGTTGCCAATCGTATTGGTCGGGAGTCCATTGCAAACCAGGTCTTAGAGTGCCAATCATCTCTGTGACGTCGGCGGCGGGAATTACCGGGATGAACCAGCGTTTGGAAACGGTGGTCGTGGCGCTTTCGTTTTCAGAACTCGCCCCGCCGGCTGTTTCGATGCGAATCGAGCAAAGCCCTAGTAGACGCGAGACGAAGTTACTGTGGATGCTGATGAATTGAATTCGTTTGCGTGGCACCGTCGCGGAAACTTTTGTGAACAGCCCGCAGGAGATTTTAAAATCTTCCCCGGATAGGCTCAGCCGATATCCAAAGAAACGCAGGATGTACCAGGCAACTCCCAACACGCGCATCAGCAACAACCCCAGCAGGCAGGCCGCGATCACTGCCGCGGTCATAACGAATGGGTTGCTGAGATCCGGTAGCCATTGAGATAGAAAGCTGAAATCGTACTCATGTTCCTGACGCCTATCAAATTGAAAGTAGAGCCCCAGTAACACACCAACCATAATCAGGCCGCGATTGCTTGCGAATCCAGCTTTGGCCAGCCACGAAAGAGGGATTTTAAGGATGGTGGAGTCCTCCAGCGAGCACGCTTGGGCGCCGTCGTTTTCCAGTGACGCGACTGAGGGGTAGCGTTGAGGCTTATAAGAGGGATGTGACGCAGGATTAGACGCGGCTGATTCAAGCGGCCTTATGGTGGCAGGGTTTGACGCGTTGTTGTGTAAATCATTAGACTTTTGCTGGAAAACGTTTCGCCGAAGAAGCTGAACCTGTGACAGCGAAAGTACGCTCAACACCGCTTCGGGTTTGGTGCCGCTGGCGGTTTCGACGCGCACTTCCGCGACATTGAAGATTCGATGCAGCACGCCCTGAACCAGATCAATGTTTTGAATTCGTTCTACCGGAACCGTGCGTGTGCGACGAAAGAATAAGCCTTCGTTGACTACCAGTTCGCCGTTAAAAATTCTGTAGCGGACGGTGAAATAGCGGATGACAGCAATCGCGATCGAGGGAATCAAAAAGATCAACGCCAACGAAATGTAAAAAACGTTCCCGTTGGCGGCACCAAGAACGCCGAAGATTGCCGGAATCAAATTGGATTTGATTTGCCCGATCAGCGAAAACACCAGTGAGATCGGATGGAGATATTTGTCCTGATCCGATTCGGCTGTCGCCGGTAGCGGTGAAGTCGTTGTCGAAGGCGTAGCAAAGGGATTCGAATGGTCGTCTGAAATCGTGGGATCGTCGTCGTGTTCACTGGGTGGGCTAGATGTCATCTTGCGCCTTCCGCTGACGAATGATTTGATCACGTAATCGAATGGCTTGTTCGTGGGCCAGTCCCTCGATCGCGACAGACGAATTTTTTGTGCCTGCCGTGTGGATGGTGAGGCTGCTGATTTCAAACATACGCTGTATTGGTCCTTGCGAAACGTCAGCATGTTGAGCCCGTGCCCAAGGAATTGCGATTTCACTTTTCCAGAAGACGCCGCGTCGAATTTCCAGACCAACGTCGCTCAGCTTCCAAAAGATGTGTCGGTATTCTATTGGCGGCCAAAAGAAAGTGTTCCAGAGAAGTAAAAGGACCAGCAACGTGAGGCCGATCGCCGCCAAGACCAGCAAGATCTGGTCAGCACCGGTCAACCACATTGCGATCAAGGCTACCATTGAGGCACTGGCGGTGCAGATCAACAGCACCAGCGAAGCCATTCGCTCAGCGGGAATGAAGCGCGGGTCAATCGGTTGGAAATCAGCCGCAATAAGGTCGGCTGATTCGATTGGCGATGCGTTCAACGGCAACGCTTCTACTGAAGATTTCAACGGATCATCAGTCGACAGACTCAGGTCTTGATTGGATTCGTTAGTGGGGTCGTGCATTGAGAGTTTTTGATTGAAGAGTGGGCAAACCGGCGAAACGGTTGTTCGTGAGTCCTCACATTTTATTGGAATGTTTTCGCAGCAATAGATATTTCACCAAATCGTAAAGTCCCGTGTAGTTAAAGTCGGGATCGACATAGTGTTGCAAAACATAGAATGCAAAGTAGTAAAAACGGCAAAACGCCCAGATGCATTTCGTCAACAGGATCAAATTTACGATTGAGAAAGAGCTGCTCAGTAGAATTCCGCCAGCCAAAATACCGATGGCGAAGAAGAGCAGTCCTTTCAATTTTATCGCTGTTTGGTTTTTTAAATCGACCATGTGGGCAGTAACGCTCTAGCTTCGAGAAAATTCCACGCTGCGGTGAGACGTATAAGACCTTAACCTGCCGCCCCCACGTTTAGGCATTTCGATTGGGCGCAGAGCGAAAACGACTCAGCCTCGCACCCCCCTTGAAGACACCCCTTTATAACACCCCCCTTAAAAACACCCCCTAAAGGATTCGAACCTCTGTTTTTGGACGGAAAGTCCAACGTCCTAGGCCACTAGACGAAAGGGGCAGTCGAGCATGAATATATCAAACCACGCGTTTTATGGCACGTACGGTGACAGAATTGCGTCTCGGCGATTCAACAGCCGGCACTTCGACGAATCAAGCAGTTCACGGTTGTTATGATGAGAATGTCGGTCTGCCGTTGTCGTTGCATTATTTGTGTTGAACTAACAGCATTGCTAGATTGTGATCGCAATCGTGGTACTGCTACAACGATCGCTGGGGCTATTACTATTGCGATCCAGATTCACTACGACGTTTTATTTTGTTTATCGCTGAGCGCGTTTGTGCTTTGAGCATCATGGTTTGTTCACGTTCGGCCATTGCCTGTAACGCAGGCAAACTCGCTGGGGTGCCGATCTTTCCGATCAGATTGCAAGCCCGCAGACGAATGTCTGGGTCTTCATGAGTCAGGTATGGCAACATCGGAGCCTCACTGGCGGACCCAAACGACCTTAACAGGCTGGCGATTCGGTCAACATCATCGGAGGCAAAACGTCTCGCCAACGGTTCTATCGCGCGGCGATCACCGATTTGGCGAAGCAGTTGATAGGCCATACTGCGAATTGTAAAGGACGTGTCGTCCACACGGGCGAAGATATAAGGAAAGCTTTGGTCAGAGTCCCGGTTAGCCAAAATATCCAAGGCTGTTTCACGATTGAATTTATGATTAGAACTTGCACAGTTGATTATCAATTTAATCAAGTTTGGTTGTCGGTTCTTTGGCCATTGTCTCTTCAAGTATTCCAATGCTCGAATCGCCTCGCGCGGCTTTTCTGGTTCGTTTAAAAGCAGAAGTGCGGCGCTCTGAAATTCACGCGGCAGCAATGCCAGCTCACTCTTTTCCACCGAAAATAAATATTTTGGATTGGCTCGATGGCCGCCCTTTTCTGGCGTTTCGATATCCCTGATGTCCAAATCGCCAATGTTCTGGCCAATGTTAATAATGGGGGCCGGTGGTTTCAAATCGTCAGGGGTAAGGCCGGCGGTTTCATTAACGTAATTCGGTTCACTGGTTTCGTTGGTGTCAAAAGTAGGAGCTGTCGTCATCGGCACACTGGAATCAGGTGCCACGGGGGTAGGCGGTGGAGTCACCGGAATCGTTGACGATGGTTCTTGGACGCTAACGGGGGCAGATGCCGAGGGATTAGATGCCGAGGGATTTGGGACAGCCGATGGCTCAGGGGTAGCCGAAGTCTCCTTCGATTTAGCCGGAGCAATTAGATTCCGCACCCGGTCTTGGTCGTCCTTGGACAACATTGAAAACGGAATCTGTTTTAGCTTGCCATCGGGCAATTTGAGGAAAACATTGTCATTTTCAAATTTATCATAAGCCGCCTCGATCTTAAACTGCCCGGTGGAATCAACCCAGGTTCTCACTTCCTGAGCGTAACTTTTTGGCGCCCAACAGAGCAAAAGAATAGTTGCTGCTCCCAAGAGGAGCTTTTGCAAGGTGAAGAATGGTTGTAGAGGCGCTTTCATTGTTCCGTTGCAGTTGCGGTTGGCGTTATGGATGCAATTCATTTTGTAGGGAGTAGCCCTGAGTCGAATCACTTTGGAAATCTCGAATTTAGAAATCTCAAATCGCAATTATCGAATAAATTGAAATTTTGAGATTTCAAATGTCCTTACATCATAACGTATAGCCTTTAACTTTTTGAAGAGACTATCACGATTTTGGAGCTGGACAAGATTCCAACTGTGGATTGACGGATTTGGCAGCTAACAGCGCCGTGAAATAAAAAAGCCATGTGCAATTCGCACATGGCTTTCCATTTAAAGTTCATCAACTGGGTTGGTTTAGAGATCCAGAACGTTAACGACGTTTCCGTCTTTACGATCTGCAAGGTCCCAGAGACCTTCCAAAGAAACGTCACTGCTTAATGAGTGAGTAGAACCGTCAGCCAAGCACACATTAACCGAACCAGCATGGGCAGAACCAATGGAATCTTGAGCCAATGGTGTTGTTGAACCAGTACTGTTATTCGCACCGAAGTGACTCGTGGCATCGTTGTCAGCTACTGGAGAACCTACTGCTCGGAAACTAACAAAATTTCCGTGGCCTAGAGAACCGAAGGATTCGCCAAGCATTTGAACCCAAGGGGTGGTGCCGTAATTCAATTGCGAAGGCGCGGCTTTCTCTGCGAACAAAATTGTGTTGGATGAACCGTCGATGATTCCACCGTAGTTAACCTTTGGATACTTGCGTGCATTACCCATCGAATCCTCAGAGAATCCTTTGGTGATAACACCGGTCCAGAAAGAAGATTGTTCTGCTGCTGGAGTGGTACGATCAACTGCCTGAGGTGCATCACTTGCGTCAGTGAAAACAGCAACATAGCCATTTCGACTTACTGGCAAATTGCCATTGCTGCGGTTTAGAGTTGCCTGTGTAGGCGCGGTCATCGAAGCATAGTCACCACCAAAAACCGTTAGTGGGTTGCCGGTATCCGGGTTTCCTGAAGTGAAGGAACGCTGACCACGAGAAGGACAGGTTAGCATTGGGAAATCATATCCCGTCAGAGGAGTATCGACTCCATTCGCACTTGGCAGTGGATCGGGGCCAAAATAACCGAACTGCTTAAGTTGAGAGTGAGCTGCGTTTTGCTCCAGGTTGGGTAGACATTGGTAAACCCAAGTTCCGACGACACCAGCATTACGCATTCCGCCAGTAACGTTACCGTTTACATTTGTTTCGAAATTTGATGCATACATACCACCGTTGGATGGGAATCTCATGCGGCCAGATTCGTAGTTGATTGCGGCCAAAGCTGTTTGACGCAAATTGTTTAAGCATTGTGTACGTCGAGCGGCTTCGCGGACTTGCTGAACAGCAGGGAGTAGCATTCCGATCAGAATTCCGATGATTGCTATAACAACCAGCAACTCGACAAGGGTGAATCCTTTACGGACAATATTGGATCTCATTTGTTGAACCTTAAATAATAGGGAAAATAACTAAGTGACAGAGAAAATGTCACACGGATTGGGAAGTGGAAAAGTGAACGTTGCGAGATAAATTCCTTTCTCGAATTCTTTTCAGGTGCGATCTTGGATGGATGGGGTAACAAGCATCGGGAATGCGTGTTGGCTCTGTAGATCTGATCCAAAGAAGGTTATCGAGATTATATCTCAGGAACTTCCATTGGTCGAATCAATTTATCAATATAATGACCCCTCTGGGCCAATAAAGTCGCATAATTCGCCTTTGCAGGTGAAAGTATGATAGCATTCCACCCAAACGCTCGACTATCTTGGCACAGAACCGCAGTGATTAACAGGGTTAGATAAAAGAAAATGCCAATTATCGCGTCAATATCATCATTTTTTGTCACAGCGATGGTAGGTAGGTTTCCTGTGATGTGGATTAAAAACTCGTGACAAGTGATACTGTTAGGGACAGTTTCGCGACCTGTATTTCAATACTCATACGCGGCGTGCTGAGCCTTACGTATGTCCTGTCTCGCTTTCAAGCTCTAGGTAGCAGCAGTCCGAAGCACTTTCCTAAGCGCCTCGTGCGGATTAAGCGCCTCTTCAGACGCGAACAATTGGGTTCTCTCATTGTCCCACTGTCGTAGTTTCTTAACGTTTAAAAATAAAACCTATTACGTTAAGATTCCCCTCTCAGAGGTGGCACCGTGCTGCTTGCTGGAGTGACCACGATCCATTTGCGGCCCCAATTAAATGAGTTCATCCCGAGAGATTAAGATTTTTGACACGACGCTTCGAGACGGCGAGCAATCGCCTGGAGCCAGTATGAATCTGCAAGAGAAACTGGAGATAGCCCAATCTTTGGTGGACCTTGGGGTGGATGTCATCGAAGCCGGATTCCCCATCGCCTCGCCGGGCGATTTCGAGGCCGTGCGTGAGATCGCCACGAATTTTCGGGGAGCCGAAATTTGTGGTTTGGCGCGATCCAACCCGAAAGACATCGATCGGGCTTGGGAGGCACTGAAGCATTCTGCTGATCCTCGAATCCACGTCTTTCTGGCGACCAGTGCCATCCATCGCGAATTCAAACTGAAGATGACCTTGGACGAAATTCTCAGTCGCGCGATCGAGGGCGTCCAGCGCGCCAAAAGCTATTGTGACAATATCGAATTCTCACCTGAAGATGCGGCGCGGACGGAAGTCGATTTTCTGTGCCAAGTGGTCGAAGCGGTAATCGACGCAGGTGCCACGACCGTCAACATTCCAGACACCGTTGGTTACGCGACTCCCGCTCAGATGAATCATGTGATCAGTTCCTTGATGAACAGGGTTCCCAACATTGATCGCGCCGTGATCAGTGTCCACTGCCACGACGACTTGGGAATGGCCGTCGCCAACAGTTTGGCTGCGGTCGAGGCGGGTGCGGGGCAAATTGAATGCACCATTAATGGCATCGGTGAACGGGCGGGCAATTGTTCGTTGGAAGAAGTCGTAATGGCAATGCGCACACGAGGCGATTTTTACGACTTCGATACCAAAATAAATTCGAAACGTCTGGTCCCCACCAGTAGACTCGTATCGGCGGTGACCGGTTTAGAAGTGCAACGCAATAAAGCGATCGTGGGACGCAACGCATTTGCTCATGAAGCAGGCATTCATCAAGACGGCATCCTAAAGGAGCGTACGACTTACGAGATCATGCATCCCGAAGATGTGGGATTTTCGTCTACCGATTTAGTAATGGGCAAGCACAGCGGAAGAGCCGCTCTGGCCGATCGGGCGAAGACGCTGGGCTTCAATTTGACGGGCGAGCAATTGCAGCGAGTGTTCGAAGATTTTAAATCGCTCGCCGATCGTAAGAAAGAAATTTTCGACGGCGATATCGTCGCCTTAGTGGAAAACGAGATGCTGGGGCAAATTGACCAGGAGTGGACCTTGAAAGGTTTCTCTCTTCAGTTACAGCATCAGAAGACGCCAAAAATCTCGTTAACGCTCAGTCACGCTGGTGTCGAGGAATCGGTGGAAGTGGAAGATGGCATCGGTCCGGTCGACGTGGCATTTTTAGCGATCAAGAAAATCACAGGTGTCGAATTTACGTGTAAGAGCTATCGCGTTCAAAGTGCGTCATTAGGCCATGATGCCAATGGTGAAACCAATATTCTGGTTGTGCATCAAGACGAATTATATCGCGGCCGCGCCGTTTCAATGGACTGTGTCGAAGGCGCGATTAAGGCGATTCTGGATGCAGTCAACCGGATCATCGCGGCTGAAAAAAAGGGGCCAGCGGGCACAGCAGACGTTGTCAACAAGCCATAGATGGGAGAAGTAGGACTGGTTTCCAAAAACCATAAAAAAAGAGGTCGAAGCAAACTTCGCCCTCTTAATTGTTTTCGCTTACACGTTTGATCGCTGGCGATTATCTAAACAGTTGGCGTACACCGAATGTGAAGAAGGTTGACGTCGCGAAGTTGATCAGCTCTTCCTGAGGCTTGAATCTCAGTACGAGCGTATCGCCAGCTTTAATCAGAATTCTTTGACGAGGATCGTTGATCGCGTCATTGAGGTCAATGCGAATATTCAATTGCCGATTCCCAGGGATCCTACGGAGAACAATTAGTTCGGTCGGTTGCGATTGAGCCACCGACGCGCCAAATCCTCCTGAAGTTCGACTTGCACCCGCGACACCCTGCCCTGCAATCGATACCGCTGCCAAGACATCTAGGTCGTAGTCACGAGGCAAGGGAAGTTCGCCACCCCCCAACAACCCGCCGGTGTAGTAAACGTCTGTTTCCCGTGTGTCGACATACACAATGTCGCCGTCGCGAAGCACAATATCTTCGGGGCGGAAGGTTGGAACTTCGCCCGCTCCCAGACGCATTGGAATCGTGATCGTGTTGGTCTCGTCGTCGACCGTTGGCAAAATTCCGTAAGGGAACTGCTCAGGCCTGCTGGTCCGATAGAACTCAGCCAATTGTGCGTCTCGTCGTGCCACGTCAAGGCGGTCGCCTCGAAGAATACGAACCTCTGGCTTCGCGTTGACACCTGGTAGTCCACCGGTCTGAGATAATGCGTTTAACAGATCGTTTTTATAAGCCGGCAACTGCAATACGAATCCGCGCGAACTCAAGTCACTACGGTCGGTAACACCTTGCGTTCGTCCTTGACCTTGGAATTGCTGTCCTCGTTGAGAGGCAGAGTTATCTTGTCTGACGACAAACACTCGATGTGTGCGCTCTCGAAACAAAGTCACAATGATTCTGTTTTCATTGGTCAGGATGGGTGTTGGGCCGTCCCGGTAAGCGCGTGTGATCAGCGCTTCGGCTTGTTGAATCGTCAGGCCTCGTACTGGAATAGGCTGAACCAGGGGAAGTGACATGGTCCCGTCATCACGCACCGGAACCGGAAAACCGATCGACGGTGCCAAATCGCTGCCCGGTGGAGGAAAGTTGACCGGTGGTGCCTGATCCAGATCACCCAGCACGCCTTCGATAAACACAGCCAATACATCATCTGTATCCAAAGTGTAAAACTCAGGCTTTGGCTGGCGAAGTCGCGATGCATCGATAGGCACCTTATTCGCTTGTGGTTCCGCCAAGAACTGAGCCGGAACACGTGAAGCCGGAATCGTGTCGATCGGCGAGAACAACGCTGTGCATCCAGTCAGAGACACAGTCGTGAGCAACGCCAGTAACATCGCTACCTTGCCCCAACAGGATTGGGTCGGGTTGGTCGATATGGCTGAGTGGTGATTGATCATCACTTCAAAACTCCCTTTTTCGCATTTAAGCGCGGTAATGGCGCAGTTACTCGTTAAGCGGTTGATTGTTCAGTGTGGGGCTGGTGTTGTTTGCAAAGGCAATCATTCAGATACACCGAAGTTGTTTCAGTAAAATTTCCGGATACTAATTATCGGCGACGGCTGGATGTTTGTGATCGCCAACCATTGCCCGCAGAGCGAACTGCCATCGGCAGCGGCGTCTGCGGTCGTGTTACGGTCTTCACCGGAATTGGTGGTGTCACCGTCGGTGGAGCGATGGTCTGTGCAACCGTTTTTGCTCGAGGTGTCGAGACAATCGGGGGCAACGTAGCAGCCGAAATTTGATTCGTTGATTTGTTGACTACCGGAGCCAGACTTTCATCGACGGTCGCGATGGGTGCCGCGGTCGTGCTTGCGATCGTTGGTTGCACCTTGACCGATGGGTCAATGGTGAATTGCTGCATCTTGGAAACGGGAGCCATCGCACTCGGTCCCGTTTTTCGTATCGTTGGCGACTGCACAAGATCGCTAGGTGTTAGTGATCTTGGATTCAGCAGTGGATTGTTGGAGATTGATGGCGGAGCCACATAACCAGCGTTGTAACCCGATGAGTTTGTGCGAGATCCAACGATGCCGTTGTCCAAGGCTGCCGTCGAGGATTTTGGAGCGTCGGCACGCTGAGCGACTCCATAAGCGTTCGGTTTCAACACTGGCACATCGCTGGGTAGGATATGTTTCGCTTTGTCTTGCGTGAGTGCTGAATTAATCATGCGAGAGGTGTAGATGTCGTGGAATTCGCCTGCGCGATCTTTCTTGGCCGCTGCTACACCGGCGGGGAAACCTTCAAACCACGATTGCACGCACTGTGATCCATCGGGAGATTGAAACTCAAAGCCACGGTACTCGTTGGGTGGCAGCGCCGGCACGTAGCCGTCACCACCGTTGCACGTATCGCAATAACCGGCAACAAAACCGTTTTGGAAATGTGTCTCGTAGGGGCGGTCACAATTGTTGTATCGCAGGTTGTAGGCACGCTTGGCCCAGACTCGATCGCGATAGCCTTCCAGCAAAGCATCGCCCAAACCCAACGACCCTAATCGTAGGCCAGAGGCGCAACCGCTGTTGGGCAGAACCATGGCGGCCGCGAATAAGACGATCAACAAACGTTGGCAAACTTGATTTGAAGAAGACTTTCTTCCGGAAATTTCCGGTTTCAGTCGGCTCGCTTCGATAGACATTATTTCCCCCTAATGTGAATTCCAATGTTGCCTGGTGACAAACATTGGGCAACGGAGTGCAGGCGTAAGCCAAAACACTTCCTTCACAACATCGCCCAATAAGCTATGACGAATTTAACGAAGATTGCCGTTATTCGAGATTTGCCTGAATTTTCGGCTGATTCGGATATTCCGCTATCAACGACTGCCTAAAATGTGATAGCACTTTCGTCTTTCAGTTTTGCAATAGCTCCGCGTGTAGCTGCCGATATAAGGGGCAAATTAATCATTTCGTTAGACAGCGCCACTTTTGTGAGCGGCAAGGCGATAGCCCAATGGCACTTACTTAATATCCAAACATAAAAAACTAGCTCCCCCCTCTCCCTAAAAATTCGGATGACGTTTGCTGACAGTGGGAAGATCCAACGTCCGAATTTTCAGGCAGAGGGGGAGCTAAATCTTGGTTTCTGAACCGCTAGTAAAATCGAAAGTAAGTGCCATTAAGCGATAGCCGCCGGTCAATATTGGGCAGAACCGGCGGCTATCGCCTTGCCGCTCAAAGTTTCGTTACCACGTTATTAACCAGTGTTTTGATTTAAATGTAACGCTGTCCAATTAGGATTCATCAATCAACTCCCGTGCATCGAGATGCCTTTCCAATAGTGCGTCACGATGCCTAACATTGCGTCGCGCAGACGACCGAAGTGCAGCAACGCACTTGCCAATGCCATTTAACACCTGAACAACACTTATGAAAATCAAGAAGATTGCGATCACCACAGGCGGCGGCGATGCTCCGGGACTCAACGGTGTGATTCGCGCGGTCACTTTAGCCGCGACTAAACGGGGCTGGCAATGCGTTGGAATTCGTGAAGGTTTTGATGGCATGCTCCATGCCGATCAATTCGAAGACGGTGGCATCGTCCAGCTGACGCCCAACTCAGTTCGAGGAATTGCCCACACCGGCGGGACAATATTGGGAACCACCAATCGCGGCAATCCATTTTCCTATCAGGTGAAAACAGCCGACGGCGGTGTCGAGACCAACGACCTTTCGGACCGGTTGGTCAAAGGCTTTCAATCCAACGGGATCGATGCGTTAGTCGCAATCGGCGGGGATGGTACGATGGCGATCGCCTGTGAAGTTGCCAATTTAGGTATCAAAGTCGTTGGCGTACCAAAAACGATCGACAACGATTTGGATGGGACGGTGGCCACATTCGGTTTTGACACAGCGGTTTCCTATGCGACCGATGCGATTGGACGCTTGCACACTACGGCCGCCAGTCACAATCGAGTCATGGTTGTCGAAGTCATGGGAAGATACGCAGGTTGGATCGCTCTGGAGGCAGGGTTGGCCGGCTCTGCGGACGTCATTTTGATTCCAGAGATCCCTTTCGACCTTGCCAAAGTGGCGGAGAAGATCGAAAGAAGAAATCGCAACAGGAGGAAGTTCTCTATCGTCTCAATCGCCGAAGGGGCGATGCCCATCGGAGGAGAAGCCAGTTATAAAGAGGTCGGTGGCGTGAAAAATCTCGGCGGCATCGGAGAATGGTTAGCTCAATCGCTGCGCGAGCGCATCGAAAATCAGATCCGCACGGTTGTGCTGGGGCACTTGCTACGAGGAGGATCCCCGACAAGCCGCGACCGGTTACTGTCTTTAAGATTTGGAGCGGCGGCCGTCCGTGCTTTGGAAAATGGTCAATTCAACGTGATGGTAGGGCTCGACCCGCCAACGGTTCGACATATTCCGCTCGAAGAAGCAACCAAAAGCATGAAAACTGTGCCGCTGGACTGCGATATGATCTTGACCGCTCGAGATCTGGGAACTTGTTTGGGTGACTAAGAGCGGCGCGGTGCGACGGAACTGTTGATCGAGAAATCCGATTCCAGAACATCGAATGAAAATACATCGTCAAAATGCGATCGACGGTCGCGTGTGGATTTTTTCATGATGCCGGCATCGATCATGTTATAGACAATGTCGCCGAAGCCGGACGTGGATTCAATTCCCCAATTCTTCAGCACAATACGCGACATATACCCGAACTGATTCAGCGCATATCGGCGAATCGCTTCGCACAACTGCTGGCCAGTGAGATGTCTTTCTTGGGGCCTGACGGCGACCGCTTCTTCGGTTGCGTTAGAGTCGAATGAATATTCGTCCATTTCCATCGTGTCGTCCGCAAACGCCATTGCTTCACGTACAAATTGATACGCCTCTACAGGATAGCGACTATCTTGAGCGACGGCTTGGAAGATGAGGAAGTTTTCTTCGGGCATGGGAAGAACCAGTGAGAGGTTGAAGACCAGCGGGACTCTGCAGTTGGAGTCCTCATCTTACTCAAACCCAGATTATCTGGAAACGGGAATGAATTCAAAAAGACAAAATCATAAGGTGTCTAGCCATTTATTAAGGTCGTCCAGATTAGACAGCTTCTTAAACTTCTTGATGCCAAAACGCTCCACTAGCAGAACCCGCGCGGTACTTGCTGGCAGGAAAATAGCTCTGATTTTGAAAACAGGTAGGGCGGGAACCTTGAATTTTCATTCCAAACGCGCGTTTGCTATTAGCAAAACCGTTAAATCAATTCGAAGCACCAAAGTGACAATCCGTCGCTGGGGCCATCTTCTGATTATGCTGACCTGCGATACGGCGGAGGATAGAGGCGTACTTCCCGAATTTATCGGCGTCGTGAACGCACTGCCACTATGGTACCAACCAGCAACAGCAGAGCCGAAGGCGCCGGTTCGGCAATGGCGACGACATTTCCGGTGACGTTGATAGAAATCTGATTCTGTAACCCGCTGAATCCGGATGAATTCTCACTGCGCGGGTCAAGCCGGATCTGTCCGCTGAACGAGCCAACTGCTGAGGTATCAAAATCTACAATCAAACTATCCAATTGATCTCCAGCAAGTAAATCAGAAAAACTGCCAAAGTTGATGAAGGAGAAAGCAGGTCCCGAAATTTGGAAGTCGCCCGCCAGCTCATCTGCGGGAGCTAGGACATCATTCAACAGGCCAAGTTCTGCGAAGATTCCGTCCCCCTGTTCGACCGTTCCGAAATCGAGAAAATATTCGTGTTCTTGGGATAACGTCATGGTGCCATCACCTGAGAGCATCGCGACTGCGGCGTTGGCGAATTCATTCACCTGGGCGACAACTTGAACCGAGTCGGACACAAGGCTGGTCTCGCCAAGCCCTTCGATCGTCGTCCCCCTTACTTCCCCAATGGAAGTAAGGTCGAGAGAAACCGTACCGGCCTTCACTCCGGCGGAGGAAGTGTCAACAAGCACTCCCAGCGAGTTGCTCGTTTGACCGGCGTGCAAAGTAATGGAGGAGGGACTGCTAAGGCTTAGTTCAGCGTCGCCGTTGGACACGAAATTATCGGCGCGTAGATCTCCGGCGGATATCGCCATGCCGCTCACAGAAGAAGCGCTGTCCAACGAGAGGATTGACAGACCACTCTCCGTACTTTGACTGTCCGCATCAGCGCCCGAATTAAGCGGAAGGCGGATCTTTTCGATTGCGTCGGCGACGTGATCGTCGTCGTTTTTTCTTCGGTTGGCTTTTGTCGCCGGATGTTTCTTCTGATTTAGCTTCTTTGGAAGCAGAAGGTTTCTCAGGGCAATAGTTTTCTTTTGCGCCCTCTATTTTTTGTCCTTGGGACGTAGACGCCTTTTTCAATCTGTCGGGATTTGGCGCTGAAGAATCCGGTGACGCTGGTTTGCGAGTTACCGATAACACTTCACTGGCCTCGATCAGTATTCGGCGATGATCTTCGGTTTCGACCAGCAATTGTTGGGCGATAATTTGTTGCGCGATCACACGCGCCTTGCCATTGCGGGTGACGACATGAGCTCCCACTTTAGGTAGTTCCCTTTGAATATCCAAATAGGTGTCAAACTCGTAACGCAGACAGCATTTCAGTCGTCCGCATCGGCCAGATATTTTAGTTGGGTCCAGCGTCGCCTTTTGAAGCTTGGCCATCTTCATCGAAACCGGCGGCATCTTGACCAAGTGATTGTTACAGCAAACCGGTTTGCCGCAGTCCCCGAAATCGGCCAGCAGTTTTGCTTCGTCTCGCGCGCCGATCTGCTTCATCTCGATGCGCGTTTTGAATTCCCCAGCCAGTACTTTCACAAGTTCCCGAAAGTCGACTCGATCTTCAGAAAGATAGTAGACAACCATGCGCTGTCTGCCGAGCAACTGTTCAACCTCCACCAGTTTCATCGCCAACCCGAGTTTTTGCACGTGCTGTCTACAGGTTTCGATGTTGGACAGCCTTGCACCGTCGATAGCGTCGATGTCATTGGCGTCGTCGTCGCTGACCGCGCGAACAATCGTACCATGCGCCGGTTGGTCAAGATGCGAAAGTGCGTCTTCGGTGGATTCGCAGAGGACTTGGCCTACTTCTAAGCCACGATCGGTGCGAACTACTACCTCCATGCCACGACGAAATTGACCGTCAGAACGTGACGCCATCACGCCAAGGCTTCGCATCGTTCCATATCTAACGATGTACTTACTCAATGCGACGCACTCCAAATCAAGTCAAAGCAATTCGGCGATAGTTCAGCCGACGTTTTCATTACTCTGGAATCCATAAAGAACCGGCGGACGGATTGGCATTTTGGTCTGCGCTTGGCGACGACGCCGTTTGCAGCGGACGTCGATCGTTGGATTGCGGAACGTTAGGGCTGCCTTCGGCCATTGTAGGGTCGTAGAGTCCGAACTTCATTAGAACTTCGGTCAACCGATATTCGACGCCCGGTTCATCGAGATGTCGTGTTTGAATTGTCCGAATAAGTTCTTTGAGATTATCGTGCATGCCGCGCGACAAACGGAATTCAAACTCCTGAACCAAAAAATTGCCAATCGATCGTCCGGCTGTTTTAGCTTCCTGTTTTGCTTTTGACAGGTAGTCCAATACTGTATCGGTATCATCGTTAATGCTGGCAAGCACCGCGTAAACTCTGTCCTTTTGAACCATATCTTCGATCCCCGTGCGATTAAGCATCGCATGGCACGTTCTCTCAACGATCGGTAAGCACCTGACCATCATGCCGAATTCATGAATATTGAACAGCTTGTACTCTTCACACTTTTGAAAGTCTAAATTCGCTCGCATCAGCGTAAAGGTTGTTTCAACGTCGCGATCGGGTAAATCAACGGGGGGAAGTTTTTCTATCCCCAATTCGGATCGCATCTCTTTGATAACTTCTCTGGGATACATTCCGCGGTGACTGTTGTGCTCCAAGCCAGTGAGCAATGCCTGAATCGCGGATCGCTTCGTGTCGTCCTTTACCGCTTCCCGCACACTGACGTTCTCCAGTGCCCTAAGTGGGTAATCCATCCATGTTTCGACCAACCGGATTCGAATTTGCTGCTTCATTAGATCGGCATGCTTTTCGAACGAGGTCTCTTCGGGCAGCAACCAATCCCAAGACATCATGGCGTCAAGTTCGGGAATCGAATCAATGACCGACGTCGTGGGAGCGGTGTGTAACTCGCCGAGAATGTTTTCTAGAATTTCAAGATTTTCATCGTAGCCCTGCGTCTTGGGCACGATGTACTCCAACCGAGCCGCACGATCGGTTTGCTTGGCGTAGAGAAGGATTTCGCCACGCATGAAGGGCACATCCTCCAATGCAAAATCGTCGCCTTGGACGTCCAGCTTCGGCTTGCTGAGGAGATAGTACCCCAGAACCGGTGGATTGCCTTCGCCGAAGGGATCATCGTCAGGGCGATTGGCGGGGGATAACTGATTGCTGGAAGCCGCAATTTCTTTCAGTTTTTCGAAATCACTGACTTCATAAGTATGCCGAAAGACATCCGATTTTTTCTCATTGTTGCGATCTAAAAATTGTTTGATCGATAGCGCTGTGATCTGATCCCACGAGTTATCCTCTTCGTGGTCGGCAAGGGCCTGCCACGCCTCGACCGCTGCGTCTGTGTAGCCCAGCATACTATTAAGAATTGCAAGGGTCCGTTTGATGGTGCCCACGTTGGGGAAGGCTGCATCCGTTTTCTTCGCCATTTTCAGCGCCTTGCGAAACTGACCACGGTCAATTGCACGCAATACATTTTTGTATTTTTTTTCCCACGGCACGCCTTCTGGGCAAAGCTCCGGCATCATTTCGGTTTTCGCGGTTACGCTGGGGGAGTTTTGGAATGTTGAAAGCAAAACCTGTTTCGTTTCGGGTTCTTCTTTGAGAAGATCGGCGTACCTCAAATGAGCCCGTGCGGCGAACAGATTATTCTGTTCCAGAAATTGCATTCCAATGATGCGAAATGCTTGAGCGTACGTGACGGGAATCGAGTTTCCGACGATTGCGTCCATCGCGTCTTGGAGCGCTTCGACGGCCGCGGCTGGATCGCCTTCATGTGCGCAGATTAACGCTAAATGATGAAACCCGCTGGAATGGTCCGGGTTATTGTTCTGAAAAATGGCGTTCGCTGCGCGAGCCCTTTGGGTGTCGCCGGCTTGCAAGAGCAACCGAGTTTGAATCGTAACCAAACAGTCCTTGGGACCGGTTTTCGCAATCGTGCGTTCGAGCTGTTCAATCGCTGAGGACAATTGCCCCGCTTTGCTTTTGGAAAGTGCGTCGTCGAGATCGGTGACGACCGACTTTCCGCAACAGAACTTGATTTTTTTTTCAGCGTGACAGGGGCACTGCTGATAAATGTCGATGTCCATAAAAAAAGATTCTCGGCTTCTGGGACAATGGATTGTGGTGTTCTAATGGATTGTGGTGTTCTATGTGGCTACGTTTGCCCGCCGACGCGCCGGCTGAATCTGTTCGGTGCGATTCAACAACGATACCGTCGCACTCATCGCAATCTTCGGGCGGGTTAAAGCTGCGTTAAAAGGTTTGCAATTCAGGACTACAACTCGGGATCGCGAATAGAAATAATACGTTATCTCGTTAAGTGACTGACTTATTGTCAAATTCGACGACCTTGATTTAAAATCGAGAAATCGTGACTTCATGAAGTGCTATCGTTACCAGTAATCTATGGCATTTACCGACCATTAGGAAGCCGACTTCTATCATTCTGGGGTGATCTTGAGCCAGCGAATCAAGTGAGGTTTCTGCAAAATCTGTTCAGCTTGCCGGAATCACGTTCTTGATATGTGACCCTTGAGCGGCGTAGGATAGAGAGAGGTCTGGACTGAAGAAGATGCATAATGCCTACCATGGTTGTCACAGACCGTTAAAGGTCGCCATCTTACCGGCGGCTAACGCTTTGCCGACCAATTTGTCAGCTCAGGCCTGGTCACCCAATTGATGATTCGTAAAAAGCTAAACCTGTTGCCTTGCCAATGCCTGTCACCTATTTCCAGCGTTATCGAATGCGGTACGACCTCTGGCAGGGCATCCCTCACGCGGCACCGGTGAGTCCAAATTATCACTTTCGCGGCTGGCATGAAAAACATCTTCCCCAACATGCCGAAATCAAGTTCCGCAGCTTCCGTAGCGAGTTGGACGCCAATGTGTTTCCCTGTCTCGGAGATGCCGATGGGTGTTTGAGGCTGATGAAAGAAATATCCAATCGGCAGGGTTTCGTACCCGAAGCAACTTGGTTAGTTCAACATCAGGATCCGCAAACCGGAAAATTAGAAAATTGCGGAACGGTGCAAGGCATTCGTTCGCAGACCGACGTGGGAGCGATCCAGAATGTTGGCATCGTTGCCAGCCATCGCGGGCGCGGTCTAGGGTCGTTGTTGATGCATTATTGCTTGCAAGGATTCAAAGAAGCGGGCGTACGATTCGTGACGCTGGAGGTCACCTCTCATAATACCGGCGCGATGCGACTGTATCAGCGGTTAGGTTTTCAGGTTCTCAAGACGGTTTACAAATCGGCAGAGATAAATTACTCGTAGCGACTCCGCCTTAAAACGCTCGGTTTGGTTGAACCAGAGAATTAAGATCTTAATTGGGCAGCGCCACTTTCGTGAGCGGCAAAACGCTAGCCCAATGGCACTTACTTTAGACCCAAACATAAAAAAATTAGCTCCCCCTCTCCTCGTGAATTCGGACCGAAAGACGCTGCCATTGAATCAAGCGTTGACCGAATTCACGAGGAGAGGGGGTTGGGGGGTGAGGAGCAATAAAGTTTGGGATAACTTCCCC
>Ga0114956_1000871_pt1 | contig 23050 bp, 20 predicted proteins | sample MaitaG_FD_87304 | JGI IMG/M metagenome (GOLD analysis project Ga0114956, IMG submission 87304) | Marine algal microbial communities from Maine, USA - Maine_Asex2 metaG | ecosystem: Host-associated > Algae > Red algae > Unclassified | place: Maine, USA | collected 2015-01-05
AACGCGACTGATTTCGTAGACATACTCCGCTCGATTGCCGTGCGACTGAAACGCAATTCAGATGCACTCTGCATGCTGGATGGAGAAGTGGGAGATGGTGACCATGGCACAACTATGGTGCATGGATTCAGTACCATTTCCACTTCATTTGTCGGGGCAGACACCGATGTCATGAGTCTGGCTGAATTCTTCAATACTTGTGCTGAGCGCTTCCTCGACGCAGTAGGCGCAACTACTGGCCCCTTGTATGGTTCCGCGTTTCTGAAAGCTGCACAATACGTCGAGAATCGACGTGAGATCACACCGCACCAGGCGCTTTGGGTGCTGGTGGAGTTCAGTGTCGGTATAGCCGATAGAGGCAATGCCGAGATAGGGGATAAAACGATGGTCGATGTCTGGCGACCTGTTGAATACAGAATACGGGCCGCTCTGGACGCTGAGGAGCAACTTCAGCCTGTTCTTCAGGAAATCAGCGAATTGGCAGAGGCCTCCTCCATAGCAACAAAAACGATGATTGCATCCAAAGGGCGCGCCTCAAGATTAGGCAATCGGACACTGGGACATATAGATCCCGGTTCCGCGTCGGCAGCGCTTATAATTGATACCTTCTGCGACACATTATTAACGAAGATGCGCTAGTGCCGAAATCCACTCCAGACCAGAAGGTAGCCGCGAAACGTCGGAATTCAAAAGATTCTCCGAACTTCATGCCTCTACGGTTTGGTAACGATCCACTGCTCTGGGCCAGTTGGCTGTATTACGAAGAGGGCATGACGCAGGGGGATGTCGCGAGCACCATGGGTGTCTCGCGAGCCTCCGTCAATACCTATCTCTCTGATGCTCGCAGTAAGGGGATCGTGGATATCACCATTCAGCTGGAGATGCTTCGCACTCTCTCCGTGGCTATGGCTCTCAAAGAACACTACGGGCTCCAGGATTGTCTGGTCATCCCTGGCTCCAGCGATGAAATCAACCTGATTGAACGCCTGGGCCATGCCGGGGCATTGGTACTGGATAGTTGCATGCAATCTGGTGACATGATTGCGACAGGCTGGGGGCGAACGGTTCGCTCCGTGGTGGATCACGTTTCTGCTAATGATCTCCAGGACATGAGAGTGGTGCAGGCATTGGGCGCTATTGATGGCGATCAATCCTACTCGTCCGAGAGCTGTGCTCGCCGACTTTCCAGAGCACTGGGTGGGGAATGTACTCCGATCTCTGCGCCTGCCTGTGTCAGTTCTTCCGCTACGCGACACGTTCTGCTCAAAGAGCCCTTGATATCGTCTCAACTCGAGAAACTTGCCAAAGCTAATCGTATCGTGTTCGGCATTTCATCTCTGCGCCCTAATTCCACTATCCACACGTCGGGTCTTTTTAGCACTGAGACCGTCAAAGACCATCACTATCGCAACGCAATAGCGTCCATTCTGGGTGCATTTATTGACGATCATGGAATACCCGTACGAGGTCCACTCGATGAACGTTCAATTGGCATAGAGTTAGCGCAATTGAAAAAGAGCGACAACCAGTGTGTGGTTGTATCGGGAGGATTCGACAAGATTCCCGCTATTCTGGCAACACTACGGGGTGGCTACGCAAATGTACTGATCACAGATGTAGCCACGGGTCACGGCATACTCAACGCAGACGGGATTGAACTGACTAAAGGCAAACTGCCAGCCTTGAGGACACCTGCAGATGGACCCATACAACGTACTAAAGTCAAAAAGCTGCTGAACAATTCCTCAGACGCCGTTAAGGAGTCACTGGAAGGGGCGGTAACTGAACACGCTCAGTACATCACCACGATTAACAGCTCCCTACGCGCGCTTAAATCTACAGCTACTGCAAAACCGGGCAAGGTAGGTCTGGTCATTGGAGGTGGTTCCGGGCATGAACCCTGTTTCCTCGGATACGTAGGACGAGGAATGGCTGATGCCGTTGCCATAGGTAACATTTTTGCCTCCCCTCCACCAGGACCCGTTCTCGAGTGCACTCTGGCTGCGGACACGGGTGCGGGCGTGCTCTATGTTCACGGTAATTACTCGGGCGATATCATGAATTTCAATATCGCCGCCGATATGGCGAAAACAAACGGCATCGAAGTTAGAACGGTCATTACCACGGATGACATAGCATCGTCATCGTCGGGTCACGACGGGAGGCGAGGCGTTGCCGGTAATATATTTGCCTTTAAGATTGCTGGTGCAGCGTGCGAGCGCATGCTCTCTCTGGCTGATTGCGAGGCAATAGTACGCAGAGCAAACTCACGTACCTATACCATGGGTGTGGCGCTTGAGCCGTGCTCACACATCGAGACCCGTCGCCCCAGTTTTGCGATAGGCGACAACGAGATTGAGGTGGGAGTGGGTATTCACGGCGAACCGGGTGTTGAGCGCCAACCTCTGGTCAGCGCAGATCAGACTGCTGATCTTATGCTTGACAAGATCTTCTCGGAGATGAATCCCAAAAGTGGCGATGACGTTGCTTTGCTGGTGAATTCACTCGGTGGCACACCCATGCTGGAACTCTATATCATCAACAGACGAGTCCGCCAGAGACTCAATGCCAAGGGAGTTAAAGTCCACGCGAGCTGGACCGGACACTATTGCACCTCGCTGGATATGGTAGGGGTCTCGGTATCACTGCTACATCTGGACAAAGAGCTGGCCTCTCTGCTGGACGATCCCTGTGACGCAGCCTTTTTTTCCGTCAGACCCACTAGGTAGCAGCATAGCTGGGCTGATGCGCCGCTTGTTGCAGCTCGTTAAGTTGGTTACGCAGGAAGAATCGGCGCACAGCTGAAATTCTTTCAATGAACAGTTTGCCTTGTAGATGATCAATCTCATGCTGCATACAGATCGCATTCATCCCCGTCAGTTCCTGCTTGAATAACGTGCCGTCCTTACCAAGCGCCTGAATATGCAGTGTTGCAGAGCGCATGACTTTCGCTTCGACGCCGGGTAATGACAGGCAGCTCTCGTGGGCAATGGCCAGACCAGATTTTTCGAGAATTTCAGGGTTTATATAGGTTTTGGGATCGTCTCGATCATCCGACAAGTCTGTCACCATGACCTGTTGCAGTACACCGATCTGTGGTGCGCTCAAGCCTATGCCAGTGGTGGTATACAACGTACTGGTCAGGTTATCGATGAGCGAGACAAGCTGTTCATCGAACTGCGTTACGGGAGAGCAGGGCGTTGTAAGACGCTGGTCAGGGTACTGGACGATTGGCTGTACAGGCATAGGCAAAACTCCCTGTTATGGATTGATGGTGATGCGGTTAATGACCAGCCAAACCGTGCTGCCATCAACCTGCAGTGCCAAGGTAATCGTTAGCGGAGCTGACTCGGTGATTCAGCTATGACTGGGTTGACGCTTAAAACAGGCGCTTCTGCGGATTGTCTGGATCCTCTAAGCAGGGGATAAGCAGCCACAATGGTCACCAGCAGCAAACCTATTTCTATTGCATAGACGGCCATATAGCCACCCGCGAGCCCCCAGAGTTGGTCACTGGCACCCAGTGCAGCATTGACCACGTCACGAATGATTCCGCTCAAGGCCAGCGCTACTCCGGCAGCTGTTGCCTGAACAGCACCCCATGCACCCAACGCCAGACCTGCCTGGTTTGCAGGAGCACGATTCATGGTGGCAGTGAGTGTGCCGTGCCCGAACAATGCGGCTCCAAAACCTATTAGAAAATTGCCTGCCAGAAACAGGGCAGGGGTACCCAGTGGAGCTGCGGACATCACCAGTAGAAATGCGGGAACTCCTACCCATGCACCATTGAGTATCATCTTGTAGGGATCACCGCCGCGTCCCAGAATGCGAGAGGCTAAGCTGAATCCGATCAGTCCACCTAGCGCAAGCAAGGCGGTGAGTTTGGTGGTTGCACTGACAGACATATGCAGCACATGTCCGCCAAATGGCTCGAGAAGAACATCGGCCATACCAAAGGCCATGGTACCCAGTCCTATGATGACCAGCTGACGCACGGCTCCATCACCCGCACAGAACCGCGACCATGATTCGCTGAATGAGGGATCTGCAGAAGCCTCTCGTTTAGTGCTACCCAGAGTTTCCTGTTGCCACATGGAGATGAAGTTCAAGAAAACGGTGGCAACCGCTGCACCTTGGATGACCCTGACGAGACGACCAGGTGAGAAATCTTCAAGTACGGCGCCAAAAATCAGTGCGCTGATGATCATGCCTAGCAATAGCATGACGTACATCAGGCCGACGACCTTGGGGTGTGATTTGCTATCGGTCAGATCACAGGCTAATGCAAGCCCGGCGGTCTGCACGGTATGCACGCCAGCACCCACCATCAGGAAGGCCAGTGCAGCAGAGGCGTGTCCTACCCAGAGAGGATAGTTACTCGATTCACCTTGCTGACCTAGCACGAGTAGTGCAAACGGCATGATGGCAAAGCCACCAAACTGCCAAAGTGTGCCTTTCCAGATAAACGGCACACGACGCCAGCCTAGCTCACATCGATGAGTGTCGGACTTGTAACCGATTAGCGCTCTGAATGGCGCGAACACCAACGGTAGTGCGAGCATGAGGGCCACCAGCCAGGCTGGTACGCCGAGCTCTACGATCATGACTCGGTTTAGTGTACCAACCAGCAGCACCAATGCCATTCCGACTGATACCTGAAACAACGATAAACGTAACAGGCGGGACAGAGGAACATCGTTGGTGGCGACGTCTGCAAACGGCAGGAACCGTGGACCCATATCGATCCACGATGTCAGCAGTTGTTTGACGGGACGTTTCATAAAGCGGTCGTCGGTTTTACAGTTAGTCGTCTTTCTTTAGAACTGGAATGCCAAAAAGCGATGACAAGGGTGTTGAATTACTGGACAGCAGAGGAAAGCCAAAACTACTGCTTTTGTTTGCCGGTCGATCATCTTTCAATGGGCTCATCCCAATCTTGTCTGACAACGGTGTTGCGTTGTCCTTAAGTAGACTCCAGCCAAATTTCGATGACAATGGTGTTGGATTATCCTTGAGTACATCCATACCGATTTTCGATGACAAAGGGGCAGGATCGTTCTTCTTGAGCAAACCACCCATCAGACCTTCTGTAGGTAAATAACCCGGGTCACTCAATTCCTTGAATGAGCTCGCCATCCAGCTTTTTCGATGGGATAACACAGGTAGATTGAGTAGTGCTGATAACGGAGCAGGCTGTAGCCAGGTGTGATATTCCAGCTCCGGCATTTCATCCATATGCACAGTGCTAGTGCCGTCCAGCGTATCGGTTGCCAGAAGAGCTTCGCCAAACGGGGCAGTAATCAGCAAGAGTGTGCTGCCTTCCTGCAAGGTTTCGGCATAGACTATGGCGTGACTGTCTGGCACGCGAGAAACCTCATGAACACCGATGATCACCTGCGCCAGCATTTCGGTTGAATCGACTCCGTCTTTGGATTCCCTGCTCAGCATCCAGGGATTTGAAGATTCGATCATTGACGGCGTAATGATTGATATATCTTCTTCCTGGAAATTCTTTGCCTTCAGAGTTTCGACGGCACTCAGTGCGTCCTTCTCTGTGGCGTAAGCTCGTCCTATAGGTATCAGTTTTAACAATGCCATAGAAGTTCTCCCGCGATTGGCTTCGTTGTTAGTCGGACTGGTCCGGACCTGATAGCCGAGCCCGTGAAAAGCATGGGTAACGCTTAAGCAATACCCATCCTACTCACGGGTTCGGCAATTTGCTTCAGCCGCCGAAGAAGGCAGGAAACCAGGATGTATTACTCAGGATAGAGTAATGGACGATCAGTGAAATAACCGAAACCCAACCGAGAAACAACGGCAGGCCGATAGTTGGCTTGACTACAAGCCACATTCTACTTTGGTTCATGTTGTCTCCTTATCCGAGCCAAGGGGTAAGTACGAAAGCCAGAAAATGCGCAATCAAAGCGATAAGAAAAAAGACTCGCGCGCCATCGATGACGTGCTTGTGCAATTCTTCTGATTGTCTAACAGTCAGACCCGTCGGGAAGACCGTGTCGGCGGTATCAGTTGTCATTGGTAGTTTTCTCCAAAAACCTGAACTTCTATGATTCGCGTGCACCACCTGCACGCAGGCCACTCCCGAAAAATTCGGCAGCCACGCCAAAAACAGCTCTTTAAAAAAGATATTTCGGCATGCCTCGGATCGTAAACAAGCAACCCACATATGTCAACCTAGGTTGTCAAGTCTTTGTGTCAATCAAAGTTGACACATCACATGTGATTGCTACGACAAGCCACCATCTGTAATGATGAACCGGGCTATTTCATCGACCCCTATATCCGCTTTCATATCTGAAAAAACAGTGGGTTTATCGCCTCGCGCTCTTCTGGCATCCCGTTCCATGCACTCCAGGTTAGCCTCCACGTGAGGAGCCAGGTCGGTTTTATTGATGATGAGAAGATCGGATCGGGTGATAGCAGGGCCGCCTTTTCGGGGAATATCTTCACCTTGGCAGACTGAAATAACGTAGAGCGTTACATCGGCCAGTTCAGGGGAAAACGTTGCCGCAAGATTATCGCCCCCAGATTCAATGAATATGATGTCAAGGTTTTTATGCTGCCGATTCAGCTCAGCTATGGCTCTCAAATTGATGGAAGCATCTTCTCGAATGGCGGTGTGTGGGCACCCGCCGGTTTCCACGCCTAGAATCCGATCGCTGGATAATGCTTGCAGGCGAACCAGCGCTTCGGCATCCTCTCGGGTGTAGATGTCGTTGGTGACGACTGCAATCGAGTATTGATCGCGCATGGCCTTGCATAGCTGGGCGACCAGACTTGTCTTGCCAGAGCCTACTGGCCCGCCAATACCAACTCTCAAGGGGGCTCTACTGCTGCCAGTCTTGCCAGTGGGTGCAGGTTGTATTTCTACTGTCATGATAATTGAGGGTTGGAAGTTTAGGTTCGAAGTGGTGTCTGCAAGCGCGTAAAGATCAGGTTCTGCAAACACGGCTGTGCAACGTTTCATGTTGGAGTGATGCGATGTCTGCGAGCACTGCACAACTACCTAGATCATCGAGCGATGTGCCGATGGCTTTGAGAGCTACGGCGCAACAATGGAGTTCCAGTTGCGCGATGATGCCGAGGCTCTTGCTTTGTCCCAGCGGAATCAGCCGTGTTGCGATCCAGACCATATTGCTGGCTGTGGATTGCAGAGCACTGGCGAGCAAAGCGTCTTTCTCCATATCATGCATTCTTCCCAGCGCACCGATAACGACAGGTAGTGCCAATTCGTCACCGACTTCGTGCCACTGAATCTGTGCGCTTTGTGGCCAGGCTCGAGCGGCAGCGAGAAACGAAGCTCCCAGCGTCGTAGTCTCGAACCAGCGTTCTTGTCCGGCCTGTAGTGCCAATGCCAAACTGTTCAGTTCTCTTAGAGCTTCTGTGTTGCTGTGTAAGCCTGCCCGCGCTAAATGATAGGCGTGGTTCATGAGTACAGCATCGTTCCAGCCACTACCGCAAGTGAGGATGGTGGTAATCCAGTCCAGACAACTGCTGTCGTCGTGCAGGCGGCCATCCTGTATCGCTGTCTCTATTCCGTGGCTGCAGGTAAATGCGCCGATGGGAAAAGAGGCATTGAGGAAAGTCTGCAGACGAAGCTGTGCAGTGAGGCTCACCTTATGACTCGCGTGTGTGCTTGTGCTCGTGTGCATGTGCGTGACTATGTGCGTGAGCAGGAGCTTCACCATACGCACCGCCTAGTGGATTAAAGCCCGCCGTTACATCATCCACCGTAGCGCCGAGTTCGCTTAGCATACGACGGATAACCGGGTCGCGGCGAATCAGGATGTGATCTGGCAACACTTGGGTGGCAAGGTGCCGGTTGCCTACATGCCAGGTCAAATGCAACAGGTGCGTCGCGTCGCGTCCGCTGACAGCGTATAGCGCTTCAGGCTTTGCCCGAACCCCTATGCGTTTGCCATCAGTCAACAGCAACACATCGTTATCGGTGAGTAACCTTGCGGATTCCAGTTCCAGCAGAAACTCGATACCGTTGTCTGATGTCATCCGGTATCGGCGTCTATGCCGATCAGTTTCATCGAGCGTTATTGTATCGTCGATTGGTTTATCAGAGTGCTCAGTGGTGCCCGGCTCGACGTTATGGCAATGAATCATGTGTTGATCTTCAGGTGAAAACGAATGGCAATGCATTAAGGCCTTTCGAGGCAATTTCGTCGTTCCCGCTAAGGCTAAGGTTGCATGTCAATGCTGGGATGGATTCTTAGCCTCCGCGGCGATGACGGCCTTTTGTTAGAATAAGAAGTAGCGTTGAGCCATAGGGAGCTCTGTGGCGGGCTCGCAAGTGAGTAGTTCACCATCCGCTCTGACATCATAGGTTTCTGTGTCTACTTCTATGTCAGGAGTTGCATTGTTCAATTGCATGTCGGCTTTACTGATGCCACTACGCGTATTCTTGACGGCCAGCATGGCCTTCTCTACACCCAGCTGTTCTGCCAGGCCAGCGTCCAGTGCAGCTTGCGATACGAACGTGACAGCGCTGTTGGTCAGGGCTTTACCAAAGGCACCAAACATGGGCCGGTAGTGAACAGGCTGTGGTGTGGGAATGGACGCATTGGGATCGCCCATGGGCGCGGCAACGATACTGCCACCGAGCAGAATCATGTCGGGTTTGACACCGAAGAACGCCGGGTGCCACAGGCAAAGATCTGCTCGTTTGCCGACCGTTATAGACCCTATCTCATCGCTGAGTCCATGTGCAATGGCCGGATTAATGGTGTATTTGGCAATGTATCGTCTGACGCGGAAGTTGTCGTTATCGCCTGTTTCTTCAGCAAGTCTGCCACGTTGCTTTTTCATCTTGTCGGCAGTTTGCCATGTGCGTATCAGCACCTCGCCTACACGCCCCATGGCCTGACTGTCGGAGGCGATGATGGAAAGCGCACCCACATCGTGGAGGATGTCTTCGGCAGCGATTGTTTCTTTGCGAATGCGGCTTTCAGCAAAGGCTATGTCTTCAGGGATGTTGCTGTCCAGATGATGACACACCATCAGCATGTCCAGATGTTCGTCGATGGTGTTGACCGTATACGGACGCGTCGGGTTGGTAGAGGAGGGTAGAAAGTTAGGCAGTGCACAGACTTTGATAATGTCCGGCGCATGCCCACCGCCAGCGCCTTCGGTATGAAACGCATGAATGGTCCTGCCCGCCACCGCGTCTATCGTACTCTCTACAAAACCGCTTTCATTCAACGTGTCTGTGTGAATCATGACTTGTACATCGTGTTCATCGGCAACATTCAAGCAGCAGTCAATGGCAGCCGGTGTCGTGCCCCAGTCTTCGTGAAGTTTCAGGGCGCAGGCACCTGCCAGAACCATTTCGTTAAGGGCACCGGGCTGCGATGCATTACCTTTGCCGGCGAACGCCAGATTCATCGGCATGGCGTCGGCTGCCTGAATCATGCGGGCAAGATGCCATGGCCCCGGCGTACAGGTTGTTGCCAGCGTGCCATGCGCAGGACCGGTTCCACCACCGAGCATGGTAGTGACACCCGACATCAATGATTCATCAATCTGTTGCGGGCAGATGAAATGGATATGGCTATCAAAACCACCAGCGGTAAGAAGGCGTCCTTCCCCGGCAATGGCTTCGGTACCAGGCCCGATGATGATGTCAACGTTGTCTTGCGTATCGGGATTGCCTGCCTTACCTATGGCCGCTATTCGGCCATCTCTCAGGCCGACGTCTGCCTTATAGATGCCGGTAACGTCCACGATCAGAGCATTGGTGATAACCGTATCCACAGCACCTTGTGCCCGACTACGCTGGGATTGCCCCATGCCATCGCGTATGACCTTGCCACCGCCGAACTTGACTTCGTCTCCATAGCGACAGAAATCTTTTTCCACCTCGATGATCAGATCTGTATCGGCGAGTCTGACCTTGTCGCCGGTGGTAGGTCCGTACATGTCCGCATAGCGGCGGCGGCTGATAGTGGTTGCCATTACAGCGCTCCCATGACGTCCTGACGAAATCCGATAACAGTACGGGTGCCGCCATACGCGACCAGCTGAACATCTCGCGTCTGACCGGGTTCAAAGCGCACAGCCGTTCCGGCGGCTATGTCCAGCCTGAACCCGCGAGCAGCATCGCGATCAAAATCCAGTGCCGGATTGCTCTCGGCAAAATGATAGTGGCTGCCAACCTGAATGGGGCGATCACCCGTGTTGGCCACATGCAGACTGATGGCAGAAACGCCCTCATTAAGCGTAATCTCGCCTGCTGCGACGATGACTTCCCCTGGAATCATGATGCTCTATCGAATGGGTTCGTGGACAGTGACTAGTTTTACGCCATCAGGAAACGTGGCTTCCACCTGAATTTCCGGAATCATCTCGCTGATGCCGGGCATGACATCATCGCGAGTGATAACGCTTGCGCCGGCACTCATCAACTCGGCAACACTTTTGCCGTCACGTGCGCCTTCCATGACAAAATCACTGATCAGCGCTATGGCTTCCGGGTGATTGAGCTTTACGCCTCTGGCGAGTCGCTTGCGAGATACTTCAGCTGCCATGGCAATAAGCAGTTTGTCTTTTTCACGCGGAGTCAGTTGCACAAATCTATACGTTCCATACCGGTGGAATAGGTGAGCCTTCATTAAGGGCCTCCACACAGGGTATCAGGAATTTTCGTAAACGGAAGCTGTCGATTGCAAGCACGCGAATCACCAGACGATGATCCATGACAGAGATACCCGCAGTAACGTCCTTGCTCGCATCACCGACAAGCGTTTGTACCGCATCTGCCTGTATTTGCAGTGATTCACGCGATTGATCGTTAACCAGTAATATAGTTGACAGCGCACTGTAATGATGCAGTGCGCCCTGTTGTCGTGCGTGAGAGGCCTTGCTGAAATCCAGTCGCAGATCTTCAGCATGTAGTAGCTTATTGTCACGAAAAATTCGCCACCGGTCACGCACGCGTGCACAGGACAGGGTCTCGCTCATGGCTTGTCGGCCAAGTACCAGTGATTCAACGAACAGTGCGGTGGCTTGAGCATGTATGTGAGCGGTGAGGGATCGACTCAGTGCTGCGCCATCGAATACGATGGTTTCCTGTGGTAACCAGTCCAGTCTTGCATCTTGTGCCACATTTGCATTAGTGGACTGAACGGCATCCGGACCGTGTGTGCGATAAACCTTTTCGCAGGCCGCTGTGCTGACACTGAGTCGTGAGCGGTTACTGGCGCTTACATCCCACTGGATATGATCATCACCGGTCAGGCCACCCGCTGTATTGAGCAATACCGCCTGTAATGCACCGGGCTCACTATTGGGAAAGCGGATACGTGCGCTGCCTTGCTGGTGCAGTGCGTCGATGACTGAGTCGTACTTGACTACGCCAGTAGCGTTGCGGCTACTGGCGCGGTGTTTGGAACTCACACCGCCAAGCGCTTGTATACGCTGTCGTTGTGGCATGGTGAGCGATTAGCGCAGGCGTTGACGCATGTCTGCGGTGCACGGGTATTCCAGGCTCTCGCGGAGCTCGTCAATGATCACCACATTACTGGCAGGTTCTGTCATCTCGAACGTGTTACCGCTTGTTGTCACAGGCGTCATAACCGTGGCTTTTGCAGGCGTGTGATGGTCTGCATCGAAACGGGCAAGTCTTCTCGATTCAGCTACGTTGGCATTGACTGGTACATCATCGTAGCTGCGGCCACCCGGATCAGAGACATGATAAGAGCAACCGCCCAGACTCCGGTTAGACCACGTATCAATGACATCAAATACCAGAGGGGTGTCTACAGGCAGGTCGGGGTGCAGGGCAAAAGTGGGTTGCCACGCACGGTAGCGAACACCCACGACGTACTCGCCAGCAGTATCCGTTTTTCGTAGTGGCAATACGCAACCGTTGCACGTGATCTTGTAACGTGAATCTGTAAAACCAGATACTTTAAGCTGGATTCTTTCCAGTGAAGAATCGACGTAACGCGCCATCCCACCTGCCGATGCTTCCTCTCCGAGTACATGCCAGGGTTCAATCGCCGCTCGTAGTTCCAGCGATATTCCATCAATCTGACGAACCCCATATACCGGGAAACGAAATTCCCAGAACGCATCAAGCCAGTCTGCATCGAACGCGAGCCCGTGACGATTGAGGTCACCGATGACATCGTTGATATCCTGCCAAAGGTAATGCGGCAGCATGAACTTGTCGTGTAGCTCAGTACCCCAGCGAACCAGTTTGCCAGAGTAGGGGGCATCCCAGAATCGACTGATAAGACACCGTATAAGCAGGGCCTGGACGATGCTCATGCGTGCATGCGGTGGCATTTCAAAAGCCCGTAGTTCAACGATCCCCAACCGTCCTGCAGGTCCGTCCGGGGAATACAGTTTGTCGATGCAAATCTCTGTTCGGTGCGTGTTGCCCGTCAGGTCTATTAGCAGGTTACGAAGTAGCCGATCAACCAGCCATGGCTTGTTGCTGTCACCCGATGGCAGGCGGGACAACGCCATTTCCAGTTCATACAGCGATTCGTTACGCGCCTCATCGATACGCGGCGCCTGACTGGTGGGGCCAATGAACATCCCGGAAAACAGGTACGACAGACTGGGATGATGCTGCCAGAACGTGATGACACTGCGTAGCAGTTCAGGACGCCTTAAAAACGGACTATCGGCAGGTGTATGCCCTCCCATGGTCACATGGTTGCCACCGCCGGTACCCGTGTGACGACCATCCACCATGAATTTCTCGGCGGCCAGTCGAGACTCTCTGGCAGCCTCATAGATGGTCTCGGTTCGATCAACCAGTTCGCGAAAACTTTGCGAGGGATGGATGTTGACTTCAATGACACCCGGATCGGGCGTGAGTCGAAAAGATTGCAGCCGTGCGTCACGAGGCGGTTCGTAGCCTTCAATCACCGGATGTACATTAGCCTTGATACAGGCCTGTTCTATGCTGGCCATCAGCAACACCCAGCTCTCAGCGCTCTTCAATGGCGGCATGAAGATGTATAGAGAACCGTTTCTGATCTCGGCACAGAGCGTGGTACGAATCAGGCGATCAGATGACGATGCTGCACCACGTGGCCTCGCACTTGCAGCCGCACCCACCTGCGTCAGGCGGGGTAAAGGCGAAGACGGATCGAAGGTATCACTGAGCGTGCTGTTCGCTTCTGAATCCACGTCTTTGTCTTCGGGTAAGGACTCCAACGGCAAGCGCAAGCCTGCCGGTGAATCACCCGGCATCAGAAACACTTCCTGACGTCGCAGTGTCCACTGGCTGCTGATCCAGTGTCCACCTTCGACGGGCTCGTAAGCCAGTGGCAACATGTAACCCACCGGTTCATCTATACCCTTGGTGAGCTGTTCAACCAGATGCCGTCGTGAACGGCTGTCTTTGAGATTCAGGCTGGCAAGGTCGGCACTGTCGGGGAGCAGCGCTTCCAGATGCAATTTGTGCAAAGGGTCTTCGTGCAGTGCACGTATATGGTCCTGATCAACATTCAACTCAGCGCTTAGCGCATCAATGAAGGTTCGGGCGTCTTTTTCTTTCGCGACGTGGGAATCGGGTGTGGCGATACGGCTACTGTCGTGCCAGATAGGCTCGCCATCCGTTCGCCAATGGCTGATCAGTGCCCAGCGAGGCGTTGGCTCACCGGGGTACCACTTGCCCTGTGCATAGGCAACGATGCCCTGCGGTGAGAACTCGTTGCGCAGTTTTTCAAGGAACACACCGGCGCGTTCGAGTTTATGTTCACCCAAAGCTGCCGTGTTCCATTCAGGGCTTTCCATATCGTCCATGGAGACGAATGTGGGCTCACCACCCATGGTCAGTCTGACGTCTTGCTGGTTCAGTTTTTCATCAACCGAATCACCCAGTGCCAGTATTTCATTCCATTGCGAGTCTGCGTAAGGCAGGGTCACACGTGGTCGTTCGTCGAAGCGACTGACGCGGTTATGGAAATAGAAGTTGCTGGCTATCTCGCTGGCAACGCCTGAGATCGGCGCAGCACTCACGGGTTGTGGTGTGCAGGCAAGGGGTATATGGCCTTCACCTGCAAACAGGCCTGAGGTGGGATCCATACCTACCCAGCCTGCACCCGGGATGTAAACCTCTGCCCAGGCATGCAGATCGGTGAAGTCTTCTACAGCGCCTACGGGCCCGTCAATGGATGCCACATCAGGTTTGAGTTGAACCAGATAGCCGGATACGAAGCGTGCTGCCAGACCCAGATGCCGCAGAATTTCCACCAGCAACCAGCCGCTGTCACGGCAGGAGCCTTTGGCCAGCGTCAGAGTGTCTTCGCTGGTTTGCACACCGGGTTCCATGCGCAACTGATAGGCAACGCTACGCTGTACCGATTGATTGATTGCTACCAGCGCATCGATGATCTGCATGCCGGTTGGCGTATTGCCATAGAGCCACTGTTGCAATATCGGTGCGGCAGGCTGAACGGCCAGATAGGGGGCCAGCTCTTGCTGATTCACCGCGCTGTAGGTAAACGGGAATGTCTCGGCGCTCTCTTCAACGAAGAAGTCGAACGGGTTGATGACTGTGAGCTCCGCAACCAGGTCGACGGTAACCGACAGCTCCTTGCACTTTTCAGGGAATACCAGGCGGGCGAGGTAATTCCCAAACGGATCCTGCTGCCAGTTCAGGAAATGACCTTTTGGTTCTATATTCAGGCTGTAACTGAGTATGGGCGTTCGACAGTGCGGTGCGGGTCGTAACCGGATAATGTGAGGATGCAGCGTTACCGGTTTGTCGTAGGTATAAACCGTGGTGTGATCGAGCGCGACGCGAATGCTCATTCTGAATCCTGAACCGGTGGGAAGTAGGTCGCTGAAATGGCGGCACTGACATTCAGCATGCCCAGCTGCAGGTTGTCCAGAAATTCATGTAGGGTTTCTGGATCGCGTGCCAGTGTACTGAATTCAGCGGCTTCAATATCGTGCTTGAGGCTGCCGATAGCCGCCTGTATTTTCTCCGGGTTCCTGAGCCCTTGCACACAGGTATCAAGATGCTCCAGGCAGAACGTATAGGAGCGCGGCAGATGCTTGTTGAGTAGTAGAAAGTTCAGCGTATCGGGACCGTTGACTGGTCGGCGTACGTGCTGACGGTACATCTGATGTGCGGCAACTGAACGCAATACTGACACCCAGCGTTGTGCCTGTATGGCCAGTAGCTCAGGGGCTGTGTTGGCGGCTGACAATCGAGTCGATTGCACATCGATGATGCGCGATGTCATGTCGGCTCGTTCAAGATAACAACCCATGCGCATGACCAGATAACCCAGGTCGTGGCACATGTTGCTGTTCATGCCACCGGCTATAGCTTGTAGACGCTCTTCTACTGTACGCAGGAAGGTCTGTCGTTTTGCAGGCTGGGGCAGTGCCTGGTCAATGTTCTTGATAACGTAACGACACAAACTGTTGATTGCCTCATAGCTGACCTTGGGAACGATATCCCGACAGCTTCGCAGGTTGGCTTGTATGTTGATAAAGGCGTTGATCAGACTGCCATGATTTTCGGTGTCGGCGAGCAGGAAATGATTGACCGTCTGCTCACAGGCTCGTGGATGCAATTCAGCAAATTCTTCATCCTGACCATTGATGGAGATCAATGGAATCCATCCGTCGTGATCATCTATGGCAGGCAGATCCATCAGCAGATTGCTGTGGGTGTTAATCACACGTACGGTGTTTTCCGCACGCTCAAGGTAACGGCTCAACCAATACAGGTTTTCGGCAACGCGAGCTAGCACGAGTAATTACTCCCTTAGACCTGAGACTGAGTCTGGCTTTGTGATTGAGACTGCGTCTGCGCGCCGTCTTCGGGGATGTCAGCCGGTGATTCGGATAACGTTGAAGACGTAGCGGCGCTTGTACCGCCTGATTGGGTTGAACGCACTACCCAGGTGTCTTTACTACCACCACCTTGAGACGAATTGACCACCAGTGAGCCTTCGATCATGGCCACGCGAGTCAGACCACCCGTAGTGACCCGGACATCGGTTCCCTGCAACACGAAAGGGCGCAGGTCGATGTGTCTTGCACTGAAATGTGTACCGCTGATGGTGGGTGCAGTAGAGAGCATCAGGGTGGGTTGGCCTATATAGTTCCGCGGGTTTTTCTTGATGTTCTCAGCCATGTCGGTTTGTTCGTCGATGGTGCTCTTGGGACCGATGAGCATGCCGTATCCGCCAGATTCATTAGCCGGCTTGACGACCAGGGAGGCAAGATTGTTCAGAACGTATTCACGTTCGTCGGCATTTTCGCAACGGTAGGTGGGTACATTGGCTATTAGCGGTTCTTCTTTCAGGTAGTACTGAATGATGTCCGGTACATAGGAGTAGATGACCTTGTCGTCGGCAACACCTGCACCCGGTGCATTGGCAATAGCCACTTTGCCCGACTTCCAGGCGTCCATCAGGCCGCGAACGCCCAGCGTTGATTCCGCGTTAAAGCAATCCGGGTCAATGAATTCATCATCCACTCGACGGTATATGACATGCACGCGCTGTTTGCCACCCACGTTTCGCATGTAGACGTAACCGTCATCATCTACGAGCAGGTCACGTCCTTCCACAAGCTCCGCACCAATTTCCTGAGCCAGAAAACAATGCTCGAAATAGGCAGAATTAAACACGCCCGGGGTAAGCACACACAGCGTGGGATCTTCCACATCGGTCAGCTGACACAACATGCGTTGCAGGTTTTCTGTGTAGCTATCAACCGGTAATATGTGGCACTGGCGGAACACTTCCGGCATGGCCCGTTTCATGACTTCCCGATTTTCAATCATATAAGAGACACCTGACGGAACACGCAGGTTGTCTTCAAGGACATAGAGTGTGCCGTCTTCGCCGCGAACCAGATCGCTGCCACAGATATGGGCCCAGACACCGTGCCTGGGTTTGACGCCTCTGCATTCTTCACGAAAGTTGCTGGAGGTTTCGATCAACGAACGAGGAACAATGCCATCGGCTAAAATGTTCTGATCGTTATACAGATCATCAATGAACAGATTCAGTGCTTTCAGTCGCTGTTCCAGTCCTGCTTCCACCTCGCTCCATTCATCTGCATCGATGACTCTGGGTACGATGTCAAGAGGCCACTCTCTGTCGATGTTGCCTTTATCGGAATACACCGTGAAGGTGATACCCATCTGCTGTATGGCAAGTTGTGCAGCCTGTTGCCGGAGTTCAAGCTCCTCATCCGTAAGACTGTTCATCCATTGTGCGACGTGTCGAGCTGCAGGGCGGGGTACGCCGTCGTCGCCAATCAGTTCATCAAAGCCGGGGCTTGTGTAATCGTTCCAGCGCTCCTGCATGAATCAGCTCTCCGTTAGGGCTAAGGGTGTTGTACCAATACGCGTGACGTCGACTTCTACCGTCAGCTTGTGCTTGCCCCCACCATACACGACACCCTTGACCGGGGTAACGTCGGCGTAATCCCTGCCCCATGCCGTAGTAATGTATTGCTTGTCAGGGCGCTTGTTATTCGTAGGATCAAAATCGAACCAGCCATGAGTGGCATCGAACACGGCATACCAGGCATGAGAAGCGTCGGCCCCTTGCAGCTTTGCCTGGCCCGGTGGCGGTAGAGTTTCCAGATAACCGCTGACATAGCGCGCCGGAATTCCCTGACGTCTCAGTGCCCCGATAGCCAGATGTGCAAAGTCCTGACAAACGCCCTTGCGTGCTGCGTAAATCTCACTCAATGGCGTGACCAGCGTGGAAAACTCTGAGTCGTATTCAAACGTGTTGAATATGTGTTGCATCATCAGTTCACCGTATTCAATAACACTGTGCCCCGCTAATGGCAATTCACTAATCAGTTTGTCAAGTGCATCTGTTATCGCAATATAGGGCGAGGGTAGCAGGCAATCCTGCGCCATCAATGCGTTGCGAGTGCGTAAGCTTTTCAACAAGTCAAGATTGTTGATGATCGAGGTGGACAGCGGTAACGGTGCGAGCTCGTCGATTGTTTCGATAAGAGAGGTCACTATGATTTCGCATTCAGAATGACGATGACCCAGACTGAAGCGTGCGGTGGTGTTACCGTACACGTCCACGTCGTGCTGCATGGAATCAGGTTCTGGGTTGACCTCCAACCGGGTTTCCAGACATCGCTGATTGCGTGTGTTTCCCGGTTGCATGCACACGTGATTGTGCGACAGGCTGGCGGCGTGTGCATAGCCGTAATGGGTACGGTGCCGGACGTGCAATTTCATGGTTCAGCGTTAGGTGCAACGTTTGGCGTAATACTCGAAAGCTCATGGCTGGTCTCTACATGGCTGAAGAAGGTTGCAGTCAATAGCTCGGCCATTCTGTTGGGCATCTGCTCCAGCACAGCCAGAAATTTGGGCAGATTCTGTCGTGAGTCCCGTTTCGCGTGCAACAAGGCATGGGTGTCTGCCAGACGAACACGACTGAGGCTGGAAATAGCCAACCTGGCCAGTGGATCTGCATGCGGTACGTGACGGCGCCCCGGGAGTCGGGTCAGTGTCTCGTGTATCTCGTTTAGCTGGAAGGCCATGGAGCGTGGGTTGTATTCATCCAGCAACAGCAATTGCAGTACAAGCTGCACATCTATCTGGCTGCGATAACGACTTCGGTATGTCATGGCGCTATCAAACAGCTTGAGCAGACTTTCGAGCAGTAACGTGTCTTCCATGTCACGGCTCAACATGGTGTTGACGATGGATCCGGTATGGCTCACACGTTCAAGCCGTCTGCCCAGCATCATGAAACGCCAGCCATCACCGTGTGTGAAGTTTTCATGAGCAAGCCCTGCAAAGGCTGACAATGTCATGAGTGTGTTGTCGAGCAACTCCGAAATTTCTTCGATAACATCCGAGTCGTCCTTGAACAGGGAAGGTGTCACGGTGCCCGACAGGTGCGAAGAAATATCGCCCAGTTTGTTCAGCACCAGCAGTAGCTCATCAGAGATTCGATCGCGCACGGCCGATGCGCTGCTTTGCAGTTGATTCAGCGTTGACGGCAGCGTGCCAAGTCTGTCGGGGTCGTGCAATAACGATAGCAATTCCTTCTGGGGTGACTTCAATCGTCTTGCGCCACCGCGCCCTGAAAATCCGGGCAATGCGCCGGTGGCATGCGATGTAGCACGTAACAGCGCATTGAGCGCCGGACTACCAAAGCCATCGGAAGGGTGTGTATCTTCGTTTTGCAGAACTTGAAACACCGCTCGCAGCAGTCTTGCACAGTTTTCACAACGTTCCGCGTTTCGTCCCATCCAGAACAGGTTTTCGGCAACACGACTGGGGAGTTCGCCATTCATGATGGCGTAGCTGGTATCGACAGGTTTGGCGGGTATTAATGTGGTGGGCATGACCGGACCATCGGCAATAACCCAGGTGTCTTTGCTACCGATCAGCGAATCGAAGGCCGGACGGCGACCGCCTTGTACCGTGTCGAGTAAGCACAGGCCACCCGGCATGGCTTCGTAATTGTCGGCCTTTTTTACCATGAACATACGCAAGGTGATTTGTCGTTGCACTTTCTCGGTGCCGCGAAAACCGGGAGCCAGAGAGCGATCAATGCGTTCTTGCGCTACATAGCGTTGCGGTGTTGCCTCTATGCTGTGTCGTAGCGCGGCCAGGCTGGGTGCGTTCATGAGCCGCGGATCGAGCAATTGTCCCAGCGAGTCAATATTCCTGACCAGCAGATCCGTCAGGTTGGCAAGCACGTGTTTGCGTTGTGATTCATCGCCCAGCCAATAAGTCGGTGGGCCGCTGAGTTTGAGTTTCTCGCCCAGCACTGCTTCGCACAAAACCGGAAGACAGGTGTTCAACGCCGGGTTGTCCAGTACGCCTGCACCCAGAGGGTTTAATACCTTGACTCCCCCCGCGCGGACTGCCTGAAACAGGCCAGTGATGCCTTTGACGCCTGATTGACCAATAGCCAGCGGATCCAGTTCTGTGTCCTTCACGAAGCGAAAGATGACCGACACTCTTTCAAGACCGGAGACAGTCTTCAGGAACGCACGATTGTCGCGGATGGTGATGTCGCCCACCTGCACGAGCGTGTACCCAAGATATTTGGCGAGATAGGCAAACTCGAAATAATGCGGGTGCTTGGGCCCGGGTGCCAGGATGACGCAACGCCCATCTGAAGCTGACAGCTCGCTGATATATCGTTGCAGATCCTTGAAGTAGTTAGCGATACGCAGCACGCGCGAGCCTCGGAACAAGCGGGGTATTGTGCGAGACAGAACGAGACGGTTTTCCAGCGCATACCCTGTGCCTTCTGGAGACTGGCAGATATCATCCACCACGTACCAGTCACCGGATGGTGATCGTGATACATCGCTGCTGAAAAAGGGTAGGTCCATAGCCTGATTCGGGTTTACAGAATCACGTAGATAACCTTTGTGCGAATACACCATGGCAGGCGGGATAGCCCCTGATTTCAACAGCTCCTGTGAGCCATAGATATCTTCCAGTAGTGCTTGTTTGAGCTTGGCGCGCTGTTCCAGTGCATCGCTTAGTGAGGCCCAGTCTGCGGGTTCGATAACCATTGGCACCAGATCCAGATTCCAGGGTCTGGCCGTTTCATCGGCTTCGGACAAAGGGCTATAGGCAACGCCGTTAGCACGTAGCTGGCGTGTTATGTCGTCCTGTCGGCGGGCAATGCTTGCGGGGGCGAGGTTATCCAGATCATCCTTGACCAGCTTCCAACCTGGCAATATCGAGCCGTCTGCTGCACGGGTTTCGTCGTGCTGGACAATCGTTCTGCTGTTTTCCAGTGGACTGGGCATGGCTTGATTCTGCAACTTGGGATGATGGACTACGTACTACTCGTCAAACCTTACATCTGACTGGCATAATAGAGAGTATCAGTAAAGCCTGCAGCCAATTAACTTGTGAGAGCGAAGACTATGAGTAATGCCGATTTTTTTAAAGCGGACCTTGCCAAGCGTGATCCCGCTATTCAGACGGCGATCGACAAGGAGCTGGGGCGCCAGCAGCACGAGATCGAACTGATTGCCTCCGAGAACATCGTATCGGCAGCGGTCATGCAGGCTCAAGGGTCGGTGATGACTAACAAATATGCAGAAGGCTACCCGGGCAAGCGTTATTACGGAGGCTGTGAGCATGTCGACACTGCTGAAGCGCTGGCCATAGAACGGGCCTGCTCACTGTACGACTGCAGCTATGTCAATGTTCAGCCACATTCTGGTGCACAAGCCAATCAGGCTGTCTTTCTGGCGTTGATCAAGCCTGGCGACACGTTCATGGGGATGGATCTGGCAGCTGGCGGCCATCTGACCCACGGCTCACCTGTCAACCAGTCTGGCAAGTGGTTCAACGCCGTCACCTACGGTGTAGATCCTGAAACGCATCTGATCGATTACGATGCCATGGACGCTCAGGCACGCGAATGCAAGCCGGCGCTCATTATTGCGGGTGGTTCTGCTTACCCGCGTGTTATCGACTTCGCCCGTTTCCGCGCTATTGCGGATGAAGTAGGCGCCTACTTCATGGTAGATATGGCGCATTTTTCCGGTCTCGTCGCCGCAGGCGTTCATCCTAATCCTCTGGATCACGCCCATGTGGTTACCACGACAACGCACAAGACACTGCGTGGCCCGCGTGGCGGCATGATCCTGTCTCGCGATGCAGACCTTGGCAAGAAATTCAATTCGGCAGTCTTTCCCGGTTTGCAGGGTGGCCCGCTGATGCATGTCATCGCAGCCAAGGCTGTGGCTTTTGGTGAAGCGCAGCAACCTGAGTTCAAGCAATACCAGCAAGCGGTCATCGACAATGCACGTGCTCTGGCTGCAACCTTGGCTGCGGGTGGTCTTGATATGGTATCGGGAGGCACTGATACGCACGTTATGCTGGTCGACCTGCGACCCAAGAATGTGACTGGCAAGGCGGCGGAGGCAGCTTTAGGGCGAGCCGGTATCACGTGTAACAAAAATTCCATACCGTTCGATCCTGCCTCGCCGTTTGTCACCTCAGGTGTACGATTGGGTACACCTGCCGCCACAACGCGCGGATTTGGTGTGGCTGAATTCGAGCAGGTTGGGCAATTGATATTGCGGGTCCTAGACGGTTTGTCAGCCAATGGTGAGGAAGGCAACGCAGCCGTCGAATCAGCAGTCGAAGCAGACGTGCGTGCATTGACGAATCGTTTTCCTATCTATGGCTGAATCACAACCCCCGCTGGCGCTGGTTACCGGCGCTCAGCAGGGCATCGGTGAAGCGATAGCCTGCGCGTTGTCGCAAGCAGGCTACGATATTGTTGTTGCTGACATCAGCACGGCCCTATCAGGTGATGAGCTTGCGGCGCGCTGGGGCACTCCCCGGCGTGTTGTGTGTCTGCAGTGCGATATCTCTGATCCGCAACAGGCCGAACAGCTCTTCGATCGTATCGAACAGACGTTTGATAGACCCGCTGTATGCCTGGTCAATAACGCGGCCGTTCAGTTCTGGGCATCGCTACTCGATTTGTCAGTAGACGACTGGAACCAGACTCTGCGTGTGAACCTGACAGGCACGTTTGTCATGACGCAGCAATTTGCAAGGCGTCGCAAGCGTGTGGGCGGGGAAGGTGTGATCATTAATCTGGGCTCGGGTTGCAACCAGCTAGCCTTTCCCAATCTAGTCAGCTACACCGCGTCTAAAGGCGGTATAGAGATGCTGACAAAGGCTGCTGCGCTTGAGCTGGGCGCACTGGGTATTCGTGTAAATTGCATAGCTCCGGGGGCTATCGAGACAGAACGTACACGTTCTGAAACAGCGACCTATTCCGAAAGCTGGTCACCACTTACACCACTGAACAGAGTGGGCGAGGTCAGTGATGTGGCTGATGCGGTCGTGGCGTTGGCTTCGGATGCCATGCGCTTTGTGTCAGGGCAGACGTTGAATGTGGATGGCGGGCTGTTTAGCCGTGCGATCTGGCCGCGTGAATACTAGGAGCCTGTCCGAGAATAACGATCGAGGCGAGAGTGTGAGATTTTGAGTCAGATTTTCGTGTCAATTGAGGTGAATAGTTGTTCTATTCGCCGAAATTTACGCGGAAATATGGCCAAA
>Ga0114956_1000872_pt1 | contig 23040 bp, 17 predicted proteins | sample MaitaG_FD_87304 | JGI IMG/M metagenome (GOLD analysis project Ga0114956, IMG submission 87304) | Marine algal microbial communities from Maine, USA - Maine_Asex2 metaG | ecosystem: Host-associated > Algae > Red algae > Unclassified | place: Maine, USA | collected 2015-01-05
AGAGTGCGGGCGAGGCGGACGGACCGCGTGTCGTGCTGCTGCGCGGTACCGGTGAGTCGTTCTGCGCGGGCAACGATCTCGGAGACTTCCTGGTGCGCGCCGGGCGGCGGACCGAAGGCGATGTCGGCATCGATGCCCGCTCGCCCCAGGGTCGACTGCTGCACGCCTTCGCGGTGCTCGAGCGGCCGCTGGTGGTGGCGGTGGACGGCGCGGCGATCGGCGTCGGCTTCACCGCGCTCCTGCATGCGGACATCGTGGTGGCGACGGCGCGCGCCTCGTTCGGCGCACCTTTCGGACAACTCGGACTCTGCCCGGAAGCGGCCTCCAGTCTGCTGCTGCCGGCCCGCATCGGGCGGGTGCTCGCTCAGGAGATGTTCCTGCTCGGGCGCAGGCTCACGGGCGACGAGGCGCTGGGGCACGGACTGATCAACCGGATCGTCGAACCCGCCGCGCTGGACGCGATCGCCCGCGAGTACGCCGACGTCCTCGCGGCACTGCCGTCACGCGCCGTGACGGAAACCCGACGGCTGCTCGCGGCCCCGAGCGAATCGCCGACGGCGCGAATCGATCGGGAGTTGACGGCGTTCTCGGGCTGCCTCGGGGAGCCCGAGACGCGTGCCCGCATCGAGGCCGTTCTGGCACGCATGTCCCGGTCGTAGTCGGGTGGGGGACGGAACGCGGACATCGAAGACGCTTGTCGGAACGTAGAATGGCGTCAACCCATCGCCGGAACCCTCGCCCATGAGTTACGTCGCCCCCGTCCGCGATATCGCCTTCGTACTGAAGCACGTCGTCGGCCTCGACGCGCTGTCCCGGCTCGAAGGGTTCGAGGACGCCACGCCGGAACTGGTCGAGGCCATCCTCGAGGAATCGGCAAGGTTCACGGCCGAGGTGCTCGCCCCGCTGAACGTCGTCGGCGATCGCGAGGGTTGCACCTGGTCGCCGGACGGCGTCAAGACACCCACCGGCTGGCCCGAGGCCTACGCACGCTTCGTCGAGAACGGCTGGGGCAGCCTGCCCTTCGATCCGGAGTACGGCGGGCAGGGCCTGCCGATGACGGTGGCGGCCGCGGTCCAGGAGATGTGGCACAGCGCTAACATGTCGTTCGGCCTCTGTCCCTTGCTGACGCAGGGCGCCGTGGACGCGATCGAGCACCATGCCTCGGACGCACTGAAGGCGCGCTACCTGCCGAACCTGGTCGGCGGTGCGTGGTCGGGCACGATGAACCTGACGGAGCCACAGGCGGGGTCGGATCTGGCCGCCGTTCGCACGAAGGCCGTGCCCGAGGGCGATCACTACCGCATCAGCGGACAGAAGATCTACATCACCTACGGCGAGCACGATCTCGGCGAGAACATCATCCACCTCGTTCTCGCGCGGCTTGCGGATGCGCCCGAAGGGGTCAAGGGCATCTCCCTGTTCATCGTGCCGAAGATTCTCGTGAACGAGGACGGCTCGCTCGGCGAGCGCAACGACGTCAGGTGCGTATCGATCGAGCACAAGCTCGGCATCAACGCCAGTCCGACCTGCGTGATGTCCTACGGCGACGACGGTGGCGCGATCGGATACCTCGTCGGCGAGGAGAACAAGGGCCTCGTCTACATGTTCACGATGATGAACCAGGCACGACACGCCGTCGGCGTGGAAGGCTACGGCGTCGCCGAGATGGCGTACCAGAAGGCGCTGGCCTACGCCAGGGACCGGAAGCAGGGGCGGACGCTGCTCGGCAAGGGCGAGGACGACCAGGGCATCGTCAACCATCCGGATGTCCGCCGCATACTCATGACGATGAAGAGCGCCGTCGAGGCAATGCGTGGTCTGGGGCTCGAGTGCGCGGCCGCCTTTGACACGGCGCGCCGGCACGACGACCCCGAGACCCGCGAGCGCATGCAGCGTCGCGGCGAGTTGCTGACACCGCTGGTCAAGGGCTGGTCGACCGAGCTAGGCGTGGAGCTCTGTTCGCTCGGCGTGCAGGTGCACGGCGGCATGGGCTACATCGAGGAGACCGGGGCCGCGCAGTACCTGCGTGATGCGCGCATCGCGCCGATCTACGAAGGCACGACCGCGATCCAGGCGAACGACCTGATCGGTCGGAAGACCGCCCGCGACGGCGGGCGCGGCATGCAGGAGCTCACCGACGACATGCGCGCGACCCTCGCCGAGCTCGAGAAGGCCGACCACGTCGAGCTCCGGGCCATCGCCCGACGACTGGCCCCCGCGCTCGACGCGATGAACGCCTCGACCGACTGGTTGCTCGGGCAGAACGACGCGACCCTGCCATCGGCCACCTCGGTCGAGTACCTGATGATGGCCGGCCGCCTTGCCGGCGGCTGGATGATGGCGCGTCAGGCGCTGGCCGCGAGCGCGCTCAGGCAGGCGGCGGACAGCGATGCGGCGTGGCTGGACGCGAAGGTGACGCTCGCCCGGTACTACGCCGAGCGCATGCTGCCGCTGGTCGAGTCGAGCGGCACGATCGTCGTCGAGGGTGCGGAGAGCACCGTGGCGCTGGACGTCGCTCAGCTCTGAGGGCAAGTCGGGCGAGCGTCAGCGCTTCACGCGCGCCCATTTCGGCCGCTTGTTCGTCTCGCGGTCCACGAGGACCGAGCGAATGCCCTCCACGAAGTCCGGGTGCCGCACGGCTTCCCGGGCCAGCGCTCGCTCGTGCGCGAGCGCTTCGGCCAGGCTGAAGCCCTGCGTATCGCGGAACAGTGCAAGCGTGGTCTCCACCGAATACGGCGACAGCGACCGTAACCTGCGCAGCAGCCGCTCGGCGTCTTCGGAGTGCAGGGCGGCGTCGTCGAGTGCGTCCTCGATCGCGTCGCGCCGGTCGGCCGCGAACCAGGCCGCGCGACGCTCGAGCTTCTCGATGACGGCCGCGGCCGGTGGCAGGGCGTCGCAGACGCTCTCGAGCACCTGGTCGACCGACGACCCCGACTCGCTTTCGAGGCGTTCGGTCACCTCGCCCAGCCGGGATGAGGCTACCCGGTGCGTCGCGAGCCCGACGGCGAAGGCAATCGGCGCCTCGATGGACTCGGCGGTCAGTGCCATCCACCAGCCGGCGCGGTGCGTCAGCGCCGGCAGGAAACGGCTGGCGCCGCCGTCGGGAAAGAAACCGATCCGCCCCTCCGGCATCGCGAGAGTGGCCCGTTCGGTGAGCACGCGATGGCTCCCGTGAATTGACAGACCGAGGCCTCTGCCCATCGCGATGCCGTCGATCAGCGCGACGTAGGGCTTGGGGCACTCGGCGATCGCGAGATCGAGCGCGTACTCGGCGGCGAACAGGGCGTCCACCTCGTCATGACGTTCGGCCAGCACGAGTTCGCGGGCGCGCTTCATGTCGCCGCCCGCGCAGAAGGCGCCGGGATCGCTCGAGCGGATGACCACGATCTCGACCGCCGAGTCCGCGACGTGCCCGGCCAGGCCGTCGACAAGCCGGTCGGTCATGTCGCGATCGATCGCGTTCAGCGCCTTCGGCCGGTTCAAGGTCAGGTAGCCGACACGCCCGACCTTCTCGACGAGGACGTGGCTCAAGGGACCGCGCTCCCCGTGACGGCCGAGCGGAACCGGGGCGAGCCCGTCATGCGCTCTCCGCGAGCAACGCGACCCTGACGGGATCGCCGTGGCCGAATGCTCGGGTCCGGACGATGGCGGCGAGCGGGATGGACCCATAGACGTGTGGAAAGAGCTCGCTGCCGGCCACGGTGTTCTCACGGCGCAACTCGACGTCGAGCGCGTCGGGGTCGACGTCGAGTAGCAGCAACGCATCGACGTCCCGGTAGTGGCGCTCGACGACGCCCGCGAGCTGCGCCTCGCCGCAGCAGTGAACGAATCCTTCGGTGTCGAGCGACGCGCAGCGATACCGACCGGCCACCTTCGCGTTTTCTACATCGCCGGGCAGAGCAAGGTGCAGGACCGCCTCGGTCGACGGGGCCATCGTCAGGAGTCCAGCGGCTCGCGCGACTCGCGCCACTCGCGCCTTTCCTTCTCGAAGGCGACACGCTCGCGGGCGAGGGCGTCGCGCTCCGCGCGCAGGGTAGCGTCGCTCGCGTCGGATCCCGCCTCCGAGGCGCGCGTCTCGTTCATTCTGACGTCGGTCGGCGTTCCGGTGGAGAGAGTCGCGTCGCGACTCCAGGACCCGGTGCCCGCGCGCCACGCGCCGGACAGTCGGCGGCCGACGTGCGAGATCGTCTCGGGCCGTGCGAAGTCCAGGCCGATCCGTTGGCCCCAGACGATGTAGCCGACCATCAGGAGTGCCAGTGGCCAGGCGATCAGGAACAGCACCACGGTGATGGCGATGTTCACGCCGGACCAGCCGGGCGACAATTGGGCTCGCAGGTCGTTCATGCCGGTCTCCACTTCAGGCCTCGTTGGAGAAACGATGGGGATGAACACACCGCTCGTCAAGCGTACGCCGGGCGGCGAACCACCCGCCTGCGTCGGCATCCCGCGGCCTGCTCGGCGTCTGGCCGTCGTCTGGCCGTCGTCTGGCCGTCGTCTGGGTGCCCGCTGGCCGCCGTGTCGGGCCGTCAGCCGCGAAACAGCAGTACCGGCACCTTGCAGCTCGCGAGCAGGGCGCTGGTGGTCGAGCCGATGATCATGTTGCGGATGCGCGAGTGGCCATAGGCGCCGATCACGAGGAGGTCGGCCGCGTGCTCCTCGACCGCCCTGGCGATCCCGGTCTCGGGCTGGCCGGCACGAATCTCCGTCTCGACGGAAAAGCCCGCGTCGCGAAGCCGGGCAGCTGCCTCCTCGAGCGGCCCGCGGGTCGCGGTCGTATCCGACCCGATCGTGACGAGGTGGCAGGGCAGATCGTCGTAGTGGGGACGGGCGGTGATGAAGTCGATCGCCTGCATCGCGCTGCGGCCACCGTCGAAGGCGACGAGAAAGCGCGTGATCTCGCGAAAGGCACGGGCCGCGACGAGCACCGGCTTGTGGGTCGAACGCACGACGCGCTCCAGATTGGAGCCGAGGTGCATCGTGTCGAAGTCCGCTCCCTCGCCGCGCTTGCCGAGCACCAGCAGATCGGCGTCCTTCTCGAGCACTTGAACGGACTCGACGATCTCGCCGTTGCGCAGTCGGGTGCGGACGCTGTCGGCACCGTCGGCCTTCAACCGCGCCTCGGCGTCGAGAAGGATGGCCCGACCGCGCTTCTGTCCGAGCTTCGCTCGCCGAGCGTCGAGTTCGGCGAGTTCGGCGAGCAGCGCGGTGCGCGCGCCGAGTCCGATGTTGCCGGAGAGGTTCGACTCGTCCGACAGCCCTTGCCGGCGGCCGATCACGTGGACCACGTCGATCGTCGCGTTGGCGCGCTTCGCGAACCAGGCGGCGTGATCGCAGACGCTTTCCGAATAGACGGAGCCGTCCACCACGGCCACCAGGCGGTTGCGGCGCGTGCCGTCGGGGAAGGTCGCGCGCTCGCCGGCGCTCGCGTCCGCGGACTCGTGCAGGATGCCGTCGCTGTCCATGCTCATCTCAATGCTCCATCAGGTCGTCGAGCGCACCGGGGCGATCGTGCACCGCGAGCTGGTCGACGATCGTCTCGCTCGCCTCGTTCAGACCGACGAGCTCGACCTCTGCCCCCTCGCGGCGGAACTTCAGCACGACCATGTCGAGAGCCTGCACGCTGGAAATGTCCCAGATGTGGGCCTTGCTGACGTCGATGACGACGCGTTCGAGCGCTTCGCGAAAGTCGAAGGCGGCGGTGAAGTCGTCGCTGGAGGCGAAGAACAACTGCCCCTCCACCGTGTAGGTGCGCGTGCTGCCGCGATCGTCCAGCGCGGAGGTCACGCGGAAGATCTGCGCGATCTTCCAGGCGAAGAAGATGCCGGAGAAGAGCACCCCCACCAGCACGCCGATCGCGAGGTTGTGAGTGGCGACGACCACCACCACGGTCGCGAGCATCACGATCGAGGAGCTTCGCGGGTGCTCGCGGAGGTTCGCGATCGAGGACCAGCTGAAGGTACCGATCGAGACCATGATCATGATCGCGACGAGCGCGGCCATCGGGATGCGTCCGACCCAGTCGCCCAGGAACACGATCATGAGCAGCAGGAAGACGCCCGCGATGAAGCAGGAGAGTCGCCCGCGTCCGCCGGACTTCACGTTGATGATCGATTGCCCGATCATCGCGCAGCCCGCCATGCCGCCGATGAAGCCCGTGGCGGTGTTGGCGAGGCCCTGACCGATGCACTCCCGGCGCCGGTCGCTCGAGGTGTCGGTGAGTTCGTCGACGATGGAGGCCGTCATCAGGGATTCGAGCAGGCCGACCGCCGCGACGCCCGCCGAGTAGGGCAGGATGATCATGAGCGTCTCGATCGTGAACGGCACGTCGGGAAGGAGAAACACCGGCAGCGAATCCGGCAGCTCGCCCATGTCGGACACGGTGCGGATGTCGAGCCCGAGCGCGAGCGAGATCGTGGTCAGCACCACGATGCAGACGAGCGGCGAGGGCACGGCGCGCGTCAGGCGCGGGAACAGGTAGATGATCGCGAGGCCGGCGGCCACCATGACGTAGGTCAGGCTCGGAACGCCGATGAGCTCGGGCAGCTGCGCCATGAAGATCAAGATGGCGAGCGCATTGACGAAGCCGGTCATGACCGATCGCGACACGAAGCGCATCAGCGAGCCGAGCCCGAGCAGGCCGGCGCCGATCTGGATCAGCCCCGCCAGCACGGTGGCCGCCAGCAGGTACTGCAGGCCGTGGTCCTTGACCAGGGTCACCATGAGGACCGCGGTCGCGGCGGTGGCCGCCGAGATCATGCCGGGGCGCCCTCCCGCGATCGCGGTGATCACGGCGATCGAGAACGACGCGTACAGCCCGACCTTCGGGTCGACCCCCGCGATGATCGAGAACGCGATCGCCTCCGGGATGAGGGCGAGGGCGACGACGAGGCCGGCGAGCACGTCGGCGCGCGCGTTGCCGAACCATTCGTGCCGGAGAGTGGCGAGCAGGTCGCTGTTCAAGGCGGTGGGGAGTCCGGAGGGAGGGAAGGAAAAGGGGCAGGGAAGCCGGCGAGGGTAGCGCGGATCGGTCCCCGTCACCGGTGCGCGTCGGGGCATCGTCCCTGTGACGAGGAGCGGCATGATTCTCGCGTGATGGACACTATTCACGCGTTTCGCGAACCGAACGGCTCCGAAGCCGTATAATGCACGTCGCATACCGCGTGGCGCCGCTCGGCGGACACGCCCGGCAACACCGCAACACGACCCGTCCCGACGGGCACGGTACGCCGGAAACACGACGCACGGCGGCATGGCCCGGGCGGGTAGTCACCCGAATCCGGCGCCTCTCGCCACGAGCGATGCACCCCGCGGTCACGTGGCGCGACCTCCTCCCGAGGCGCGCACGTACGCCGGCGGTTTCGTGGGTGCCTCGCGGCCCCTCATCCCACTGCCCGGACACCGACGTCACCGCACCTCCACCGTGAGGACGGAACGCGGCGAGGCATACCCAACCCGAGTCCCATACCGAATGCCATTCGAAGACCTCGGCCTGTCGGCCGAACTCCTGCGCGCGATCTCCGAGCAGGGCTACGGCGAGCCCACGCCGATCCAGCGCCAGGCGATCCCGCTGGTGCTCGCCGGCCGTGACGTCATGGCCGCGGCCCAGACCGGCACCGGCAAGACTGCCGGCTTCACCCTCCCGCTGCTGCAGCGCCTCGCGGAGAAACCCGCGCCCAAGGGCTTCCGCCCGGTACGGGCACTGGTGCTGACCCCCACGCGCGAGCTCGCGGCGCAGATCGACGAGAGCGTCCGGGGCTACGGCAAGTACCTGGACCGGAAGTCCGCCGTGATCTTCGGCGGCGTCAAGATCAACCCGCAGATCGACATGCTGCGGCGCGGCGTGGACGTACTCGTCGCGACCCCCGGTCGGCTGCTCGATCACGCAGGCCAGAAGACCGTCGACCTCTCGACCGTCGAGATCCTCGTGCTCGACGAGGCCGATCGCATGCTCGACATGGGCTTCATCCACGACATCAAGCGCGTGCTCGCCCTGCTGCCGCCGAACCATCAGCGTCAGAACCTCCTGTTCTCGGCCACCTTCTCCGACGACATCAAGCGCCTCGCCGGCAAGCTGCTCAACGACCCCGAACTGGTCGAGGTCGCCCCGGCCAACGCGACGGCCGACCGCATCGAGCAGGTCGTTCACCCGGTCGACAAGATCAGGAAGCGCGAGCTTCTGAGCCGGCTGATCTCCGTCGGCGACTGGCGGCAGGTGCTCGTCTTCACGCGGACCAAGCACGGCGCGAACCGCCTGGCCGAGCAGCTCGGCAAGGACGGGCTGACGGCAGCTGCCATCCACGGCAACAAGAGTCAGGGTGCGCGCACGCGCGCGCTGGCCGGCTTCAAGAACGGCGAGGTGCGGGTGCTGGTCGCGACCGACATCGCGGCGCGCGGGCTCGACATCGACCAGTTGCCCTACGTCGTCAACTACGAGTTGCCGAACGTGCCGGAAGACTATGTTCACCGCATCGGCCGTACCGCCCGTGCCGGGCTGTCCGGTCAGGCGGTGTCGCTGGTCTGCGTGGACGAGCTCAAGTTGCTCAGGGACATCGAGCGACTGATCAAGCGCGAGCTGCCGAAGCTCGTCGTGCAGGGCTTCGAGGTCGACCCCTCCATCCCTGCCGAGCCGATCGTCAACGGACGGGGCGGTGGTCAGAACCGCGGACCGGCACCCGGCGGACGTGGTGGACGGCCAGGGGGTGTTCAGGGCCGCGGGCCGAGTGCCGGTCGGCCCGGCACATCCGGCGCTCCCCCGGGACGCGCGCGCCGCGGCGGAGCGCGCGCGCGCCGTCCCTGATGCCGGTGGTACGGAACATCACACGAGTCGAGGTGCGATAGCGCAGTGACGGACCAGCCGAACGACAAGACGCCCGGAGCACCGAAGGCTCCGCCCGCCGGCGACGGGGATGGCGGGGGCGATCGTCCCCGTCGCAAGCGGCGCGGTCGACGTGAGAAACGTCCGGACGGCGCCGACGGCGGATCTGGCGGGGACGCGGCGGTGAGCGGGGAGGGAGGCGTGCCGGCCGGCGACGGATCATCGCCTTCCGAGGGCGCAAGCCCGGGCGGACGTGGACGCGGCCGATCTCGCCGACGCAGGAACCCGGACGCGCAGGGGGCGACCGGACGCGGCGACGCCGGCGGAACGGCGACTGGCGGCGAGCCGTCGGAGGGCAGGCAAGGAGGCGGGGAGGGAGGCGGCCGAAATGGCGACCATGGAGGCGACACGACCGGCGGCGCGGGCGACGGCACGGGTCGGGGCGCCGAGCCGGGCAGCGAGACGAGCGGTGAGACGGGCCGCGGCGCCCGGGCGCGGGGCCGCGGACGCGGCCGAGGCAAGAACCGCCGGGGACGTGGCGCTAAGGACCCGGCGGTGGCGGCGGATGCCCCGGCCGGTCATGACGCGGCAGGCAACGACATCGCGACGTCCGGCGCGCAGGCATCGACCGCCTCGGCCGGCGACCCCCGTGTCACCAGCGAGGCTCGACCGGCGAAGGGTCGCAAGCGCAACACCCCGGGCGAGGGCGGCAACGGCGGCCGGGGCCGGGGCAACGGGGCGCGAAACGAGAACGCGTCAGGGGGTCGTGCCGCCAGGCCGGCAGCCGCGAAGGGACGCAACAAGCGCGTTGCCAAGCGCGGCAACAAGCGAGGCGGGGATGACGGACCGCAGCCCGGAAATCGCCTGCCGAAGTCGATGATTCCGAGAAACCTGCCGGACGACATCGGCAATCGCGCGCCGCGTGGATCCAAGCGTCCCGGGCATCACGACGAGGCGAACGACGGCATCGGCAACCGGGCCGTCATCGTCCGCGAGGGCGACGTCAAGGACGAGAGCTTCGGCAACCGCGACAACCTCAACTACACCAACCCGTTTCCCTCCGACAGCAACCTGCTCGGTGCGGCCGAGTTGTACGCCGTTGCCGGTGGTCGCGGTCGCAACGGGCGCGGGCGGCCGAACGTGCGGGCGCTCCACGAGCGGGCTCAGGGGAAGGTCGGCGTCTGGATCGGCGGCACCCTCGAGCCGGGTCTGCTGAAGCCACGCGGCGGCAAGGAGTCGAACGGCAACGTCGCCGCGCCGACAGCCGTCGTCAGCGAGGAGGTGGAGGCCAACGGCAACCACTTCGGCTACATCGCGGGCAACGGCATCGGCGGCGGGCGCAAGGCGAACGGCAAGGGGGCGCCGGGCGGACGCGGCAAGGGCGCGCGCGGCCAGGGCGGTGGCCGTGGCGCAGGCAACCGCGGCCAGGGGCGCGGCGCCGGGAAGGGCGGCGGCCAGGGAGGCGGCAAGGGAGGCGGCAAGGGCGGCGGCAAGGGCGGTGGGAAGGCCGCGGCCAAGGGCCCGGCCGCCCGGAACGGCAAGGATCGCGACGGGCAGGCTGCGGCCTCGGGCGAGGCCCGACGGGGCAGCGGCGGCGGCCGGGGAAGAGGCCGCGGACGCGGGCGGCAGAGTGGCGGTGGCAAGACACCGGACGCCGGTAGCTGAACCCGATGACGCGGACGGCCCCGCCGGAGGTGGCCTCTAGTGAATCAGGCGCGTGTCCGGGTGTGCCGCCTGCCAACCGAACCAGAAGGCGCGGTGGGCAGGCAGCCGGGGCAACTCGCCCTCAGGACCGACGAGCGCCGCTTCGGTCAAGGTCCACGCCGCGCCGGACGCGTCCGTCACCGCGACATCGCCATCGTAGCTCGCGAAGCGCCGTCCCTCGCCGGCGTACACCCGGTTCGCGCCGCTGTCGTCGGTGAACACGACATAGTCACGGCTGCCGAGCGCCCCCTGATGAACGCGGTGCTCTAGCAGGTAGTCGGTATCGATCGCCAGCACCTCTGCGCTCGACGCGGGAAACTGCAGTGCGAGCACCTCCGCCTTGTTCGCCAGTCGCCCGTCGAGACGGGGCACGATGAACATCGGCTCGTCGCTCGCGAAGTAGTCGCGGTAGGCGACACCTTCGCCGTAGTCGCGTTGGTGACCGGTATCCAGCGACAGCACGCGGGTCTCCGGATGGCGCCGTCGCCACTCGCCCCAGGTCGTCGTGACGACGGGGCGCCGCGTCAGCCGGATGCCTTCGTCGGCCAGCGGACCGATCACGGGTTCACCGAGCGTGGTGCTCCACAGCGATTGCGTCGCGCGGTCGTACATCAGCTTGTTCGATCGATACAGGAAGCCGCTGGTGCCGAGCGCGTGGCGCGTGCCGAACGCATCCGTGGTGTCGTAGGGGATGACCGCCCCGCAGAGCGTGCAGTAGACCCCGGCGTACTCACGCCCGGCGATCTCGTCGACGAACATCTCGTGCCAGGCCAGGATGCGCTTCGGGTAGGCCCGCGCGTCGCCTGCGTCGTCGAGCGCGAAGACGATGTCGCCGTCGTCGAGATAGTCCGCCTCGTCCGCACCGATCATCGCCGGCTCGCGCAGTGGCGGGATGCCGTCCTGGCGCACGCCGCCCCAGCGCACTTCGTCGAGACGAACGAGGGTGGTTCGTCCGGCATCGAAGTAGTGCGCGAAGATCGGGTCGATCGGCGCGTAGAGGCGCGACTTGAACGCGGCGTAGTCCGGGTGGCGCTCCTCCGGCTGTCGCCAGAGCCAGCGGTACCAGGCGTCGGTGTCGGGCCCGAAGGATTCGCCCGTCCGGTCCTCCAGCAACGCGATCAGCGCGTAGCGGACATCCTGCCGTCGCGTGAATGCCAGCGTTTCCAGCGCCATCGGCACATAGCCCGGGTGCCAGGACGCATCGATCGCGTCGAGGCGCTCGCTCGCGCTGTCGTCGATGCTGTCCGCCGGCAGGACGAGATCGACGAACAGGCGGCCGGCGTCGACGCCTTCCCCGACCGCTGCGTCGAGGTTCGCGTCCGCGCTTGCCGCGGTCGTCGTCCGATCTTCGTTCTGGAGTTTCGCCGCCTCGGTCTGCGGACGTTCGTCGGCTCGAGCGGTGGCGCTGCCGAGCGCGAGCCCGGCACCGAGCAAGAGGCCGGCGGTGAGCCCGGGCCCCGGGTCACGACGGTTCGGGAGTCTGTCGGTGTGAGGCGTGGCGAGAGACATGGCGGGTTCGTCGAGGGGGACGAACGGTCGGACTACCGGTGCCGCCGGAGGGTTCCCCGCTGAACCATCCGCCGGGAAGCGGTCCGACCCTGCAGCGGCGGCTCACCTTCGGTCCGGCGCGTTCACACGGACCCCTTCCTCATGCGACCTGCATCCGCCACTCGCCGTCTCGCGCGGGCGAGCCTGATCTCCCTGCCCGTGACGGCGTTCGTCGCCTGCGGTGCATCGGAAGATCCGGTGTCACCGGCACGCGAGGGTCGATTTCTCGATTCCGCGGTATCGGGCCTCGCGTACTCGACGCCGACGACGGAGGGCAAGACCGGGGTCGACGGCGCCTTCGCCTACCAGGCGGGTGAGACGATCGTCTTCTCGATCGGCGATGTCCGCCTGCCGGAGATCGTGGCCGCACCGCTGCTGACGCCCGTCGAGGTGTTCGCCTCGCTCGACGATCCGGCCCGGTCGACGGCCGTCGCGAACCTCGCCCGCTTGCTGCAGACGCTCGACGTGGACGGCATGCCGACCAACGGCATCGAGCTCGCGGCCGACGCGTCGCTGTCGGCCACGGGACTCGTGATCGACTTCGCGGCGGACGACTTCGACGATCGGGTGGGCAACCTCGTCGCCAACGGCGGCTCGGGTGCCGCCACGCTCGTGACCGCCGACCGGGCGGTCGCCCACCTGAACGCCACGCGCGAAGCCAACGGCCTGGGGATGAGCGGCTGCGGCAGCACGCATCCGCTGGTCGGTCGCACGGCCGCCTTCGAGACCTTCTTTCACGGCGTTGCCGGCACGCTGGAGGTCATCGACGATTGCACGATCGAGGTGCGCGACTTCGACTACGACGGGCAGGGGCCGGACGTCTTCTTCCACGCGAGCCGTGCCCGCGCCTACGAGGCGAGTGACGCCTTCATCATCGGCCCGCGACTCGACGGCACCGTCTGGCAGGGCGATGTCCTGACACTGACGATCCCCGAAGGACAGTCGCTCGACACCTTCGACAGCCTGAGCGTCTGGTGCTTCGACTTCGCGATCAATTTCGGCGATGTCTTCTTCGGCGACACCTGACGCGCGACGCCTCGCCGCCGGCCTGGTCGTCACATGTTCGGGTAGTTCGGTCCGCCGCCGCCCTCGGGCACGACCCAGGTGATGTTCTGGCTGGGATCCTTGATGTCGCAGGTCTTGCAGTGGATACAGTTCTGCGCGTTGATCCTGAAGGTTGGCTGGCCGTCTTCCTCGACGATCTCGTACACGCCGACCGGGCAGTAGCGGGTCGCGGGTTCCGCCCACCGCGGCAGGTTCACCTCGATCGGAATCGAGGGATTCTTCAGCACGAGGTGCACCGGCTGGTTGTCCTCGTGGTTGGTGTTCGACAAGTACACCGAGGAGGGCTTGTCGAAGGTCAGCGTGCCGTCGGGCTTCGGGTAGGCGGGGGCGTCGGTGGCGTCGGCGCGCTTCAGGCACTCGTGATCGGGCACGTCGTCGGTCAGCGAGAACGGCATCCGTCCACCGAGGAAATTCTGGTCGAGGTAGTTGTAGGCGCCACCGACGTACATCCCGAACTTGTGCAAGGCCGGCCCCCAGTTGCGTGAGCTCTTCAATTCGGCGCCCGCCCAGCTGTCCATGAACGCGGTCTCGTACTCGACGAGTTCGCGCGACGTGTCGTCGTTCGCCAGTGCCGCGGCGATCGTCTCGGCCGCCACCAGTCCCGACTTCATTGCCGTGTGCGTGCCCTTGATCTTCGCGAAGTTGAGCGTCCCGGCATCGCAGCCGATCAGGAGTCCGCCGGGCATGGTCATCTTCGGCAGGCTGTTCAGTCCGCCCTTGGTGATGCCTCGCGCGCCGTAGGAGATGCGCTTTCCCCCCTCGAGCACCGAGGCGATGGTCGGGTGCGTCTTGAAGCGCTGGAACTCCTCGAAGGTCGAGAGGTGCGGGTTGGAGTAGTTCAGGTCGATGATGAGCCCCACGACCACCTGATCGTTCTCGAGGTGGTAGAGGAAGCCACCGCCGGTCGTCTTCGTCTCCGACAGTGGCCAGCCGGCGCCGTGCACGACCACGCCGGGCTCGTGCCTTTCCGGCGCCACGTCCCACAGTTCCTTGAGCCCGATGCCGTAGTGCTGCGGCGAGCGACCCTCGTCGAGTCCGAACTTCTCGACGAGGCGCTTGCCGAGGTGCCCGCGGCAGCCTTCGGCGAATACCGTGACCTTCGCATGCAGCTCCATGCCGCGCTCGTGTCCGGCCTTCGGCTCGCCGTTCACGTCGAGGCCCATGTCACCGGTGGCCACGCCCTTGATCCGTCCGTCCTCGTGGAAGAGGACTTCGGCGGCCGCGAAGCCCGGAAAGATCTCGACGCCCAGCGCCTCTGCCCGCTCGCCCAACCAGCGCGTCAGGTTGCCCACGCTCGCGACGTAGTTGCCCGTGTTGTGCATGGTCTTCGGGGAAAGGGCATTGGGCACCTTCACGCGCTTGTCGGCCCCGGTGAAGAACAGGATGTCGTCGCGGGTGACCGGTGTCTTCATCGGCGCATCGTCGCCCGCGCGCCAGTCCGGGAACAGCTCGTCGAGCGCGCGCGGTTCGACCACGGCGCCGGAGAGGATATGGGCCCCCACCTCCGAACCCTTCTCGAGCACGACGACACTGATCTCCTGCTCGCGTTCGGCGGCGATCTGCATCAGGCGGCAGGCGGTCGAGAGCCCGGCAGGACCGGCGCCGACGACGACGACGTCGAACTCCATGGATTCACGTTCTTCGCTCATGCGGTTCTACCGGTGCGTGCGGTCCCCGACGGAACGGGCGATCGCGGGAAGGGAAGTCGCTGCTGACGTCGTTCGATTCGGACGGTACGGACGAGCGGGCGGTGCCGACACGCAGTCGATTCGGAAGGTATCGACCGGAAGACGGGGAGACGTGAGGGATCGATCGACGATCGGTGGTGGACAGGTCGACCTGCCGTGACGGGGCGGGCGGTGCATCCGTTCGACCCGACGCGCGCCGCTCGAGGGCAGGCGGGACGCGCCCGGGCGCTACAATGGGGGATTGTAGCGAAGCCGTTCGAAGGCATGCCCCTTTCCGATTCGTCGTCCGCTCCGAGCCACCCCCCGTACGCCACCTGCGCCAGCGGGCTCGAGCACCTGCTCGCCGCCGAACTCGAGAGCCTGGGCCTCGAGAGCGTGCGGCGTGCCGGTGCCGGTGCGAGTTTTTCGGGGGGGCTCGAGGCGGCGTATCGGGCCTGCCTGCATTCGCGGGTCGCCAACCGGGTGCTCTGGCCGCTGCACGAGGGACCGGCCGGCTCGCCGGAGGCGCTGTACGAGCGGGTGCAGGAGATCGACTGGGGCGAGCACCTGGACGTGGACGGCTCGCTCGCCGTGGACCTTTTCACGGCCAGGTCGACGATCACGCACTCGCGATACGGTGCGCTGAAGGTCAAGGACGCCGTCGTCGATCAGTTCCGCGACGCGACCGGGCGGCGCCCCGACGTGGACCGCGACACGCCGGACGTGCGCATCAACGTCTACCTCTTTCGCGATAAGGCCCGCATAGCGCTGGACTTGTCGGGGAGTTCCCTGCATCGGCGTGGCTATCGCGAGGACGGCGGACCGGCGCCGCTGAAGGAGAATCTGGCCGCCGCGCTGTTGCTCGCTGCCGGCTGGCCCGCTCTCGCGGACGAGGGCGTGGCGTTCGCGGACCCGCTCTGCGGCTCCGGCACGCTCCTGACGGAGGCGGCGATGATCGCCTGTCGACGCGCGCCGGGACTCGGTCGGCGCTACTTCGGCTTCCTGGGGTGGAAGCGGCATGACGGCCCGCTCTGGGAGCGGCTGATCGGCGAGGCGCGAGCGGCCGAACGCGCGTCGCCGGCACCGATCGCGGGGGGGGATCGCGACGCCGGGGCCGTTGCCGGCGCCCGCCGCCACCTCGACAACGCCGCGGTCGGTCAGGCAGTGTCGCTCGAGACGCGAGCGCTCGCCGACGGCGCGCTCGCGGCGCTCGCGAACGTCCCGCCCGGACTCGTGCTGACGAATCCGCCTTACGGCGAGCGGCTTGCCGCCGGAGAGCGGTTCTACCAGGCGTTCGGTGAAGCGCTCTCGACGCACTACGACGGCTGGCGCTGTGGCGTCTTCACCGCGCGTGCCGCCCCGCTCGCCTCGACCCGGCTCCAGCTGCTGGACCGGCTCGAGATCGCCAACGGCGGCATCGACTGCGTCTACGCCGAGGGGCGAATTCCGACCTGGTCGACGGGCACGTCAGCTGGCGCGTCGCCTGGCGCGTCGTCGGGGCCGCCGAGGGGCGCGTCGGCGCGGTTGAAATCGCGGGCCGTGCCGGCGACTGAGCCGGAGTCCGCGCCGAGTTCCTGGGAACTGGCGCTTCGAGGCTCGGCCACACCTGCCACGGGCGGCGAGGGCGGCACGAGCGGCACGAGCGGTTCGGAGGGACGGGCGGACCGCGCGGGGCGTCCGGACCGAGCCATCGACATCGAGCCCTTTGCCAATCGCCTCCGCAAGAACCTGAAGGCGCTGCGTGGATGGCGACGTCAGCAGTGCGTCAATGCCTGGCGCGCCTATGACGCCGACCTGCCCGAGTTCGCGGTGGCGATCGACGTGTACGACACCGAGTCGCGGGACCGGCACGTCGTCGTGCAGGAGTACCGCGCGCCGGCCACCGTCAACACGGCCCTGGCCGCCGCGCGGCTGGACGCGGTCGTCACCGTCTTGCCGGAGGTGCTCGAGACGCCCGCCGCTCGCGTGCACGTCAAGGTGCGCGAACGCCAGAGCGGCACGAGCCAGTACGAGCGGCGGACCGACGGCGGCGGCGTTCGCGCCGTGCTCGAGGAACGCGGCTGCCGCTGGACGCTCAATTTCTCCGACTACCTCGATACCGGGATCTTTCTCGACCACAGGAACGTCCGGCGCTTCGTCGCGGAGCACGCGCGCGGCGGGCGGTTTCTCAACCTGTTCGCGTACACCGGCGCCGCGACGGTCGCTGCGGTGGTCGGTGGCGCGCGCGAGAGTGTCTCGGTGGATCTCTCGAACCGCTACTGCCGCTGGGCGGAGGAAAACCTCGCGCTCAACGGCGCCGACCGCGACGCCCATCGGGTGGAGCGAGCCGATGTCGTCGCCTGGCTCGACAGGCCGAGCGAGGAGGCGCCGTTCGATGTCATCCTGCTCGACCCGCCCACGTTCTCGAACTCGACGGATACCGAAGCAGACTGGAACGTGCAGCGCGATCACGTCGCCGCGCTCGAGGCCTGCCTCGGGCGGCTCGCACCGGGCGGCGTGCTGGTCTTCTCGAACAACTTCCGGCGCTTTCGCCTCGACGAATCGCTCGAGCGCGGACAGCTCGGCAGCGAGCGGGTCCGCGTGGAGGAGCGCAGTCACTGGTCCATCGGACGCGATTTCGGGCGAAGTCCGCGCATTCACCGCGTCTGGTTGATCGAGCGTACCGCCGACCCTTCACGATCGACTGACGGACACGACTCCCCATGAATCATTTCCTGAGCGCCTACGGACTGTTCCTGCTTCAGGCCCTGACCGTGCTCGTCGTGGTGGTCCTCGCCGCCCTTGCGGTGGCGGCGATCGCGTCGCGCGCGCGGAAGGGCTCGGGTGGCGGCGCGGACAGCGGCAAGGCGGAGGGGCGGATCGAGATCGTCCGCTACAACAAGCGGCTCGAGGCGCTCGGCGAGTCCCTGTCGCAGGCGCTCGACGATCCTGCTGCCCGGCGGGTGGCCGCGAAGGAGAAACGCGCGCGCGAGAAGAAGGAGGCCAAGGCATCGGCGAAGGTCGCGAAGGCCGAGGCGAAGCTGGCCCGGCGTCGACTCGGCAAGGACGGGGTCGCCGCCGGCAAGGGTGCAGAGGAGACCGAGGACGTTCCACGTCGCGTGTTCGTGCTCGACTTCGACGGCGACCTCCGCGCGAGCGCGGTCGGCAAGCTCCGGCGCGAGATCACCGCCGTGCTGACCGGCGCTACCAAGGCTGACGAAGTCTTGATCCGGCTCGACAGCGGCGGCGGTGAGGTCACGGGCTACGGGCTCGCCGCCTCGCAGCTCGATCGTATCCGTCGCCGCAAGATCCCACTGACGGTTTGTGTCGACAAGGTCGCCGCGAGCGGCGGCTACATGATGGCCTGCGTGGCGGATCGGCTGTTCGCCGCCCCGTTCGCGGTGCTCGGGTCGATCGGTGTCGTGGCGCAGATCCCCAATTTCCACCGACTGCTCAAGGAGAACAACATCGATGTCGAGATCCTGACCGCCGGCAAGTACAAGCGAACCCTGACCCTGTTCGGCGAGAACACGGACGAGGGTCGGGCGAAGTTGCTCAAGGACATCGAGCGCATCCACGCGCAGTTCAAGGAGTACGTGAGCGAGCACCGCCCGGCGCTCGACATCGAGCAGGTGTCCACCGGCGAGGTGTGGTCGGGACAGGACGCGCTGGATCTCGGTCTCAGCGACCGGATAGTGACCAGCGACGACTACCTGGTCGAGGCGGCGGAGGAGCGCGAGGTGCTGCTGATCGGCTACAAGGCGAAGAAGAAGGGTCTGCTGGCGCGCCTTGCAGGCTCGGTCGAGGAAAGCATCGATCGCTTCGCGATGCGCTGGCTCGATCGGCTGCTGCGCAGTCGCTTCCCGTGAGCGACTCGGGAACCGCGGGCGCCCGCCCTCTCGACGGCGTCCGTGTGCTCGAGATGGGCCAGCTGATCGCCGGTCCGTTCGCGGGCCAGCTGCTCGCGGCCTTCGGGGCCGACGTGGTCAAGATCGAGCCGCCCGGGCGCGGCGATCCGCTCCGACGGTGGCGTGCGCTCGACGAACACGGCACCTCTTACTGGTGGGCGAGCATCGCGCGCAACAAGCGATCCCTGACGCTCGATCTCGGGCAGGAGCCGGGTCGCACGATCGCGCGGCGGCTGATCGAGCGCAGCGACGTCGTGCTGGAGAACTTCCGACCCGGGCGCATGGAGGCCTGGGGGCTCGGTCCGGAGACCTTCGCCGAGTCGAACCCCGGACTCGTCTATACCCGGGTGTCGGGCTACGGGCAGGACGGGCCGTACGCCACGCGTCCCGGGTTCGCGTCGGCCTGCGAGGCGGAGGGCGGCATGCGCTACGTCAACGGCCACCCCGGTGAGGCGCCGGTTCGGGCGAACCTCAGCCTCGGCGACACCTTCGCGGGGCTGCACGCGGTGATCGGCACCCTGCTCGCGTTGATCGCGCGAAACGCCGGGCCGGGCGGACGCGGCCAGGTCGTCGACGTGTCCATCCTCGAGTCGGTGTTCGCGATGCTCGAAGGCGTCGTGCCGGAGTACGACGGGGCGGGACTGGTGCGGGAGCCCTCGGGTACCACCGTCACCGGTATCGTGCCGACCAACACGTATCGGAGTCGCGACGGTCGCTTCGTGGTGATCGGTGGCAACGGCGACTCGATCTTTCGTCGGCTGATGCGGGCGGCCGGGCGTGACGACCTCGCCGACGATCCCTCGCTCGCCGACAACGCCGGCCGGGTAGCGCGCGAAGCCGAGATCGACGCGGCGCTGGCCGCCTGGTGCGCGACCCTCGACGCGTCGGCCCTGCTCGCCGCTCTCGAAGCGGCCGAGGTGCCGTCCGGACCGATCAATTCGGTCGCGGACCTGATGCGCGATCCGCACCTTCTCGCGCGGGGCAGTGTCGAACAGGTCACGGTCGGTGGCGAGGCGCGCCGGATGCCGCGCGTGCATCCGCGACTGTCGTCGACGCCGGCACGGACCGAGCGGCCCGGGCCGGCGCTAGGTGCCGACACCGACGCGGTGCTCGCCGAATGGCTCGAGGCCGACGTCGAGCAACGGCGCGCCTGGCGCGATAGCGGCTGCCTCTAGCGGCAGATTCAGCGGGTGCCCCGGCGGGGTCCGGCCCCCGCTTCGTCCGCCGTTCACCCTCTGTCCCGCCCGCCCGCGTACCGCCGAAGCCGATTCGGCTTTCACGCCCCGATTCCGTCAAGTTGACGCCGAACACGTCGATACCGGCGTACGGGTGCCTTTGGCCAACGGGGCGCGAAGGTGCGGACGCGAGGACGCGGAGGCTGTGACGGGCGTGTTGAAGACAGAACAGACGGCGATCCTCGGCGGTTCGTGGCTGCTTGCCCTCTGGGCGCGACTGGCGCCGTCCGGCGCCCTGCGCTTCGCCATCGCCTCGCTCGCGCCGGGCGTCGGCGCGGGGTGGCTGCCGCTCGGTGCGACGCAACTCGCGCGCTGGCGCGACGCGCCGCGCGTCCCGGCCGATCCCGGAAGCGGGAGCGCCGCCGAGTCCGACGAGCTGCAGGGCATGCGGGCGACCCTGCGCGGGCTCGAGGCCGAATTGCAGGCGATCGACGACCGAGGACGAACGGCGTACGGCTTGCCGGACGCCGGCTCTGACCCGGCGGGCCGGTCGTGGACGTGAGTGCGAGCGGTCAGGCCGTGATCGACGAGAAGGCGCTGGCATCGATCCGCGCGCTGCAGCGACCGGGCAGACCCGACCTGCTCGCTCGCATCGTCGACCTGTTCGTGGCCGAGACGCCGCGGGCCATCACCTCGATGTTCGAGGCACTCGAGGAAGGCGACACGGCGACCGTGCGGGACGTTGCGCATTCGCTGAAGTCGAGCAGTGCGTATGTCGGCGCGAGCGCACTGTCCAGCCGCTGCCGGGACCTGGAACAGGTCGCGCGCGACGGCAACCTGCCGGCATGTGTCGCGATGGCGGAGGGGCTCGACGACGATGTCGACGACGTGCTCGCCGCCCTGTCCTCGGTGATGGCTCGCGCCGCCTGATGGTGCTCTCCATCGTTCCATCGGCAGGTCCTCGGGTGGGACCGCCCTTCGGGACGCTCTCCGAGCGTGGCCGTCCGATCGTCCTGCACGTGGACGACGACTTGTCGAGCCTGATGATGGCCGAGGGCGCGCTCGAGGAGGCAGGCTTCGATGTCGTCCAGGCGATCGACGGCCGCGAGGCGCTCGATCGGTTTCGCGAGCACGAGCCCGACCTGATAATCATGGACGCGGTGATGCCGGTCATGGACGGCTTCGAGAGCATCGCTCGTCTGCGCGCGCTCGGCAACGGCGCGCACGTGCCGATCCTGATGATCACCGGCCTCGACGACCTGGACTCGATCACGCGGGCCTACGATGTCGGCGCGACGGACTTCCTGACCAAGCCGATCAACTTCTTCATCCTTCCCCACCGCGTGCAGTACATGCTCCGCGCGAAGTTCACGGCCGATGCCCTGCGTGCCAGCCAGGCGAAGCTCGACAACGCCCAGCGCATCGCCAGGCTCGGGCACTGGGAATGGCGACCGGGCAGTGGCGAGATGACCTGGTCACGGGAGTTCGGGCGGATCCTCGGGCTGGGAACGGACATGCTCGCCGGCCATTGGAATCATCTGATCCTGCGCATCGCGAACAGCGAGCGCGAAGAGCTCGCGGCCTCCATGCGTCTCGCGGCGACGGAAGGTCGCGCGGTCAGCCTCGAGTTTCCGCTGACCGAGGACGAGGACGCCGTGCGCACCCTGCGGCTCGAGGCGGAGCCCGTGTTCGGCGAGGACGGTCGGTGCACGCACATGCTCGGTACGCTGCAGGACATCACCGAGCGGACCGACGCGCAAGCGCAGATTCACACGCTGGCCTACTACGACCTGGTCACCGGCTTGCCGAACCGCGCCCAGCTTCACGAGCAGCTGCGCGTCGTGCTCAAGAACGCGGCCCGAATGGAAGAGGAGTTCGCGCTGCTGTTTCTCGATCTCGACCACTTCAAGCAGGTCAACGACACGCTCGGTCACGACGCCGGCGACGAGTTGCTGAGTCAGGTCGCCCAGCGACTGGTCTCGATCGTGCGCGAGTCGGACACCATCGGTCACCTGGGCGACGACAGTCCCGATCACACCGTCGCGCGCCTGGGTGGCGACGAGTTCGTGGTCCTGCTCGGGCGGATCGGCCGTGCCGAGGACGCGGCGCGTGTCGCCCGGCGCATCGCCGACACGATCGGCGAGGCGTACACGATCGGCGAGACCGAAGTCCGGGTGACCACGACCATCGGTATCGCGGTCTATCCCGCCGACGGTCGAGACGCCGAGGCACTGCTCAAGCACGCGGACGTGGCGATGTACCACGCCAAGGAGCAAGGTCGGAACGGCTATCAGTTCTACTCGCGCGGCATTCACGAGAAGGCGCTGGCTCGCTTCTCGATGGAGCGCGAACTTCGCGAGGGTATCGGCGCGGGCCAGCTCGCGCTGCTCTACCAGCCCAAGGTGCGGCTGGCGGACGGTTCGGTGTGCGGCGCGGAGGCGCTCGTGCGCTGGAACCATCCCGAGAAGGGCGAGATCTGCCCGGCCGAATTCATTCCTCTCGCCGAAGAGACGGGCCTGATCCTGCCGATCGGACAGTGGGTGCTGCGCGAAGCCTGCGCACAGCGCCAGCGCTGGACGGAAGCCGGCATGGTCCAGTTCCCGATCGCCGTCAACTGCTCGGCGGTGCAGTTCACGCGTGGCAACCTGATCGACGACATCGACGAGGCGATCGCCTCGAGCGACCTCGACCCGCGATGGCTCGAGGTCGAGCTGACCGAGAGCCTGCTGCTCAAGGATCGGGAAAGCGGCATCGCGGCGCTGGAGAGCATGAAGCGACTGGGCATCCAGGTGTCGATCGACGATTTCGGCACCGGGTACTCGTCGCTGAGCTACCTCAAGCGCCTGCCGGTCGACAAGCTCAAGGTCGACAAGTCCTTCGTCAAGGATCTCGCGACGGACAAGGGCGACGCGGCGATCGTCTCCGCGATCGTCACGCTCAGCCGAAACCTGGGCCTCACCGTCGTGGCCGAGGGGGTGGAGACGGCCGAGCAGTACGAGATCCTCGACGGCTTCGGCTGCCACGAGGCGCAGGGCTACCTGATCAGCTGGCCCTTGCCGGTCGCCGCCTTCGAGACCTGGTTCAACGACAAGGAAGCCGGCGAAATCAGCCAGGTGTCAGGCCTGTAGCGTCGAGCCGGTCGTGACGGGCCCGCGGCGATGTCGATGTCGATGTCGATG
>Ga0114956_1000874_pt1 | contig 22999 bp, 16 predicted proteins | sample MaitaG_FD_87304 | JGI IMG/M metagenome (GOLD analysis project Ga0114956, IMG submission 87304) | Marine algal microbial communities from Maine, USA - Maine_Asex2 metaG | ecosystem: Host-associated > Algae > Red algae > Unclassified | place: Maine, USA | collected 2015-01-05
ATATTTCGTATCAAAGCCCTGACTGCAATGGTCGGTACATAGGGTCCATAGCCAGGTTCTGCTTTTAAGTGCCAAGAGCAGTGTAGTAAATCAGGTTTGCTCGTGCTAATTGATCTTTCAGTTTTATTTGATACTAAAGCCCCAACTTGCTCACCAATGACTTCAACCAGCATGCCGCCATGGTCACTGCCAAACGGCGTAATTCTGTTAGCAAGCCATCGTAGTGGTTTTATGAAGGTGGTTAGTTCCGGCAGCCAGCCTAGTTGGCGAAGCGCGCCTAGCCATTGCAAGGACTTATGCATGACCGGCAAGGCAAGTCCTGCTCGAAAAAGTACGCTCTGCACTTTGAAGTGTTCCGGAAAGAGAACGACATCGGCGGCGGTGATTAGATTGGCTTGACGAGTAACCTTTGTATCAACTGATTTGAGTGAAGGCTCAGACCAACCTCTGCATTCGGTCCACGCATTGTTTCGCCAGAATGTTACCGGATTACCAACCTGAACAAGAATAGCCTGCATAACGGAGTAACCTTGCGGTGCCCGGCTGCCTGGCAAAATGCTGGTTTCAATTTTTATCATTGATGAAAATTGCGCTTGCACAGAGTTCACTGCTGCAGCAGACAGGGCAGGTGTGCTGGATGCCCCGGATAAAGCAAATCGATTCTGTTTTTTTGCAGCTGAGTCCAGGGCCGCAATGCCTTGAGTGAAATTGCCGTCGTCACACAGGTCGAGATAGTGTGCACCGCAGTTCAGAGCCGCAAGTGCAACGTGGTACTTGTCGTGGTTTGCACCATAGGATTGAAATGGCCCGGCGGCGTCAACAACCACATGAACACCCAGTGTTGCAACAACCTGCAGATCAGTATTTATATCAAGCTCAAGCGGTTCACCCCCATGCTGGTCACAAAACTGTTCAGCTTTGGAAAGTCGTCGGCCCGCCACAATCACGCTATGGCCATCGCGCAACAACAGCTCGGCCAGTCTGCCACCAAATTCACCGTAGCCACCGATGATCAGTATGCGAAGCTGGTCACTCACATTTATACCCGTTTTTTTGTAGCGCGCCTGGCACGACTAACTTTGTTATCGATGGTGCGAACCGGGTTACTGATCAAGCCCGAACCCAACGCAGTTACTATCTTGTCTGACAAGGGTAATTTTGACACGGGTTCAAATAGCGAATCCCTTAGTGCAGGCAACAGGCGACTATCCGATTGATAGAAAGGTGTTAATAAATAACTTGCCGCCTGGAATAAACGAACATGAAGTTGTCTCGATTTGGCATAGAGTAAAGCATAATCTTCGTGCTCATTAGCGCAACTCATCGCCTCAGATAAAGCCAGTGCATCAAGAAACGCCATATTGGCACCCTGGCCAAGTTGTGGACTGGTGGCGTGAGCGGCATCACCTATAAAAACAATGCCGGGAGCATGTGGCTGCTTTAATGTGTGATGTGTGTACACAGCATGCGTTAGTTGGTCGATGGTCTTTATATTTTCCAACAAGCCAGCCACAGCGGGCCAATGATTAACGACCTGTTTTTTCCAACTATCTAATCCGGCAGCTCTAAAAGATTCGTACTCGTCACCTCTTATGCTCCAGAACAAAGTTGCCAATGGCTGATCTTGGTCAGGTATTTGTCCACAAGGAAGGACACCCACCATTACGCTTGCGCGTTTATAGCGCTGTTCTAACAGTGTTTTATCGAAAGACGAGTCGTTCAGTTCCACTGTAGCCCACAACGCTCCATAGTCGAGCATTTTGGGTTTTTTGAGCAACCCTGAATGCTGAGCCAGTTTCGATCGAGAGCCTGATGCATCAACAACAAGATCAAACTGGTTTTCAATGAGCGAGCCATCGCTGTCAAGGAGCTGACTGGTACACTTGTTGTCAGAGTCTTGATTCACGCCGTGATAAACCGTTCCAGTAATGGATTTGCCCGTTACAATATCGATGCTACGGGTCTGCACGGCTTTATAAAGTATGTCGAATAAGGCTGCGCGATGAATTGCAACGCCATACAGTTCTCCATCAAGCTTGTTCGACAGCACACGGTAGTTGATATCGAGTACTACTTTTCCATTTGGGGCTACACGACCGAGCATGCCATCAATGCGTTGTCCAAGTGATTCGGCTTGTGCACGCAAACCGAATCGTTCCAGAACCCGAAGACCGGTTGGCTGCAACATCAACCCTGAACCAACGGGTGCTGGTTGGTCGAATTGTTCATAGAGAGTTATTTTCTGACCGGCATCGTGAAGCGCAATTGCTGCTGACAGTCCGGCCGGACCACAACCAACAATAGCAATGTTATTCAATGTGCTTTGCTCGTTTGATTGTGGATTTTGCGCTAACCCGCATCATAGCTCCCAGCATCAAAGTCCGGGTCAACGCTGTGAAGCATTTCCCCTGGTGTTGGAACCTTGTCTTTATCCCGATGCATTTTCGGGTTCCACAATTGTGATCGTCCCATTGCTCTGGCATTCTGGAAAAACACCGAGTCGATGGTTACGCAAATACACGAGACAGGCATGTTACCGGCAAGATCGAATTGATCGATCAGTGACCGTTCTGCTGAAATGGTAGCTTTTCCCATGACCCGAACCGCCTGATCAATACCCGGAATGAAAAACAATAAGGCCACACGTGGGTCGTTAATAATATTTGATAGTGTGTCCAGCCGGTTATTGCCGCGCCTGTCCGGTATGACAATGGTATTACTGTCGATGATGGCAAACGCCTGACCGGGTTCATCACCACGTGGTGTGCAATCCAATCCATCAGCACCGACGGAGGCAATCACGAAAAAACTGGATTGCTCCACCCACTTGCGATACGTATCTGTGAGAGTCGATGCCTGCTTTTTTATTGATGCTGATTTAGGTGCACCGTAAAGCGATCTTAATTGTTCCAGGTTATTAATCGTCGTTGGCATAAATAATCTGATTGTGGAATAAGCTTGCCTGAACCTCACCGTAAGCTATTCAGAATTTTGGCGTGATGCTCAATATGGTCTGTGATAAACGATGCAATAAAATAATAGGAATGATCGTAGTCAGGCTGCATACGATAATTCAGTGATTGCTTGTTTGCTTCACAAGCTGCTATAAACAAATCGGGCTTTAGTTGTTCTTCAAGAAACTGATCAGCTGTGCCCGTGTCTATCAGAATGGATGCATTGCTTGGATTTGTTTTTACCAGTTCCATCGCATCGTAAGGCTTCCAGGTTTCCCTGTCATTGCCAAGGTAGGCGTTGAAGGCTTTTTGTCCCCACGGAACAACGCTTGGTGATGTGATTGGCGAGAAGGCTGAAATGCTTTTATACAAATCAGGATTTTTCAGGTGCAATGTTAACGCGCCGTGGCCACCCATTGAGTGACCGGTAATGCCTTGTGCGTCGGCTTTAACTGCGAATTCCTTGAGTACCAGAGCCTGCAATTCTTCAGTAATGTACTTATCCATCTGATAATGCTTTGACCAGGGTGCTTCAGTGGCGCTTAAGTAAAACCCGGCACCTTGTCCAAGATCGTAGCCTTCGTCGTCAGCAACATCGTCACCGCGTGGGCTGGTGTCCGGTGCAATAATCATCACGCCGTGTTTGGCTGCCGCTGCCTGCAACCCGGACTTTTCCATCACGTTTGCCCAGCTGCACGTTAATCCGGACAGGTACCAAAGCACGGGTACTTGTCCGGCTTTTGCTTGTGGAGGTGAATAGACGCCAAAACGCATAGACCCATTACATACGTCACTGTCGTGAGTGTGTACAGACAAAACACCGCCATGACTTGCCCAACTGGATTCTGTTTTCATTAGTACAAAACCACACTGCGAATACTTTCGCCTGAGTGCATCAGATCAAATGCTTTGTTGATGTCGTCCAATGGCATTGTGTGAGTTATAAGGTTATCGATATCAATGCGACCTTCCATGTACATATCGACTATCTTTGGCACATCGGTTCGACCGCTTGCGCCACCGAAGGCGGTGCCTCTCCATGATCGTCCAGTGACAAGTTGAAATGGACGCGTTTTTATTTCCTGTCCGGCGCCAGCCACACCAATAATGATGCTCTCACCCCAGCCTTTGTGGCAGCATTCGAGAGCAGCGCGCATCACATCCACATTGCCAATACACTCGAATGAGTAGTCTGCGCCACCACCGGTAAGTTCGACTAAATGCTCAACAAGATTATCACCATGGTCAGCCGGATTTACAAAATCGGTCATGCCAAAAAGTTTGCCTGTCGCTTCCTTGGCTGGATTCAAATCAACGCCGACAATTTGTTTCGCACCAACCAGTCGTAAACCCTGAATAACGTTTAAGCCTATGCCGCCCAAACCAAATACCACAGCAGTAGAATTCGGTTCCACTTTAGCGGTGAACATAACTGCACCAATGCCAGTTGTAACACCGCAACCGATGTAGCAAATTTTGTCAAATGGGGCGTCTTTACGAACTTTGGCTAATGATATTTCTGGCAGTACGCTGAAATTAGAAAAAGTAGAGCATCCCATGTAATGCAATATCTTCTTACCGTTATAAGAAAAGCGGGAAGTACCATCTGGCATAACGCCCTGACCTTGAGTCGCTCGAACTTTCTGGCATAGATTTGTTTTTGGGTTCAGGCAGTACTCGCATTCGCGACACTCGGCGGTGTACAACGGTATAACGTGATCGCCTACTTCAAGGCTGGATACACCAGGCCCGACTTCCACCACGACACCTGCGCCTTCGTGCCCGAGAATGGCCGGAAAAGCACCTTCGGGGTCGTCGCCAGAGCGAGTAAATTCGTCGGTATGACAAATACCAGTCGCCTTCATTTCGACCAACACTTCACCGGCTTTTGGACCGTCTAGATCAACTTCGACTATTTCAAGCGGTTTGCCTGCCTCGAATGCTACGGCTGCCCTTGTTTTCATGGCTTTTCCTTGATTGTTTGGATTGCTTTTGCGCCATTCTCTCAATTAACGTCGAATCGCACAATTGCCAAGCTTGAATTAGCCTGTGGGCATATAATGGGTGGGTACATATTGACCGCATTTGACATAAGAGACGAGGGTGATGGCTGACATTGGTATTGGCATAATTGGCACTGGCTATATGGGAAAGCTGCATTCAGTTGCAATGCATTCAGTTGCAACTGTCTTTGATACACCTTTGCGGCCCGTGTGTGAAATGATTTGCGCGACTACTGAAGCTGGCGCTGCAGCCAAAGCACATAGTTATGGATTCAATCGTTCCACCCACGACTGGCGGGTACTGGTCAACGACGAAAAGGTCGACGCCATCATTATCGCATCTCCCCAAGAGACACATCTTGAGATTGCAAAGGCGGCATTCGCTGTGGGTAAACCCGTATTATGCGAAAAACCGCTGGGTGAATCGCTTGAGCAGAGTCGGGAAATGGTTGCCGCAGCAGAACAATCCGGCGCAACCAATATGGTTGGCTTTAACTACATCCGCACACCGGCATCGCAATTTGCACGGCAACTGATTAACGCGGGTGAAATCGGTGATCTGACTTATTTTCGTGGTGAGCATACTGAAGATTTTTATGCCGATCCGCAAATGCCTGCCACTTGGCGTACTCAAGGGCGGGCCAATGGCACCATGGGTGATTTGTCACCGCATATGATAAACGCGGCTATGGCTTTGGTTGGTCCTATCGAGCGTTTGTGCGCAGATATCGAAACGGTGCACGAATCGCGACCGGCTGATAAAGGGTCAGGCGAAATCCAGTCTGTTACGAATGATGATCACGCGCAGTTTGTTTGTCGTTTTGAAAACGGTGTGATGGGCCACTTATATTTTTCTCGCGTTGCGACGGGCCGTAAAATGGGGTACATCTATGAAGTGTTTGGTACAACGGGTGCTATTCGATTTGATCAGGAAGATCAGAATGCAATCTGGCTTTACAAGCGCGAGGGTGAATTGGCGCAGCAGGGATTTCGGAAAATTTTAACCAATACGGATCATCCCGACTACGTGAATTTCTGCCTTGGCCCAGGTCACGGTACCGGTTATCAGGATCAGATCACCATCGAAGCGCGTGATTTTTTGCAAGCCATTCACACGGGTAAACCAATTTGGCCAACCTTTAACGATGGCATGCTTGTTAACCAAGTGGTGGAAGCGGCCTGGGCATCGCACGACAAACAATCGTGGGTAAACGTCAGCTCGCTGTAGCGTATTTTTTATGACAGACAAGCACAATCAATCGGCGAAACCGATGAGCCGTAAGCAACTCATTAGCTCAAATTCAATTAGTGATGCGAACCGTCGTTTTGCCGTAGCACCCATGATGGAATTGTCAGACCGGCATTATCGATACCTTGCGCGGCTCTTAAGTCGGCACAGTTTGCTCTACACCGAAATGCTAACCAGTAAAGCGGTTATCAATGGTGATCGTGACTATTTGCTGGGCACAGATAACGTTGATCATCCTGTGGTCCTGCAGCTCGGTGGTTCAGATCCTGTTGAAATGGCAGAGGCTGCAGCTATTGGCGAGGCCTGGGGTTATGACGAAATTAATATCAATGTCGGCTGCCCTAGCGATCGTGTGAAGTCGGGACGATTCGGTGCATGTCTTATGGCTGAACCTGAAACCGTTTCTGCCTGCGTACGGGCAATGAAAGATGCCGTTGATGTTCCGGTATCAGTGAAATGTCGGCTTGGTATAGACAGAGATGATAGCTATGAAGCTCTTGAACAATTTGTTCGTTCTGTTCGTAATTCAGGCTGTGAGTATTTTATTGTGCATGCCCGAAAAGCCTGGCTGGACGGGCTGAGTCCGAAAGAGAACAGAACCATTCCGCCGCTTCGTTATCCTTTTGTTTATCGCTTAAAGGAGACGTTACCCGACCTGCACATTACTATCAACGGCGGTGTTGAAAGCTGGAAAGACGTCCAAACCCATTTGCAATACGTAGACGGTGTTATGTCCGGTAGAAAGGCCTACTACACGCCGGCTTTTCTTGGTGGGGCTGATCAGGCAGTCTTCATGGATTTAGCCGATGCCAGGCCAGAAGTCGTGGATATTCAGGCTTTGGCGTTGGTTGCCCGTGACTATGCGACCTATGCTCAAACCTGGGTCGAACAAGGCATCAAGGCAAGTGCGCTGACGCGACACGTTGTTGCGCTCTATCATGAGGTTCCCGGTGCTCGGCTTTGGCGACGCCATATCAGTGAGCATGCAGCACGCACAGATGATGTTGTGCAGATGATTGAAGCTGCCTTACAACATGTTTTGTCTGAGTCGGGTGCGAAAAGCGCTTGAAAGAGCGCTTGAAAGAGCGCTTGCCAGACCATATTGATGTTGGCTTGGCTGTACTTCACAAATCGGTTCTGAAACGAGAATATGCACGGAAGAGTTGAAGCACCACACAGTAACCGGCGCGATTTGCAGAACCTGCGAAAACTGTCGACCTATCTTTGGGAATATCGTGGGCGCGTCTTACTGGCACTTGGCTGTCTTGTGCTTAGTAAGCTGATGGTCGTAGCAGTGCCTTTGCTGCTCAAAAAAATTATCAATACCCTTGATGAAGGTACCACTGAATCTGTTGCGGCAATCAATAGTTCAAGCGTGTTGTTGGTGTCTCTGGGCCTGGTCGCAGCTTACGGTTTGCTTCGTCTTGGAAATTCTCTGTTCAAAGAACTTCGCGATGCCTTGTTTGCTCGCGTTCGTTACCGCGCTATGCATCGCTTGTCTACTCAGGTGCTCACTCACCTGCACGACCTTTCTTTGAGTTACCATCTCGAACGCAGGACGGGCAGCATTTCAAAAGATTTGTCCAGAGGCACGAGCAGTTTAAGCTCTATTGTCAATTTACTGGTCTTTAACATCGTTCCAACCATTGCAGAATTCTTGCTGGTTGCTGCCATCTTACTCGGTGGCTATGGCTGGCACTACTCGATGGTGGTTGTCATCACGGTCGTTGTCTACATTCTGTTTACATTAAAATTCTCGGGTTGGCGAATGCAGTTTCGCCATGAGATGAATCGGCTTGATTCTCTGTCTAACGGCCGGGCTGTGGACAGCTTGTTGAACTATGAAACTGTTAAGTACTTCAATAATGAAAAATTTGAGCAAGCGGCCTACGACAACCATCTGAGCGATTGGGCCGACGCTGGTGTCAAAAGTCAGACCACTATGTCGATGTTGAATTTTGGTCAGGCAGCGCTGGTAGCCATAGGTGTGACCATTATCATGATGCTGGCAGCATATGATGTTGCCAACGAAACCATTACGCTGGGCGATATTGTATTGATTAATGCCCTGATGTTGCAGCTGTTTGTACCGCTGAATTTGCTGGGCGTGGTTTATCGTGGTTTGCAATACGCATTGGCCGATATGGATTTGGTTATTAAATTGCTGGAATTGAAACCTGAAATCCAGGACCGACCCGGCGCCATCGATTTGCAGATAAAAGACGGGCGTATCGAATTTGACAACGTGCGCTTTGCCTATCTTTCTGAAAGGCCCATTTTAAAAGGTGTCAGTTTCTCAGTTGAACCGGGAAAGAAAATCGCCGTTGTCGGGCCATCAGGTTCTGGCAAGTCAACTTTGTCTCGATTGCTATTTCGATTCTACGATACCGACGAAGGTGCAATTAAGATCGATGGTATCGATATTCGGGATTGTACTCAGGCGAGTTTGCGACAAGCGCTTGGTGTGGTGCCGCAAGACACCGTCATGTTTAATGACTCTATTCGTTATAATCTGGCGTACGCCCGAAACGATGCAACGGATGAAGAAGTAACGGCTGCTGCACGTGCTGCAAATCTTGATACCTTCATTGAATCACTGCCGCAAGGCTACGATACGGTAGTGGGTGAACGTGGGCTGAAACTATCCGGTGGCGAAAAACAGCGCATGGCGATTGCGCGTGTTCTTCTGAAGAACCCGCCTATTATTGTGTTTGATGAGGCTACGTCGAGTCTTGATACGCGAAGCGAGCAAACTATTCTGGAAGGGTTGAACACCGCTGCAGAGCGTGCGACATCTCTTGTGATTGCACATCGTTTGTCTACGATAGTAGATGCAGATGAAATTCTGGTGCTTGATGCCGGTGAGATAGTTGAACGCGGAACACACGATGAGTTGCTGCGTAGAAATGGTTTGTATGCCAATCTATGGCAACTGCAACAACACAGTGACGATGGAGTTGAGTCGGAATGAGTAGCAAACAATTTATCCTGAATCCGATTGTGTTTGTTCCGTGCTATCAATGATTATCCCATGAGTTCAGACAAGCGATTAAATCAACAACTCGACTTTTTAATCGAAGCCGACAAATTAAAATCCACGCTGCGCGCGACCTCACTATGCGATGGCTCACGTCGTGAGAACTCAGGAGAACATTCCTGGCACATAGCACTCTATGCCATGACCCTGGCAGAGCACAGTAACCGACCTATAGATGTGTCTCGAGTGATCAGTATGTTGCTGATTCACGATTTAGTTGAGATTGATGCTGGTGATGTTCCCATCCACAGCGACTATGATGTTGCTCAACAAGAAGCTATTGAGCGGGCCGCTGCTGATCGAATTTTCGGATTATTACCGGATGATCAAGCTGGGCATTTCCGAGCGATGTGGGACGAGTTTGAAGCGGCTGAGACCGATGATGCAATTTTTGCAAAATCTATTGACCGTGTGCAACCTGTCATCTCGAATCTGGAAACTGGTGGTGGTACGTGGAATGAATTTAACGTAACAGCTGATCAGCTCGAATCGCGCGTCGGTGCAAAAGTATGCAGAGGTGCTCCAGCAGTCTGGAAGCTATTACAGTCGCGAATTAATTTATGGTTTGCATAGCGATAGCTTTTTTTGCCCGGCAGCGTCTTACCCGCTAACTCTTCGCCAAAGATAAAAACTCGTTTCGCGTATTAATGTCAGTACGAAACCGACCCAGCATCGACGATGTTGTCATGGAAGAGTTCTGCTTGCCAACACCGCGCATCATCATGCACATGTGCTGTGCTTCCACTATGACGCCAACGCCCAGCCCGCCAGTTACACTATTTACAGCATCGGCAATCTGCTTCGTCAGGTTTTCCTGAATTTGCAGACGTCGCGCATACATGTCGACGATGCGGGCAATTTTCGACAAACCAATTACCCGGCCCTTTGGCAGATAAGCGACATGGCATTTGCCAATGAACGGCAGCATGTGATGTTCACACAGCGAGTACATTTCAATATCGCGCACAATCACCATCTCATCACTGTCGGATTCAAAGATCGCATTGTTGACCACTTCGTCGAGCGTTTGATTGTAACCGTGGGTCAGAAACGCCATTGCCTTTGACGCCCTCGCAGGCGTATCGATCAAACCGTCGCGCTGCATATCTTCCCCAATCTCTTGCAGGATAGTTTCATAGGCTGTTTTAATTTTTGACATTCTGTATTTCCTGACCAAATCACCGCACTTTGCAGCTGAAACTATAACGGATATCCGTGGTGCTCGCGTGTTTGGACCCGATTTAGCGGGCACTGCAGTGCAAATGTATCGTTTGCGAGACAATTCAGTGCTGACAGAGCGCAGGTCCCGATACAGTAATGTCAGCGAAGCCCTGCAAGTCTTCTGAGAACCTTTATAATGCAAACAATGTCACATAAAGCAGCTTTGCCGTGTTCTATAGCCTCATCGCTGGAGAAACCGGCGGTTTAACCCTTCTACTTGTCGAATAGTGTCCGATAAGTACATATTAATTATTGTTTGCTCAAATTTCGTTGGAGAATTTCATGGGCTTGTTGTTTTGGTTTGTCGTAATTGCCGTAGCGCTGTTTTGCATAGCTCGGTTTCGGGTCAGCCTGATAGCGTTCACTGTCGCCGTTGGCGCGACGTTGTTTGTCGCCAAATCTGCTGGTTGGTTGCCAGGAATTTTCGGTTGGGCTGTCATATTACTCGCCGTTGTTGCAGCAGTCATTTTCAATGTCAGAAGCATCCGTCATAAACTGGTTAGCACACCGTTGCTTAAGTATGTTCGTGCCGTGTTGCCGCCAATGTCAGATACCGAGCGCGAGGCGATTGATGCCGGAACGGTTTGGTGGGAAGCTGAGCTATTTCGCGGTGCACCGGATTGGAATAAGTTAGTCGAATATCCAGAAGCGAAACTAACTGCTGAAGAACAAGCGTTTGTTGATGGCCCGGTTGAAGAGCTGTGCGCCATGATGGATGACTGGGAAATCACCTACGAGTTAAATGATTTGCCAGAGAGCAATTGGCAATACATTAAAGATCACAAATTCCTTGGAATGGTCATACCAAAAGAATACGGAGGTCTTGGCTTTTCAGCCATAGCTCATTCTGAAGTGGTGATGAAACTCTCTACTCGCAGTGTTAGTGGCAGTGTCAGCGTGATGGTGCCAAATTCTTTGGGCCCCGCTGAATTGTTACTGCATTACGGAACTGAGAAACAGAAAGACTACTACTTGCCGCGTCTGGCCGTTGGCGAAGAGATACCGTGTTTCGCATTGACCGGGCCATCTGCAGGTTCAGATGCCGGCGCCATGCCTGATTTTGGCATCGTCTGTAAAGGGCAGCACAACGGAAAAGAAGTGTTGGGCTTGAGAGTCACCTGGAACAAGCGTTACATAACACTATCACCGGTAGCGACCTTGCTTGGGCTTGCGTTCCGGGCTTACGATCCAGAACATTTGCTTAGTGATGAGGAAGACATCGGTATCACTTGCGCACTTATCCCAACCGATACCGACGGCGTTAACATCGGTCGCCGGCATTTCCCGGTTAACCAGGCGTTCATGAATGGCCCCAACAGCGGTGATGATGTATTCATTCCTATGGAGTGGATTATCGGTGGCCAGGACATGCTAGGTCAGGGCTGGCGCATGCTGATGGAATCATTATCAGTGGGTCGGGGTATATCGTTGCCATCATCAGGCGTGGCGTCTGGTAAAGCGGCATCTCGATTTGTTGGTGCTTATGCCCGGGTCAGAACGCAGTTTGGTTTGCCAATCGGAAAATTTGAAGGTATCGAAGAAGTGTTGGGCAGAATTGCCGGCCTCACTTACACCATGGATGCGGGTCGCCGTCTTACCTGCGCAGCACTCGATGAGGGTGAGAAGCCATCAGTGGTGTCTGCGATTCTAAAATACTTCAACACCGACTCCATGCGCACGGTTGTCAACGATGGTATGGATGTTTTGGGCGGAAAAGGAATTTGTATGGGGCCGAGCAATTTCATGGCTCGTCCTTACGAGGGTGTACCGGTAGGTATTACTGTAGAGGGTGCAAACATTCTTACGCGAAGCATGATTATTTTCGGACAAGGTGCAATGCGTTGTCATCCGTACCTGGTTGATGAAATCACGGCTGCGTCTTTGACTAACAAGCAGGAAGCGCTTGAGAGCTTTGATGCCGCGCTAATGGGTCATATTGGTTATGGTATTCAAAATGGTGCGCGCTCACTGTTCCATGGCCTGACAAAAGGACGTTTTGTTGGTGCACCCATTACTGGTCAGAACGCAAAATACTATCGCAGACTCACTCGCATGAGTGCTGGCTACTCCTTTCTGGCCGACTTTGCCATGTTATTTCTTGGCGGTGGTTTGAAGCGCAAAGAAATGCTATCGGGCCGTTTTGCAGATGGTCTGGTTCATATGTACATGGCTTCCGCTGTGTTGAAACGATTCGAAGATACCGGTCGACCAGCTGAAGATCAGCCGTTGATGGAGTGGTCGGTTCGTTATTGCCTGTTTCAGACGCAAATAGCACTTGATCAAATTTTGCGCAATTTTCCGAACAAGTACATTGGTCTGTTTCTGCGTGGCATCGTGTTCCCTTTAGGGCGTCGATATCGCACACCGAACGATAAGCTAACGCAACAATGTGCACGTGTTCTGATGTCACCATCAGAAGCACGCGATCGTCTCACTAGCGGTTGTTACGTCAACAATCGCCCGGATGATGTGACTGGGTCAATTGAGCACGCGCTGACCTGCGTGATGGCGGCTAAAGATGCTGCTAAAAAGTTGAAATCTTCGCGTTTGAAAATGCCGTACGGATTTGACTACGCGCGCTGGATGGCTCAGTTGGTCGATGACGATGTGCTGACACGTGAAGAAGCCGATTTGCTGGAGACAGCGAACGAGGCAACATTGACAGTAATTAATGTGGATGATTTTCCGAACGATTTCCGACAGGGCGGGTCTGTAGACGTTGCCAGCGCATTAAAGAAATCTGCTTGAATCCAATCCGCTCATATTCGTGCGAGCGTGTAATTTGAGACCAGAAAGCCTTTCAGTTTGGAAGGCTTTTTTTGGCCAACAGGTTAGCTGTGAAGTAGAGATTTTGTCGCTGCGTAGTGAATTTATTCGTCTGTAACAACCACTTGGCGGATCATTTACGTATACCCTGTATAGTTAGGGTATTAAGTCCACAATGGGGCAGGTCGACGCAGTCAAACCATGTTTGAGCTTTTTTTAAAGTATCCGATCAGTACCTGGCGTCATGCCGATTTTGTCTGGTCCAGCGGGTGGCCGCTTGCAGGCCTTTTGCTGTGTTTGCTGATTGCCTTTATTGTCATCGTCTTTACCCTGTTCCGACAGCAACTCAGTGCTCCGAAGCGCTTTGTATTGGGTACCTTGCAATTTATTGCGATAGCCGTCGGACTAGCTATGTTGTGGCAGCCAGCTTTGCGAATCGAACTTATGCAGGCTGGCGAGAATACCGTAGCTTATCTTCTCGACACATCAAACAGTATGCTTGGTAACGATGGTGGTAACGTCTCACGCCTCGATGCGGCAACCGAACTATTAAGCGACGACTCACTTATTAGCAACGATCTGTTCGATGCGTCGATTTATTCAATGGCAGATGATTTGGCAGCCGTTAGTTTGCCACTAAGCGATAGCATCGCATCGAATGATATTAGCGGTAATCGTTCCGCAATTGCCGCCAATCTGCAAACCGTACTCGAAAGTGTGAACGATCGAGCTCTGGCAGCAGTGGTTGTGCTGTCAGATGGCGCTGACAATGCCAGTGATTTATCGTCTGACTGGTGGCAAGCTATTAAAGCCGCTGGTGTGCCGGTCCACACCGTAGGCTTTGGCAAAAGAGTCGTTGCCAACGATGTGGAACTTAGCGACGTAATCATGGATGGTCAGGCTGGTGAGAATACCTCTGTTACTGCTCGCATACGCATTGTTCACAACGGTCACTCGGTAGCCCGGGTTAGAGTTGAAACGGGTGATGAACTTCTGCATGCTGAAAACCTTGATCTGGACACTACGCAAAGCGAGTCAATCCACACCCTCACGTTCAATAGTGGCGATGCGGGTGTGCGCGATTTACTGTTTTCTCTTTCAGTAGATGGCAGTGAAACCAATGCCGTCAATAACTTACAGCAACGCGTTTTGGAAGTAGCTGATAATCCTAAACGTATTCTGTATGTGGAAGGCGAGCCGCGTTGGGAATACAAATTCATTCGACGCGCCTTACACAGTTTCAACGGTGTTGAAGTGGTTAGTTTACTGCGCACCTCGCCAAACAAATTTTATCGTCAAGGCGTGCGCTCGGCCGAAGAACTGGCTGATGGTTTTCCTAAAACACGCGAAGCGTTATTTGGCTATAGCGCCGTTATCATCGGCAGCCTGGAGGCAGCCGAACTCAGCACAGAGCAGCAGGCAAATCTTCGCGACTTTGTCAGTGAACGTGGCGGGTCTCTACTTATGCTGGCCGGGCGACAAGGTTTGGGAGATGGTGGCTGGGGACGTTCGGCGGTTGCTGCAGCATTGCCCGCTAAGTTATCCAGCAATACCAACGCGCGCGACTACGAACGTCTTAGGGTTTTTGTGCAACCCACAACCCAGGGTTTGCGAACGCCCTGGTTACAACTCGAAGATAATGATGATGACAATTTATTGGCATGGTCGGAGTTGCCAGAGCTCAACGATGTGCAGCCCGTTGGTGAACTGAAGCCTGGAAGCACTGTGCTGTTGGCAACTGAATCCGGTGGTCGGGCGAGTCCTTTGCTGGTGTGGCATCGTTATGGGCAGGGACAGAGTTATGTATTGGGCACCAGTGGAACGTGGCGTTGGCAGATGAGTTTGCCAGCAGAGAATCAATGGCATGAAGTCTTCTGGCAGCAGTTTTTGGGTCATCTTGCGGCGGTGTCCCTGCCTCAGCTTTCGGTCGACGATGTGCAAGATGTTTATCGTGATACTGATGAAATACCGATTGCGGTCACTGCCAGATCCGCAGATTTTCAACCGCTGGAAAGTGGAGAGCTAATTGTTAACGTTACTACACCATCGGGCCAGCAAGTCCCTGCAAGACTGACAGCTGACATAGATCAGCCCGGACGTTTCGTCGGCTCGATTGCAGCAAACGAGGACGGGCCGTACGCAATTTCCATGGATACAGTTGTGCCAGGTGAAGCACAAGTACCTGGTGCAACAAATCAGTCTGAAGTGCAGCGTTGGATAATCAAAGAAAGTGGCACAGCCGAACAATTCGACACTGGATTGCATAGAGAGTTTTTGCAGCGTGTGTCGGCCGCGACTGGTGGACGTTATCTTGATGCTGCAAATAAAGATGAACTTGCTGACATTCTGTCTACGCAAAACGCCGGCATTACGCGTGAAGAGTTACTGCCGCTATGGAACATGCCGTTGCTGTTCCTGACTTTGTTGTTAGCAAAGGCGATTGAGTGGTTGTTGCGGTTACGATGGAAACGATTGTGATGAGCAGCAGACTGATACAAATTTGTTTTGCAGCTTTAGCGTTTCTAGTGTTCGCACCTCTAACGCACGCAACATCTACCGGTATTGTTGTTACCGGCATTGGTGGCAACGAAGATTATGCAGAGCTGTTTCTTGCGCAAGGCGAGGTTGTTACTGATGCGCTGAGAACCATTAGCGACAATGAAAATGACTTTGTACTGTTACAAGGGGACAACGCCACTCGTGAAGCTGTATTGAGAACTATCGAGGAGCAAGCGGGCAGTGCGTCAGACACTTTTTTTCTCATTTTAATTGGTCATGGTTCTGTAGATGCAGAAACCTGGCGTTTCAACTTACCCGGCGACGATCTAAATACTGAAGATCTGGTCGTTGCACTCGCCGGAATTCAAGCATCGAATCAGGTGGTATTGGTTGGTACAAGCTCCAGTGGTGCACTATTGGATACGCTAAGCCAGCCAGGACGTTACGTTGTTACGGCAACCAAGAGTGGGGGCGAAATTAACGCGGTGCGTTTTCCGGAATTTCTATCCAAGGCTATGGAATCATCGGTAGCCGACACTGATCGAAATGAAATTCTCACTCTGGCGGAAGTGTATCGCTACACCAATGAGAAAACGCAGAGCTACTACGAAGAACAAAAACTACTCGCCTCGGAACATGCAAGAATCAGTGGCGATAACCCTGAGCGAATCGCCATGGCGCGTCTGGGTTCATTAAAAACAGCGAAAGATAATCCGGCGGTCGCCGTATTGCTCGACAAGCGTCTTATTCTGGAAGATGAGTTTCTGGCGTTGAAGGCGCGAAAATCCAGCATGGGGACCCAAAGCTTTTACGAAGAACTAGAACCATTGCTGATCTCTATCGCTAAATTGCAGCGGGAGATAGATGCAGTGACCGGTTGGGTGGAAACGAATGAATAGGCTTACTTGTTTCACCGCGCGCATCGGTGTTTTGGCAGGTGTGTTAGCTATGGCAACGAGCGCTCATGCAGTCACTGTCTACTATGGCGAAGATCGTCACGATGCGTTTCGAGACTGTGACCAACATAACTATCGAGGGGATACCGATTCAGCAACCTCTTGTTTTGAAGCCTTGCTCGATCATGAAGAAGTGCTGGTTCAAGCAGATGCGGCAGCCGCCCTTGGCGATGTACGGACCGCAAATAAGTATTATCGTCAGGCAGCATCTGACAGTAGCGACCCCATTATAAAAACGCACTGGGCAATGTTGTATCTGAAAACACATCAGATAAGTGATGCGGTTTCACTTTTACGCGAAGCTTTGTTGTATGACGAAGGATTTTTGCCAGCGCGTTTGGGTATGATTGAAGCCACTATGCGAACCTACGAGGGGCGGGCGCGTGAAGAACTGAATAACATACTGGCCGAGACGCCAGAGAACATGCACGCACTGATGCTGCAAGCCCGTATTGAACTAGAGCTTCAGAATACCGATGTGGCGCGAGGAATTCTCGCCAAAGTTCGCCCGTTGCTCGAAGCGGCTCAGCTGCCATTGCTTGAGCATCATGCTCTGCAAGCCAGCGCCAATTTACTCGAAGCGAAACCAATAGACGATTGGGTAGATCAGGCTTTGGCTATAAACCCGGTCTACGGTGATATCTATGCAACGATTGCGCACTACTACATCATCACTTATCGCTATCGTGAGGCGGTAGAACTGTATCTGAAAGCGGTTAAATTAAATCCTGAGTTGGCGAACGCGCAATGTGACCTTGGTATCAACTACCTGCGAATCAATAATGTTTTCGGTGCGCGTTACCACATACAAAAAGCCTTCGATCTCGATCCCTTCGATGCAGAAACCGTTAATACACTGCGATTCTTAGATAAGCTCGACGGTATGCGTTTGAGTTCAATCGATGTAGCCGACCCGGATAATCCCGAGCTGACAGTGGGTCGCGTCTTGATTCGACTCGACCGGGAAGATGCCGATGCACTAGAACCTTATGTGCAAAATCTGGCTCGCGAGGCTATGCAGGTTTTCACCAAGCGATATAAATTTCGACTTAAACGGCCAATGATAGTTGAGTTGTATCACGATCACGATGACTTTGGTGTTCGCACGGTTAGTACACCGGGTATTGGCTTACTGGGTGTGACCTTTGGCTACCTGACTGCAATGGATAGCCCGAAAGCCAGGCCGGCTGGAGAATTTCATTGGGGCTCAACGTTATGGCATGAGATAGCTCATGTATTTACACTAGAAGCAACTAACCATAGACTACCGCGGTGGCTCAGTGAGGGATTATCCGTTTATGAAGAGTGGAACACCGGACCATTAAAAGATCGTTCAATTCCAATTGATACCTTAATTGCTATTTCCAAACAGGAATTTTTACCAATCGAGTCATTAGACTCTGGATTTGTACGGCCCACCTATAATGGGCAGGTGCAGGTGTCGTATACGCAAGCCGGTTTAATCTGTGACTTTATTGCAACTCGTTGGGGACACAATGCGCTGGTAACCATGCTGGATAAATTTTCTGAAAACGCATCAACTTCTGAAGCGCTGGTTGCTGCAATTGGCATGCGAGGCCCTGAGTTCGATATAGAGTTTGCTGACCACATCAATGCAACCCACGGTGAGTTTGCCGCTTCGCTTGACGATTTTCAAATTGCTAATCGACAAATGGCGCGTGCTATTCGAGCAGAAGACTGGGTTAGCGTCACGGTCCTGGCCCGCAATGTTATCGAACGCAATCCAAAGCGTGTGGGTGATGGCAACGCATATGAAGTACTGGCTCAAGCATTGCGAGAACAGGGTAGCGAAGAGGATGCGATGAATACGTTACTTGAATGGCATGAGCTGGGTGGGCACGGTGTTGAATCGTTGCGCACCTTAGTGCGCGATCTTCGCTCTCGGGAACGTTTTGACGAGGCAGCGGTTGTCATGGAGTCGATTAACTGGGTTAGTCCCTATGTAGTAGAAGAGCATCGCTGGTTGGGTGACTACTACCTTGCCAAACAGGAAACTAGCCTGGCGATACGAGAATACGATGCGTTGCTTGGCTTGCAACCAGAAGATCCTGCAGATGCGTTGCTCGGTAAAGCGCGCGCTTCACTGATCAACGGTGACAAAGACAAAGCTAAACGACAAGTGCTGTATGCGTTAGAGCATGCGCCGTTTTTCAGAGCGGCTCAGAAGCTGCTACTGGAATTTAATGAAGGAGAAAGTGTTGACTGATACAAATATGCAATCGGGTGAAACAGGCGAGCTTGTGCAGCGCTTTCGCGGTGTGACCGATGATCTGCGCGCTGAGGTGGGTCGGATTATTGTTGGTCAGGACAATGTTGTAGAGCATTTGCTGATCACGTTGTTAGTCGGCGGACACTGTCTTGTCACCGGTATGCCCGGAACAGCAAAAACCTTGCTGGTGCGAACACTGGCCGATGCCCTCGGTTTGAACTTTAACCGTATTCAGTTCACACCTGATTTGATGCCGACTGATATCACCGGAACCGATATTATCGAACAGGATGATGCGGGTGGTCGTAATTGGCGTTTTGTACCTGGACCTATTTTTACTAATGTGTTGCTGGCCGATGAAATCAATCGTACCCCGCCTAAAACTCAAGCAGCGCTACTTGAAGCCATGCAAGAGTACTCGGCCACCGTGCGTGGCACGCAGCATGATATCGAAAAGCCCTTCTTTGTGTTGGCAACCCAGAATCCGTTGGAACTCGAAGGTACCTATCCGTTGCCAGAGGCGCAACTCGATCGTTTCCTTTTCAACATTATGTTGGATTACTTGCCATTGGAAGACGAGATCACCGTTATTGAACGTTTTACCACTGATGTTCTACCCGAACCTGTTCGTGCATGTACTAATGCCGCAGAAGTTCGGGCGTTTCAGCAGCTCACAAGGCAAGTGCCTGTAAGTAACGCTGTCGGTCGGTATGCAGTAGAGATGGTTCGTGCAACTCGTCCCGGTGATGTGAGTGCAACGGCCACGGTCAAAAAATACGTAAAGTTTGGCGCATCTGTTCGCGCCGCGTTGTTTATAACCATGGCGGCGAAGGCGCGTGCGCTGATGCATGGACGTTATCATGTCAGCACCGACGACATCGATGCGCTGGCAGCCCCGGTATTGCGACACCGCGTTATGCTCAATTATTTTGCTGAGGCCGATGGTATGACCATTGACGATGTCTTGCGTGATCTGGTTGATACAAGAGTTGCTGCCTGAGCATGAATGCTGTTGCTGCCAGTCGTTTTTTAAAACCGGAATTGCTTGCCCGTTTGGGCACGCTAGAACTGGTTGCACGCACGGTGGTCGACGGTGTACTCAACGGTCTGCATCGTTCTCCCGATTTCGGGTTTAGTCAGGAGTTTGCTGAGTATCGTGCGTATAACGAAGGTGATGATTTACGCTTCGTAGACTGGAATGTTTATGCACGAGCCGACCGAATGTACGTTAAGCGCTTTAAGGGTGAAACCAATGCAACGGTAACGTTACTACTCGATGTGAGTGCGTCAATGGGATTTGGCGAGCCGACCAGTAAGCTTGACCAGGCCCGCTACCTGATAGCATCGCTGGCTTATCTGGTTCGCAAGCAACATGATTCTCTGGGCATGGCATTGTTCGACGATGAGCTTCGCGATTACACTGCACCCAGTGCCAGGCCAGATAGTTTGACCAAAGTGTTGGGTTTGTTGGAAAGCACACACGTTGGAACCAGCACGAATGTGGTGGATGTACTGAGCGACTTGCAGGCAACTATCAATAAAAGAGGCTTATTGGTATTGGTGTCCGATCTGTATACAGAACCCGAGGCATTGCTGAGCTCCTTGCAGGCTTTGGTGCATGCCGGAAATGATGTTGTGGTGTTTCATATTCTGGACGATCAAGAGCTTAGTCCGGATATCGAAAAAATCAGTGCACTGAAAAGTCTTGAATCAGGCAATTCTGTTATTGTCGACCCTGAGTTTTTGCGTGGTGAATATCAAACACGCATGCAAGCGCACTGTGAACAACTTGAAAATAACAGTACTAAAGCCGGGGCAGATTATGTTCGGCTGACCACCAGCGAATCGCTGGACAATGCCATTGTGGCTTATCTGCAATTTCGTGAAAGGCGAGCCAGATGAGCCTGTTGTTTCCCCTCTATCTATTGGGTTTACTGGGCCTGCTGTTACCGTGGCTGTTGCATCGATTCAGTCATCATGAACCGCCTGAACAAGCGTTTCCGACCACGCGTTTTCTGGAACCAACGGCTCCACCAGCAACCAGCAAGAGACAGTTACGGCACTGGCCACTGCTCGCGCTAAGAGTGTTGTTTCTGGCATTGTTGTGTTTTCTGTTTGCCCAACCCTGGCTGCAGGCACAAAATGATGCGAGTAATGCAGAAGCTGTGCAGTTGATTATCGTCGACAACTCATTTTCAATGCGTGCCGGTGATCGCTGGCAGCAAGCAAAGTCCGAACTCGATACTGTTTTGCAGGCTATTCCTGACAAAGATGCTGTTCAGCTATTTAGTTTTGCCGGTCAGCTTCGTGCCCGCACAGAAGTCACCAGCGATCGAGCAGCACTGCTAAACGCGCTGACGCTGATCGAACCTGGTTATGAAGCAGCTGACTATGGTGAGCTGATGCGTTACCTGAACAAAGTTGCCAGTGAAATTGATATGCCCGTGTCTGCGACTTTTATCACCGATGCGCAGCGGGCGAACTTACCAGTACAAATAAACGCATTGCTAGCCAATCGGTTAAAGCAGTTCAGGGTTGTTTCAGTTGAAAGCCGCTCGCCGATAAACTATTCCCTTCGCGCAGAAGCTCGTACCAGCGATGCCGTTAACGCGCGCGTCAGTGTACGGCTGGCTGCTTCAGATGTTGCCGATGCATCAGGCACGGAAGCTGTTTCCAAAACCGTGCAAGTTAATGTAAAAGGTCGGGTGGTGGCAAGTCAGGCGGTTGAGCTCAGAGCGGGTGAGTCGAAAACTATCGTGTTTGACTCTGTGTCGCTACCGAGCGATGCTGACGCCTTGTTTACGATTGGTTTTGCAGAAGCAGATTTTCTTACCGATGATGATCAAGTTGAGATACCGGTTCTTGGTCTCTCATTAGTTGATCTGACGATGACCCACATTGGCGCAGAACCCGAACAGCAGGCTCAGGTGTTTGTAAAAACTGCACTGGAAACAAATGGTGATGCGCGCGTATCAATATTAGATGCCAATACCGCTCTTGCGCCTAATGTACGTCATGCGCTAGTGTTTCTTGACGACTTTGCTCGTATTCCAGATAACGTTACACGCTTTGTTATGGATGGAGGCAATGTACTGCTGTTGCCAGGCAAGGCTGCCGCATCTGCAAGAAATGCGCTTGCTACAAATGCGTCTGCGATAACCCGGGTCGATCAGGCGCACCCTTTAGGTTTGGGTGATATTGATTGGTTTGATGCTGGCTTCTACGCAGCATCGACTATGGCGCTGACCAGCGACGATCGCGTGTTGCTCGCACTGGATACCGGCGAACCGGTGCTAATAGAACGAAACATGATTGATGCCGGACGGTTACTTATGCTGAACGACTCACTGGATGGACTAAGCAGTGATTTGCCATTGCAACCATCGTTTGTGGTTCTTATGCAACAGATCATTGAGTATTTTGATGCGAGTAACGCGTTACCTGTGGAGCTGGAAGTTGGTAAATCGCTGTTCCTGCCGGCTAACAGTCAGGTTCTCGATCCAGAGGGCGAGCCTATGCTTGATCTGGGGCAATTGGGCAGTACTAACGATATTCGTTTGCCTGTTCCAGGTGTGTATCAAGTGCTTGGTGCAAGCAGTTCGGATACGGTAACTGCGGTGCTTGGTGCCACTGAATCGAACCTGTTGGGACTTGGGCGTGATGAGCTCGATGCCTGGGAGGCACGACATGTTCCGGAACAGAACAGTAACGCCCAGCTGAATAGCCAGGGTAAAAATGAAATCGTAGAACGAACGGATAAGCAAACGTTATGGCGTTGGCTGCTGCCAGCAGTGTTGCTTTTTCTGCTAGCAGAATCGTTGTTAGCCAATCGCATGTTGTGGGTGCGGAGGGATGGACTATGAGTACAGAATCACATTCGCGCGTGTCGGCAGAAAGTCGATTTTCACGCTATCTGGGCAGTGCCAGGCGCCGGGAAAACATCCGCATCGTGCTGGTCTGGATTGCGTGGATACTGGTGTTATTTATGGCTTTGACAGCGATTGGCGTCGCGATCGGACTGGTACGTGGTTTTTCACCTGACTTAACCAATGCAACACGCCTTGCTTTAGTTGTTGCGGCGATA